>Ga0214544_1004967_pt1 | contig 26198 bp, 15 predicted proteins | sample CNSS3metaG_FD_160074 | JGI IMG/M metagenome (GOLD analysis project Ga0214544, IMG submission 160074) | Root nodule microbial communities from cowpea collected in UCLA plant growth center, Los Angeles, California, USA - CNSS3 | ecosystem: Host-associated > Plants > Roots > Nodule | place: USA... | reverse complement strand
ATACCGGTTCTCATAGAACGTAGCCTCATAAAAGTAGAAAAGAACAACAAACTTGGAATGCATCCTTTGCTACAAGAAATGGGAAGGGAAATAATTCGTGAGAACTCACGAAAGGAACCTGGGAAGCACAGTCGATTGTGGTTTCAAAAGGAAATAGTTGAAGTATTGACAAAGAATACTGTAAGTACATTTCCTGTGCACTGTTTTCATTTTCTTATAAAAGTGTTTTAATATAAGTGTAGTTAGGCTCAGCTGAGCCAACAAAAAACATTTCTCGATATATTTCCCTCTGTTCTTTACATCACAGGGGACAGAAGCTATTGAGGGATTGGTTCTGAAAATGCATTTAACCAGCAGAGATTGCTTCAAAGCCGATTCTTTCCAGAGAATGGAGAGATTGAGACTGTTGCAACTCCATCATGTACAACTTGATGGAAATTATGGGTACCTTTCTAAAAAACTGAGATGGATATCTTGGCATGGGTTTCCTTCAAAATTTCTGCCAAACAGTTTTTATATGGATGATGTAATTGCTATTGATTTAAAGTACAGTCATCTTCGATTCGTCTGGAAACAGTCCCAGGTATTTATAACATGTTTTTCTTGTAAAAGTTATAGGTTGATTAAAATAGAAATAGTAAATGTTTCTATTTACTACTATTTCATTTTTTATTTTATTCTCTAATATTTGTCAAAAAAAAAAAAAAATCTTGTTGTAGGATTTGAAGTGGCTAAAAGTCCTTAATCTCAGTCACTCCAAGTACTTGACAGAAACCCCCGACTTTTCGAGACTACCAAGTATTGAGCAGCTCATTCTCAAAGATTGTCCAAGTTTATTAGCGATACACAAATCCATTGGTGATCTCTGTAATATTTTATTGATAAATTTGAAGGATTGTACAAACCTAAGCAATCTCCCCAAAGAGATATATAAGTTGAAATCTGTGAAAACATTCATCCTTTCTGGTTGTTCAAAGATTGACAAATTGGAAGAAGATATAGCACAGATGGAATCCTTGACAACTCTAATTGCTGATAATACTGCTGTGAAACGGGTCCCCGTTTCAATAGTAACCTCGAAAAGCATTGGATATATATCCTTATGCGGATTTGAAGGACTGGCTCGAAATGTTTTTCCTTCTATCATCTGGTCTTGGATGTCACCAACAATTAATCCCCTCTTATATATTCCTTCCTTTTCCGGCACATCATGTTCTCTGGTTTCCATGAATACACAGGATAATACTTTGGGTGAACTTGAACCAATGCTTAGAAGCCTTCCAAATCTTCGAAGTGTTTTGGTGCGATTTGAGACAGAGCCTCAACTATCTAAACATGTAGAAACCTTTCTGGTTGAACATGTTGCAAATGTTGCAGAATTAGGAATTTCAAGGCATCACTTGAGGTCATCTTTGATTGGAGTTGGAAGTTACAAAGCATTCTTCGACATCCTCAACGATAGGATATCTAAGGTTAATTCCTTCTCTAGATTTTACCTTTCTCTACTATACCTTCACTGTTCATTGAACTAATCCTTATGATGCGTCTAAAAAATATTCAATAACCGCGTTCTCATTTAAAAGTATCATGTTAAGCAGCAGCAATTTAATTTCCACTTTCTTCCACCTTCGTGTTTCTTAGATTCTCATTGAACGTAAGAGAAAGTTCAAAGATCTCCGAGACATAAACAGAAATGCATTATAGATTCATATTGATCTGCTGTTAATAAATATACTGAACTAAACTATTGACCAAATTTGTTTGAATTAGTTATCATTGCTGTGTTTCAAATTATGCAAAAGTGATCAGGGATTCGGTCTCCAGGTTCATGTGTTTTGAAAAATATTTGTTAAAAGATGAGTCTCATAGATGAAATATCATTCAATATTTCAAAAACTTATGAGAAAATGGAAGTTTGGGAAAAGAGATCAAATTTAGGTTCTTATAACTCAACCCTAAAGCTTGATAAATTCTCAGCATTCATGTATATCTGCCATTGCATTACAAATACACATCCTTCCACATGTCAAATTATGTGTCACTAAATTTCTCACTAATTCCCACTAAGTTGTCTTTAATGCCCATTAAATAATTTTTAATGTCGAATTGTAATTAACTCTCACGTAGTCTTAAATCCTCATTATATGCATCATTATGTTACACATGAAAACATGAATGATTCCCCTTCTCGTGTAGGATTTAATCTTCCCATGGCAGTTAACCTCTTAATTAAAAATATAATTTGCCTCCCTCCAAAAAGTTGTATTATTCACTTTTATTTTATTAAAAACGCTCATTTTGTAATTTTGGAATGATAAAATAATTATTGCAGGGGTGAGGAGTCCATTGCATAAAAATGACTAAGATTGTTTTTTCATGTTACAGGGATTGGTAACCAATGAGGCTTGTGAAGTTTTACTTCCAGTTGACAATTATCCCTATTGGTTGGCCCATACAGGTGAGGGACAGTCAGTGTTTTTCACTGTGCCTGAGGACTGTGGCATGAAGGGAATGACTTTGTGTATTGTTTACTTATCAAACCCCGAAATCAAGCCCACCGAATGTCTTACTAGTGTCTTAATTGCTAATTACACAAAGCGCACCCTGCAGATACACAGGCAAGAAACAGTGATTTCCTTTAATGATGAAGATTGGCAGGAGATAAAATCACATTTGGAAGGTGGAGACAAGGTGGAGATTTTTGTGACTTTTAGTCATGACTTGGTGGTCAAGAAAACGGCTGTGTATCTGATGTATGGTGAATCAAACGACATAGAAATTGAGCCGACGAATTGGGAATCCATTGATGTAGAAATTGAGCCGAGACATTTTGAATCAAATGATATCGAAATTGAGCAGATACATTGTGAATCAAATGGTATCGAAATTAAGCCGATCCATTCTGAAGCAAATGACATCAAAATTGAACCCATCAATTCTGAATCAAATGTCTTGGAAATGAAGTCTGATCCTAAGCCAAACGGATATGGCTGCATCAGATTCTTCAAGAAATTTGCAATGTGTGAATGGTAAGTCATATTCATATCCCTTTTATGGGAACAATTCAGATTCCCTTGTGTTCTGGAATTAAATCGTAGTGTCCTTTATTGTATTCAATTTCCTTCCATCCGTTATGCCTCTTTGGTTGTCCTTGATCTTTAAGACATCCTCCAATTCAAGTTAAACAAACATATTTAGTGTCTTAAACCCACACATTATAATTATCCAATTTTATTCCATTACCACATGCATAATTCCAATGACTGCAGTTGTTCACTACCATCGCCTGACGGTAAACAGGTGCCGCCAAGCGGTGCAGTACTTGGGTAAAACCCAGATTTTTTGTATCTGTGAGAAACTTAGATTCCTAGAAATCGGTCCCGCTGTCCACATGTATCATAATCACACCAATTCACGATTCATACAGGTATACACATCCAATAACCTCGTACAATTGCAAAATTTGCAAAATCATCATAATTGAACTTTGTTTATCAAATACCCTATTATTCCCCTAAAACCCTAACATGAACCCTCCATGTTTGCACACCCATTAAATCATCATGAAATAATCAATAATGGTAATGATCAACAATTATATAGTATCACACATTCAAACATGCATAAGGACTTTATCAAAATATCACAAATGCACGAGAACTCAGCAAAAACAGGACACTCTACATTGCGTTGCCTGGTTGATATTCATCCCACCAGACGATTTATAGCAAAACCCAGAAAACTAGGTCTAACAAGTTGTGTCGCCTGACGATTCTTCATGCAATTTGGCCATGGTAAAGCACAAAACACCATATACGAATTAAAACAAGAGAAGTTCTCCTTACCTGGATTTCCTGGTATAAACACGCTCCTATAACCCTTCTTGCACAAACCTCGATCCACCCTTGCTCCCTTAGCAAAAGACGTCCCCTCTAGTTCTCTTGCCCTCCTTAGATCAAAGTTCTAGTGCTTTCACAACGCTTCCCACACAACCACACAAGGTTCTGCTCTTCCTCACCCTAATTCCTCCCTTTTCCTTTCTTTTTCCAGCACTTAAAAATTCATAAAAAAATTAAAAACGAAAATTAAATTGCCAGGTTAATGGCCTTCAATTTCCATTGATCTGATGGTATCTTAACCTTTCTAGCTTCTCTCGACTAGGGTTTCCTGAGCATCTTCGAAATGGTCAAAATGATTCAGACGCAAAAGAAATTATTTTCGCGCCAAAAAGGTTTCAAACCCACGTCCATATCATTAACAAGCCAATGCACAACCAACCAATCAATTCATGTTTTGTGATAATTCATACACAACCCCAGTCCTCTCCATATCACCTAATACTCCCAACCTCTTAAACTAGTATTATTCCTTTTTCTAACTCTTCGCATCAATTAACTTACGGATTCCCCCGCTCCCCCCGTTCTCATTTATTAAATAAATATTTATTTATTTATTTATTTAATTTACTGGGTCTTACAATGTGCTTGACATGTTGTATTGAGCACAAATACCACGTTTCTCAAGGAACTTAGCAAACGGACTAGGGTCTTGTCCACCTTCTGTCTAATTGCCTTTCCACTTCATTTATATAAACTTCCAAGGCATTCATTGATTGAGATTTCTCACTCAGTAGATAGACATGCCCATAATGCGAAAAATCATCAATAAAGGTGATGAAGTACTTATCTTTGATGAAGGAATTTACATTAAATGGACCACATATAAAGGTGTGTATGATTTCAAGAAGCTGAATGCTTCTTGTGGCTCATTTCTTTGAATTTTTTGCTTGTTTGCCTTTAATACAATCTACTAACACATTCAGATCAGTAAATAAAACCCAAATCTGTAAGGATTTCATTCTTTATTAATTTGTGCATTCTTTCAATGGAAATGTATCCCAAATGCTTATGGCACAAGTGAGAAAATCATTCATCGTCAATGGAAATTGTTGCAATGTGCGATGAATAGATCAGTAACGCTTCTCCACCATCTTCGCCATTGTTGCTTCGTTCACGCACCATCACCACCGTTTCTTCTCGCCACCATGAACCAGAGCGGAAAGCGCCACTACGAGCATCACCACCGCACATGCAGCACCGCAACAACACCAAAACCTCTCGCACACCACCATGCTTCTCCGTCTCCACACGAGCCATTGCAGTGTTGAATTCGACCACCGTGCACCGGAACAGCAGCAACGTCGATGGAAAATGAGACCATCCCGCCGGACCACCTGCACCATGACGTAGCAACAGCACCGCGTCTGAGTCCACCAAAGCAACAGTCGTCAAAGCTCATTCCTCCGTTGCACCTGCAGAAACCCTAGTTTGGAGAGAGAAAATGCACTCTGCCACGTGTTAGTATGCTATTGCATAGTCAAAGCTGGTCAAATATTCAAATCTGGTCAAAGACTAGTCAAACAAGAGGGGTTAAAGTGCAAATACTGATATTTTTGGATGTTTCTGCAAATTTGAACTACATGATTAAAATGGCTTATTGAAAAAATTAATGCAAATATTATTTGTTAATAATTTATCAAATATCTTTAAATAATTAATTTATTTAATTATATCATAAATTATTAACCAAACTATATTTGTCAAATAGTCCAGATCTCTCCAAATATCTTTGAATATTTATTTTTATCTTTATTTTAAAAGATATTTGAGAGATTTTAGCAACCGAAAAGCCCAGTCCAAGTCCTATATAAAGAGACCAAGGGGGAAGTAGAGAAGACAAGCTCAAGACTTCAGAGTTCAGGAACCCTTTAGGGGGGGCTAATTTTGTTTCCTTTCTCTCTCTATTCTTCTTCTATTTTTATTTTGTGTTTCATGGAGTGCTAAACTTCTTGGGTTGATTCCCTTGTAATTTCATTATGGATTCTGAGGTTAGAATGAAATAACTTCTTTGTTCTTTTTATTATTGTTGAGGTTTTAATTCATTTATGTCTTTTATCTTTGAATCATGTAAAAAGTAATGATTTTAAATCTATATGCATGTTGATCATATGAGTCAAGGGTTTTTAAATCTAATTGAGACTTTACTTTGATTTTATTTAGAAATTTCCATGTGATTAAATGAGTTTTTACCAATAATTGAGACTTTACTTTGATTAAAGGTATTTACTCTAACGAAAATTAATTGCGACTTTACTTTGATTAATTAAGCTCTTTATTTGGTGAGGAGATAAAAGAATAGACATGATTAGGCATAGTAAAATTTGATTGAGACTGCACTTTGATTGAATTTACTATGAATAATCTAAAAGTTCTCACTTTTAATTGAGATTGTACTTTGGTTAAAAGTGAGAACGCGAACAAATTAATTGAGACTTTACATTGATTAATTTGTAAATCTACAACAATATTTAATTGAGCAATAATCCTTAGATAACCGATGAGGAATCTATTTTGAAAAAGCAATGGAATCAATCTATTCTCTTTACTATTGTTTTTATCCTTTTTTATCTTTTCTATTTCTTTCTTATTTATCTTAATCCTCCTTTATTTTTATTATTTTTTTGACTAACTCTTTTGTATAGAATTTATAAGAAATAATTTGTTAAAAATCAATTCCGTGTTCGTTGGGAGACGACTTTGGGTTACTTTACCCTTTCTATTCTGTTGACTACTATCTTAACAATACTGAAGTTGTTATAGATAAGTAGTATTAATTTGATCGCGTCAACGACAGCGTTTTCAGCCACATATTTAGACGCTTAAGGCTTAAAATTGTGAGACCAAAGTCTCTAAAATTTTGCCATTTAGGGGTTCATTTTTAGTGTTAATCTTTTTCCTTTCTTTGACTCTTGTTTGCTTGTTTGTGCTTATTGACTCAAGTGATTCTATTTACTTAGGACTTAGACAATTGTGTTGTTCCTTGAAAGCTTTTACAAGTGTATCTTGGCAAGGATTGGCAGGGCTTTTTGTCGTGCCATTTTATTTTATGCACCATTGTCAACGGCCTTTTATTTGTTTGTTTTTGGCTTTGTTGTTTCCACCTATGTGCTTTACTAATTTGCACCATCATTTTTCTTTTTCTTATGGGTAGAGTTGTCAATTTGGCCCAATCCACAGGGCTTGTCCATGGCCCATGTGGTCTAAGACCAAAAAATCCCATAAGGCCAAAAAGCCCCACATAAAGGAAGTCCTCAAGGCCAAAACCTCCCCACAAAAGCCTTGTAGGCCATAGCTAGTCCATGGACTTTCTTCTGAAACATGAAAAATATATTAGTTTTTAAAATATATTATTCAACATTCTGTCTTCGGCTCACGAGCAACATGTTTAGGACGTCTAGGTCATCAGGCCTGTTAGGCCTTCAGGGTTATCGGGTTGGCCAGGCTAAAATGGGTTGTCGGATCGGCCAGGCACATTTGATTTGCTAGACCAGGACGACCCATCTAGGTTTTTAGACCAGACTAGACCATTTGGGTCGTCGAGTCGAGCTGGTCCTTCTAGGGCATCAGCCTAGCCCATCCTGTTTGGCACTTTTGGTCGGGCCGACCCGTTTGGCTTGTCAGGCCAGATCGACACGTATGGCTTGTCAGGCCAGATCGACTCGTTTGGCTCATCAGGCCAAACCAATTCGTTTAGGTCGTTGGCCCGGGTCAATCAAACTGGTTGACCCGTATATGTCGTTGGGTCGAGCAGGCTCGTCTAAGTAGTTTGTTCAGGATGGCCCATTTGGGTCGTTGGCCCGGCTCTAGGTTGACAAGCCAAGTAAACCTATGTAGGTTGTTGGCCTAGATCGGCCCGAGGTGGAAATTTAAATAAATAAATAAATATTTATTTAACATAAAGGGATCTTTATGGTAATTAATGTGGGGAATCATGACAAGGAGCAATGGTAACTCAAGTGGTGGAGTGTGTGGAGTGGTGTTGAGAGGATGTGGGTTTGAGTCCTTTGTAGGCCAATAGTGCGTTAATTTTATTATTTAATTGTTTTTTATGCATGCATGGTTGATGGTTGTGCATTGCTGGGTAATAGGGTTGTTGTGTGTTTGGACCTTGGCTAGTGTAGTCTCTTTTCATGTTTTACTATTTTGCTAAGTAAGGAAAATCTAAGGAAAACCTAGCAATCGTCATGGAAGCCAAAGAGGTAGGGGTTGATCAGTTACAATGCAATGAAACCACATGATAATGGCCTTAATTAGCATTTTCGTTTTTTGTAATTAAGTGGGTAATTATTAGGCTAATAATTGATGAGAGGGAGGAGAGTAGTGCTCATGTGAGTGCATTTTCGTGTCGCTGCCAAACGAGAGTTTTAGAATCCTAAAAATAGACCTTAGAAGATTGTTAGAAGGCTGGAAGGAGTGCTATAGGGTGGAGATCAAAGGGTAGACCACTTGTGGTGCAAGGAAGGATTCTAATAGCACTTTTGGAGCGAGAATTTCAGGTTAGGAGAGTTGTACCTCGTACTTAATTTTTATTTATGTAATTGTGCATTGTATGATAAGCCTGGATGACTAGTTGTGCATTTTCTAGATTATATTGCGTTTCTGGAAATTTTCTAGAAACCGTCTGGTAGGCCTTCAAAGCCGCCAGGCTACTCATGTTGAAACCACCTACTGCCAGGCGGTAAAGAACTACTGCCAGGCGATGCGTGCTAGTGTGCTCTAAGTGATATGTTTGTGGGTTATCTAGGGATTTTAGGGATGGTTGAGGTCTCTGAACCATGGCTAACTATGTGAGATATAAATTGTGTGATGTGAACCTGTGATTAAGGCAATTGGATGAATTGATGATTTAATGAGTATGATGTTTGGTGCCAATGTTGGGATTAAAATTGTATGAATGTACCATAATAGAGTGTGTATGGATGTTGACCCATGATTGACTGAATTCTCGAGCAATTGCATGAGTGGATCGCGTATTTGGATGCTTGGGATGCATGGAATAGGTATCTTTTCATGAAAAAATGTTGTTTTTCGTGTTTTCACGCAATAAGGACCGTAGGGCACTGGTTTTTTACCGCCAGGCGCCATGTCCCTGACTTTTAGGCACTAGGTGCCGTCGATTTTTCTAGTCACTACAGTTTTGGCAAAACTACGTTTTCCAATTCATTAACCCTTCGATTTAGCAAAATTTTGGCAGGTGATCCATAACATGTTGTTCTTTACTTTGAACAGTGGAGATTTGAATTGGAGGTCTGTAGCTAGAGATATACGTTACTCGTGATTATTGGTTTGAATTCCCCAAGAGTATGATTAGTATTGGATGCTTAATTGTGCTTAAGTGTTAATATGGCCTTGATTGGTGAATTCATATATATATATATATATATATATATATATATATATATATATATGTGTGTGTGTGTGTGTGTGTGTAATTGATCAGTATTTTTTTTTTTTTTGTAGTACTTATTGAGTCATATTGAATATATAAATCTATATATGATAGCTTGAATATATGATGTTATAAATGCATGAAAAAGACCACTATTGATTATATCATGATGATCGAGTGTTGCATGATCATGATGGGCTTTGGGCAAGTATAGGAACATGATGTCAAGTTAAATTATTATGATTCGGTACAAAATTCATGGATCAGTCGCTGACTTTTATGTCTATAAGCATGTTTTTAGGTTGAATAAGTCTAAGTGTGGGATAGGTGTTGTTGGATAGATATGGTTACCTAAATGTGAATGATGAATGTACATGCTTATAAGTGATGAGGAGTGAATTATGGTATTAACTGAGTGATTAAACAATTGAACCCCTTTAAGAAGAAGAGTATTTGTATTGATATTCTGGAGTGAGTGGTTTGGGAAATTGGGTTCATTGGAACCTGAGTTAGAGGAGAAAAACTAGTAATTGGCATTTTACTAGTGTGGCGCTTGGCGGTGCACGTTTAATCGCTAGGCGATAGGCCACAAAGGGAGCTCAAGAGCAAAACCCGAAAGTTGGTGCCTAGTGATGTAAGAGGTCCTGCTAGGCGGTGTGCCGCCAGGCGGTCTGGAGCGTTGTTTCGCTTGGCGATGCTGGAGTTGCGTCAGGCGATGTCGAGTGCAAAGTGGGTTTGCATTGGAGGATTCTACACAACTTTGGATGGAAGCCTTGAGGAGATGACTTGTTGGGGCCAATTTACGAGTTGTAGCTTGTAATGGGGAGTAAACACGTGGCCATTTTAGGTTGGAGCCTAATGGCATTAGAATTTCAGTGTGAGTGTGCTAGTTGTGGCTAGTACAGATGGTTCACTTGATTTCCTTTCATGGTCGGAGCCGGTGAGGCTAGTAGTCTTGTGATGAATACAGATTGTGGTCCGTATTGGGGAGCGTCACTTGGTGTTACGAATTGTAATCCACAACGAGATAATTCCCACGTATGATCTATCGGTGGTGGCCGGTAGATGAAGGGGCCATGAGTTGGAGCTTGTGATGGCAAGAATCATCTTAAGGATATCATCAAATGGTGTAGGATCAGGAGGCAGACAATGGAAGAAGTGAATGCTTGGGTCTGAGGGTTGTAGTCCTCGAAAGGGGTTGAGTTATCTTTTAATGCTTTGGATGATGGCTTTAGGGTGGAGATGTAACATTCCGTCAGAATATTACTGATTTAAATAAATAAAACAAATAAAATCATAAAGATGCCGCATTTATGTATAAACTTCATTTCCCAAAAACGCGGGAAATTTAAACTTTAATAAATGTAAATAATGAAAACCAAAGTTCATAATTACCAAAGTGTAATAATCCAAAATAAACGTCTCAAATGAGTTTACAATTCATTTCCAATAGTAGAAAATACAAGTAAGATAAAACACCCTGGATATCCCTTCTCCATAGCTAAGCATCACCAGCACCACCTACATCAACATCCTTTGCTCACGTGTACTGCGTACACGATCATCGCCAAACACAAGCAGATAGGGTGAACTTATGAAATCAACATACATCAAAGTAATATACATATAAACAACCATATATCTATATTTTCTGCAAAAACAAAAAACACAGTCTCTTTCTCTATTCTCTATCATCTGGCCACAACCAGATCATTCGTGTTCTACCACTTCTAGTAATTACCCCAAGGTAATTTGCTGCCAAACCTATCGGCCACAACTGACGGAGCACGTGCAGGAACCATTGCCACGGATCATACACTGTAACGCAAGGTAGAGTTCCCAAATACGAACATAGTTCGTAACGTCCCAAGACTACCAAACTCGTCAGCTATTTACTAAGGAGAGCAATCTATCTGGACCCATCCGTACTGGCCACAACCAGCACACTCACACCGGCAACACTCGCCAACCCGAGCTCAACTGAAGGGTTCCTCGTGTTCATACGCCATCCCGAGCTCAACTCGAGGGATGTCATTCCGAGCTCAACTCGAGGAATGTACATGCTTAACCCCTATCCCGAGCTCAACTCAAGGAACCCAGCAATCTTACCTTTGAAGCATCACCAAAAGCCTCGTAGAACACCCTACAAAGTCCAATAACCAGGACTTGCAGCAACCAAATCGCCTAGTGAGGGACACGTACCGCTAGGCGCTATCCGCTTCCAGACCGCCTGGCGAGGGACACGTACCGCTAAGCGCCAAGCGCGTCAAAATAATTACAAAGTCTGCAACAACCGCCTAGCGGAACCGCCCAAAATGCCAGGCGGGCGCGACCCCAGAGTGCTACTGGTTCGTCCTCTATCGCCTGGCGGAACCTCCCTCACCACCAGGCGCCACCTGCACCAGACCCCACTGTTGCCTCACTATCGCCCGGCGGCCTAACCCCCACCGCCAGGCGTTATATCAGTTTCACCACTGCTTACTGTACTGCTCTGAATTAAGTCACAGGGATTCGCGTCTAGACCTCATTAGTCACTCAACCAAGTTTAATAGTTAAAACTTCAGTGTATCACACTGCCACAATGCCTCACATCTATTAACATTACTGGATTAAACCTACTAGACGCACCTCTCATTCTTATCAAGATCCTCCACTTTAAGGCTACTACGCTGTTTGCATTCCAAGTCAGATCCCACTAAGTTTCAGTGAGAACCTTCACACATTCATTCTCTACTTTCAAATTCTAGCTAAGATATCACTACTTTGGTACATCACCCCTCAAGTGGCTAATTCCCTAACCAAATTTCCACTTCCATCCATGTAATACATCCCAGTATGCTTGATAAAATAAACATATTTATCTTATGTTAATATTTCTCACCTATCAATTCACAATTCACTCATTACCATTACCAAGTTTGTCTCTAACTTCCCACTTACAACTACCTAAAGCTTGTCAACAAATCCTCCCACCTCAATTCAATCCTCTAACTGTTACATTTCTCATTCACCACTTAACCTTCCCAATTTCATTCGCTCTTCAACCTGAACCTCAAAAATCCCTCACATCCTCATTGTCTCGCGCAACCACACAGAACCAACACTACTGTGAAGGCGCCTGGCGGCAAAGCCCGTGCCGCCTAGCGGTACATAGATTTCTGGGCAATTTCCCAGTTTACAGCCCCTACGAAAATGATCCTCATACCATCTGGATGCCCTTTTTTTCTATCTCAACCAATCCTCTCCAAGAACCTAATGCTAGTGCCATCAATCCTCACTTAGTCTAATTCCAACAACATTAGTTTTATTATAATAAACTTTGTCCAATTCAGTTCTACCAAACCGCCAATACCCAAACCCTACAATTCAATTACACTGTTTCATCGGATTAAACCATTCATTACGCTCAAAATCAATGGAAATCAAGTTAGATCATCCCTTGACCACTACCCCTTTGGTTTTCCTCGATCAACTCAATCCAAAACACCCAAAATCGCACAAAATCGAGCCCAACAGACTTGCATCACCTGGTGGAAATTCATCACCGCCAGGCAGTTCATTAGAGAAACCCAAAAAAAACCAAGAACTGGTTATTTTTACTCGTGCCGCCTGGTGGTTCAACCAATACCGCCAGGCGCTTCATCCACCATCCCCATAATGGAGTAGGAAGCCACGCGTCGCCTGGCGGCCGGGACTGTGCCGCCAGAACACGTATAAATGTATGTGCCGCCGGGCGGCTATGAGCAGCCCGCCAGGCAGTTTCTGGAAAATTCCCAGAAACACAAAACTTAACCAGAAACATACAATAATCAACCAGTTTAATACATTTCATGCAACTCGCATACAGGCATAAAATTCTAACGTGTAAAAACTCCCCTAACCTGGTTTTTCCTTCGCTTAAAGCTTTGACGATTGAGATTTCTCCCTACACCAATTGCCTCCTTAGCCTTCTCTCAATTCAGCCCCAAAAAGTCTCACTCAAACCTCACAAAATCTCAGATTTTCGTGCTCTCTTTCTGGGTATAATTTCAGGTTTTTCAAACCTTAGCTATTAACCTAATTTTGCTTTTTAAAGGGTGCCTAAAGCTAGGTTGTTAGTCCCAAAACGAAAATTGCCACTTAATAGTGGTTAATTGCCATTCATTATCCCATTATGGGTTGTTTTACAGCCACCCCTATTCTGCCATTCCACTAGTATTTCCCTCAACTTTTCATATTCAAGCCAAAGCCAAAAATACCAAAAATAAAGTTTAATGTGAGTCCTCCAAGACTTGAACCCATAACCATACAATTGCCAAATCAATATCAAACCATCATGCCAATTCATGTTTCATGCTAACAATCATCATCCAATTAACATATTATTTCACAGCATGATTATCATATATTTAAAATAATAACGAATAATAACACAAAATTGGCATACATAGGACTCGAACCCAAGTCCTCTCACACAATCAAAGTACTCTCAACCACTTAAACTAGTACTTTTCCACATCATACATTTCATAATTTAATGTCATAAATGATTTTCCCATTCGTATTTATTAATTAATTATTTATTTAATTAATTAAATTCCACAGGTCTTACAGGAGACTTGCTGGAGCATTCCTTGAGTTGTGACTCGGAATGACATTCCTTGAGTTGTGGCTCCGAATGGAGGATAAACACGTGGTGATCTCATGTTGTGGCCTGGTGAGTTGGTACCGGTGTGAGTGTGTGAGTTGTGGCTCATACTGATGGTCTCCACTTGATTAGGCGATCACAGGTTGTGGCCAGTGATGTTGCTAATCTTGTGTTAAAAGTACGAATTGTGGTTCGTATTGGGAACTCCACTTGGCGTTACAGATAGTGATTTGTAACAGGATAGTCCTGCACGTCTATCTACGAGTTGTGGCTTGTAGATGGTGGAACCACAAGTTGTGGCTTATGGCAACAAAGGATATCTTAAGGTCATCATTTGGAGATGTAAAATGTGTATGAACATGGTGGAGGCCATGGTTGCTAGAATTGCGAACTTAGGTTCTTCGATGAGAGTGTGTTAACTTTATTATGTTATTAATTGTTTATTCTGTTAGCTCACCCTATTTGCTTGTGTTTGGCGATGATCATGTAATTCGTTACACGAGAACAAATGATGTTGTAGGTGGAGCTGGTGAGGCATTGTCGGAGAGGGCTACCATGGGAGTTTTATTTTATGGTTTATATCTACGATTTTTGTAAACATGATTTATTATAAGTTTTTGAATATGTAAATTTTGAGTTTAATTATGAATTTTGTTTTGGCACTTTTAATAAAGTTGAACTTTTTCCACACTTTGGAAATGAGTATTGTTAATAAATGTGAGTATGTTATTAATTATATTTTATTTTATTTAAATTAGTAATATCCGACCAGGATGTTACAAGATAGGTCGACCGGATTTAGATTTGCACCTTCCCAATCGGGATAACCCTTTGCACTGACCAAGTTTCATCAGTAGAACTTCAAATTAAGGGTGGACATGCATTGCATTTTTCAATATCCTGTCTAGATCAAATCTAAAACTAATAAAATGGGTTGGATCTATAATCCAATTAGTTGATTTAGTTAAAATTCATATCTATTTTAACTAAATAACCTAAATTGAGATTTTTTTTTCAGTCCAATTTAAATTGGATTAAAATTAGATTCAATCCACTTGCTCAACGATATTAAATTCAATGAGATTAATCTAATATATTTTACTATTAGGTCCATAAGATATGGGTTGGATTGAGTCAGCTTGACCCTTTGGCTTAGGCCGACACGACCCAACCCTTTGGGTAAGGTTGACACGACTCGACCAATAGGTCTTTCCTTGACATTGCATTTTTGTGTTATTTTTTAGCTAGGCAGTGTGTGCATAGATCTTGGGGAGTTGTGATAGAGGGGCACATATTCACCATTTGTTTAGAAACTAGTGTTTTTAAGTTGTCATAACTTAAATGTCCTAGTCGATTGTGTCATGGTTGAGAATCACGTTCATTTTACTCCTGGAAACATGTGTTTGTTGTTACCACAATGGTTGTCAATACAAACATCTTTGGTGTGGTTTATATTCATTTCCATAATCATCCCTCTTTCAGGATGAACAACATTACATTTATTGTTCTAAATTGTTATAGTTAAGCCATTCTATTGAAGTTTTCCTATACTCAATAGGTCATTCTTGAGTTCAGGAACATAATACACCTGAGAGATTACATGTGTGATACCATTCACAACCATTCGAATGTTGCCTTTCTCCATATAACAATACGTGCATCGTTCCTGAACTTTACTTTGTGGCGAAAATTCTCATCTAGTTGTGAGAACCAATCTTTATTACCACTTATATGATTGTTACATCTGAACTCTAGAAACCATTCATCCTTCTTACCTTCCTTGAAACCTATGAGGGCCATTAACAAGAGTTCACCCTCTTATTCCACTTCATCTTCTACTTTAGCATAGTTTGCCTTCTTCTCCCACATAAGACACTTGTATTGAAAGTGCCCAAGTTTGTGACACTTAAAGCATTCAACCTCCGCTTTGTTGAATGGTTATCTTCCCCTTCTTATGTTTCATAAAGATCACTTACCTCTTCATCTTCCTCTACCCCTCCCATTTTTTTCATTTGTCACAATCTACATAGATTGCTCTTCTTCTACAACAAGCGTTTGTAACATCCTGGTCGGATATTACTAATTTAAATAAAAAGAAATGGAAATAAATACAAACTCACATTTATTATTATTGTCTTTCCCAAAATTGCAGGAAATTTTAAACATTGATTAAACTCATCCAATTAAACCACAATGTTCTAATAATCCATAATAGTTCATATTCCAGTAAAAATATGATTTACAAAAATCTGAAAATAAAATAATAGTAACTTCCATAAAAAGCTTTCCCGCACTAGTCCCTCTCCAGCTTTATGCCTCACCAACATCACTTGAAACATCATCTGCTCTCGTGTGACTAGTCACATGATCATCGTGAAAAAAAAAACAGAAAGGGTAAGTTCATAACAATAAAAATATACAATTAAAAAAATAGAGGTTCTCCCTAAACTACTTTATTTCATCTAAGTTTGCTTAATCCTAACAATCGATACCCGAGGATTTCAGATCATTGTCTCATTATACAAATGAAAATACTAATCCATTTACCCATACAACATGGACCCAGGATATATCATGCTTCCACGAACCTGCCCGCTCGTGGTCCAACCTCTACAAACCTCCCCACTCGTAGTCCAACTCTACGAACCTCCCCGTCCGTAGTCCAACACACGTGATCCAACAACTACGAACCTCCCCACTCGCAATAGCCTTCAAGTGTGAGCACGAAACATACGAACCTCCCCTCTCGTATCCTCACACGAGAGAATCATAATATGAACCTCTACGCTCATATTATCACGTGTTCATCACCAGTCATGAACCTACCCGCTCATGGTCCAAGTCCACATTTCAACACATCAAAATGAAATTAAGAAAAGCACGTTACATTATACAAGGTACATACTCAATTTGGTCTTAGGGATTACAATGCTTCCACGAACCTGTCTGCTCGTGGTCCAACTCTACGAACCTTCCCGCTCGTAGTCCAACTCTACGGACCTCCCTACCTGTAGTCCAACACGCGTGATTCATCCAGCTAGTATCGCTTGGCGGTCCACTCTACACCGATAAGGTGACGTGTTAGTAAAAAACCAACACGACAAGTGCACCGGTCGCACATAGTAAGTAATAAGTATTTTATCGTTCTCTCCCAAGGGACTTGTGCAACGCATGACAACTCTCACAATTCACGACTCAATTAGACACAAAGTTCACAAAAACACTAAGAAACTCTTTTTGTATTTTATGAAACAATTGGTGTGCAATAAGAAATTAATTAACATAGTGTATTTACAATTTGTCAAGATTAGACTTCAACCACTTCATTCTCATTCAATCTAAATTATCCCAATTTCATATTCATGTTAAAATCAATTCACAAGAATACTCAAATCTTATTCCTAAAGCCTCTGAGCCTATGATCACTCATCAAGTTTCAATTCCTTGAATCCTCAATAAGTGAAATCATGCATTAGTTTCAAGAATCTAAGATTACTAATGAACCAAGTTCTATTCCTAGGTACAAGCATCCATTAGGTATTTAATTTCAAATCTAGATTCTAAAGATGTTTCCCAACACCTCAAGAATCACAAATCAAGCATGGGGACAATCCACATCAAGCATTAAGCATGGAAATCAAATACTAACATGAATTGGAAAAACATATAAATTAACAACACAATTTTACTCAAGAATTCAATGTTTTATATCTAATCTCAATAAATAGAAATTGCTCTCCATGATGGAGAACCTAGGGTTTTACAAAATTGAAGAATAGGGAAGAAATTTGAACCATAGATTAGAAACAATCCATCTACCAAGGTTCTTGAATACTGCCCCATGCTCCAATTGCACCTCTCATTCGCATCTCCGCCTCCAATTTTGTAGCCCATCATCCTCTCCAACCCAAAAGGAGTAAAACCTCCATGGATGAAGAAGGAAACCCAAGAAGGAGAAGGGAGAGTTTCCTAACACCCCTAATAGCCTTCAAGAGCCTCTCCTAAGCACCCAAGGTGTTTCATTTCATGCAAAATGAGTAGAGCTGTCAAAATGGGTTGGAACCCGCGAGCCAACCCGGCTCACCACGGGTTCGGGTCGGGTTAGGTTGAAAAATTCTTTTACAAATTTCAATAGGAGTTGATTTTTGACCCGTCTCATTTAGAACCCGGCCTATCCGGGTTGAACCCGTGGTGAGCCGGGTTGGCTCACCAACTCACAGATAAAAGGGTTACACAAGTATTTTTTATTAAGTTGGGCTTTATATTTGGGTCATGTTAGGTTTTTTTTTAACCAACAAATAAATAATTTGTATTTTTTTTACTTTGATTTGTATTTGGATTGTATTAAAGTTTATTTAGATTTTAATTAGAATTATAATTTAGTTTTGAGTTAAAATAAAATAAAAAAATTGTATTTTTTTTAATTAAGTGAACTTGTGAGCCAACCCGTTTAACCCGCCAACCTGTGGTGGGTCGGGCCGGGTTTGAATTTTTTTGGCTCGCTAAAAAGTGATCCGGGTTGGGTTGGCTCACTAAATCATCAACCCGTGGTGGGTCGAGCCGGGTCGGGTCGGGTTACTTGTTTTGACAGCTCTAAAAATGAAGAATCCCCTAATACTCTCGTAGAAATATTGGGGTCGATATTCTTGCCTAATGGCTTCATTCTCACCCAGCGAGGCCTAAAATCGACGTTCTCAGACATGTAACTTGCTGGGCGAGCCATATTTTCGCCCAGCGACTCGAATATTGCAGTTTTGGTATGTTATTTTCGCCTAGCGAGCCATTATCTCGCCCGACGAATGACCTTGGCACCTAATGGTCATTTTTTGGCCTTCCAAGCGTGGTCCAAGGCAGTATATACATATGGGTGAGTCCTTTCTCCATGTTTGCAGTGTTGGACTTGATCTCGGTACCCCTCGACATGAGCATTTGTGTAAAAGTCAATCTTTCATGTCCAATCATGCTTCCTTGAGTTTCAACTTGTTTTCCTCCACCATAATTGCTTCTTATTGTTTTATTTCACACACTCGTAATAGAGATTAGAAGTAAAATAGTATAAAACAACTAAAATACGAAACAATGCAAAAACAACATAAACTAGAGGATTAAACAAGATAAAAGTCATGTAGGAGTTGATTTTATTCACGAAATTTAACATCAATAAAAGGTAGAAAACAATGTTATCAAACTCCCCTGCACTTAAAACCTTGCTTATCCTCAAGCAAAAGATAACTTGGCCTAGAAAGACATCTACCTGACAAAGGTGGAACAACTAGGAAGCAAGTTTACACAATCAATTCAGATAACATTCATGAATGCTCTCCTTACAAAACCAATACAAAGAGAATATGTGTAATCTTGCAAATCCTTAGCTATGTTACCCACAATGTAAACATAACAAGAATGAATATACATGCTTTAAGAGAGATTAACAACTATGGCAAAAATGTTCCGTTGATCAACCCAAGAAATCAATTCTCACTAGAAAAAGTGTTTCACTCAAGTACACTAGTGTATAAGGGTGTGTCATTCCCCATCTACCACTTATTGCACACAATTTGACGTTGCTTTTCATTTCAAGAGCCAAGAGTTTTCAAAACACGCAAACACTAAGCAGGACATTATTTGATGAATTGTGACTAGGCTATGAAGGAAATTGGTTTTTCTAGGTGGCATGGATGAACAAAGGGAGTAATAAAATCATTTTGGCAATCTTTACATTCTACTCTCTTATACTTGAAAAATAGAATACAACCAACACCATCTTGCAATCACATTATTCATAATTTTCTTTTTCTCTTTTTCGTTTTCTTTTTCTTTTTCTTTTTGTTTATTTTTCTTTTGTACGAGACATATTTACAAGATGGCACCACATCAACCACAATAAATTCTATTTTGATCTTCATGCTTCCTCTCTTTGGTAACTTCCCCCACACTTGAATCACACTAATGACCATGAAATGTTTGTTCTCTCCATTTAAGGTGAGGTGGTCAATCATTTTCAACAAGGCTCCAGGGTTCAAAGATGAAGGAAATGTGCTTTTAATGCTCAAACAACTTACACAAAGGTTCCAATCTTTAAAAACATAGTTGGCTTTTTGGGTTTAACTATGATGCAAGATAAAGAAAGAAAGTGCCTTGTGTATATATAAACAAGCCAATGAAGAACAACTAGCAACGAAAATCAAGCAAAGTTAATTGTATGTCAATAGTGGTAACACTCAATAGATATAAACTCTAAGGCACAAAATCTCACCCGGTTTAGTTCATTGGTTTCTTAAGGTTGTCATACACTATGCCACAGTCATTAATCGCAGTAAAGACAATAACAACATTCTTAGCATACAAACATGAGTACAACCACAAGCAGAAGTTTTCACAAGACCACGTCATACGCTCAATGTAACCCAAAATCAACTTATGAGCAAACATAAATGGTTCTCATCAAAGTCATGCAAACACACTCAAAGTCATAAAACCAAGTGCATCATATTTGTCAAACCAGCCAAATCACACTTTTTGATTATTGAAAGCAAGAAATGAAAATAGAAAAGGAAAGAAAGCAAACTTTTTTCTGGGCGGGTACGCCTGCTGCTCAAATCTCTTTGCTCCTTGTGTCTTCTTTCTCATCAGTATCAATACGCACTCATAAGAACATAAAAGATACTCGAACAAACTAGTTAACCCACATTTTCATAGAAGTCAAGATTTGAGAATTGAAAATTGAAAAACATAAAGACAAGGAAGATAATTGAAAGGAAAAAAAACATATAAGTCACAAGAAAAAAAGAAAAAAGAAGAACATAAACACAAGCACACCAACCAAACAATAATTCCAATATGCAGAATGATTAAAACAGATTTCCCAAGTAACCTCACTCATATCCCCCTTGTTGTAAAATCACTCAATACTCTTAAAAGGTGATGAATACTACTTTTCTCGTTCTTTAAGGTAAAAACACTCAGATTCCTCTTGTTGTGCCTATCTAAGCCCGACACACCTTAACCAATCCCTTGGCCTAAGCATGCATAAAGACTTGCATTAAGAACTAGAACAGTGGGGGCCAAACACATAATCCCATCCCTGGTGACTTGTGCTATCTGGTTTGATTTGGTTAGGTAGGCTGCTGAAATCTCATTCCTAGGACCTTCCAATAACTACATCATGCTCTAAGGCGTATCCCGAGACAAGCATTAAGCACAAACCAAATCAATGGAAAGCATAAATATCAACAAGCAAACTACATAAAAGAAAGCACAAGAAAAAGAAATAAAAAACAATTTCTAAAAGAGTCACAAATGCTCAAATCACCTTGTGTTGTAACACAAGTCCCCGATAATAGTGCCAAAAACTTGTTAAGACTTTGGCAAGTGAACCAAGTCGTGCATGTAATAAAAATGGTAAGTCCAAGTATCATTTTCCTACGGGAATTGCGTTTTTTAGTTAATTAGGTGTACTTACTAATTTAAGCATTGAATGTAACCATAGATTAATTCGAAACAAGTAAAAACATAAAGATTTCTAAACTTTAAAGTGATAAAATAACCAAGACAAAGACTCATTGGGGTTGGAATTCATTACCAAAACTCTAAGCAATCATCTCACAATATATATCTCTCATCTACTCAAGCATTGACATCAAAGGTATTCAATCCCTTATCCCTTAGTGGCATGTTTTGAACTTTTATGTAAAAATACTAATCCTTTAGATGTTTAAACACAAAAGACACATTAAAAACGATGTCTAGAATGACCAAAAGCTTTGGTCTATGTCTAGAACCAAACCTTTAGGTTCTATCCATGTCTAGGGTTCCAAAACACTTTCCAATGATTAGATACCAACCAAAACGCATAGATATTCTATCATGCACGAAAATAATGTAGATAGAACACAAAAGTAGTCAAAGAGATTCTATTGCATAGATGAAACTACAATGAGTTTAGGTACATTACATCCAACCCCAATGAAATAGAGTTTAGCTACTCCTATACATCCAACCCCAATGAATGAAGAAAGATGAATCCTTTAAGCTCCAGAAGTGTCTCTGCCTTCGTCTTTAGTTCCAGTAGTGTTCCTCCCACCAAAACTGCGTTTTTGTTCGAGTCTCGACACTTTTAATGTTTCAGCAAAAAGTGAAACTCGCTGGGCTAACAAGCCTTCCTTGCTAGGCTAGTGAGTCTGGGTCGCTGGGCGAGCACGTCTAGCTAGCTGGGCGAGTGACTCCAGGCAGCTACTAGTGATTTTTCTCCAATCTTCCATTCTTTTCTACAAAATTCCACAAACATCAAAGTAAACCTATTTTTGAAATAAAATAACAAAATCCTAAATTCTTTCATGAGATTAAACACAAAAATACATGAATAAAAGACAATTAAGAGGTTCTAAGAAGTGTAAACAATAGGTAATTATCACACTTATCATGACGCTACTGGCTTTAGGTACTCTAATTCAGCTCCTAACATCCAACCATTCAATTCTCAAACATCCAGAAGTCAAAATACACATTCATATACTCTAAATTACAACATCACAACATATATGCATCTTTCAAGCATAAGCACACATTCATCCCTTTATAAATTCATATATGCTCACATCTTAAATCAATGCCAACATTAAATTTGAACCCAAGAGTAAATCATGCTCATATTAAATTATGAAATAATAAGGCAACAAGCACATAACTCATTTGCAGAAAAATATGAGTTCACTAATTCTCCCTCCTTCATTTACAGCAATTCAAAGTCCTTGCGCAAAGCTTGTAGTTGTGTCCATTTAACACATGTTGAGCCTTAGAAGTTTTTCTTCTTTGAGTCCCATATGTTTTTGGATGTTTCATCATTAAGAATAGTAACTAAAATTTCTATATCAATTGCTTGATAGCAATAGTTCATAATATTCACACATGCTTAACTTTTGTTCCTCCATTAACTCGATTTCCACTTTTGTTGCATTGACTTTATGAGAGACATATTCAATTCCATTCTCTACCAAATGTCAATACTCCTTTGATAGAAGAAAGTTCTCCATCAACTTTGCCAAGTGATCATAGTGTCCATAAAATTTAGGAATTGTTGGTTGCACATACTACTTGAATTCTATTATTGTTTCACGATTTTCAAACACTCATGTTTGTACTTCACACATGTTTTCTCTCACTCTCACCCTATTTCAAACCCTGCACATATTGTCTCTCACTCTCACCAAATGTTAATCTCACTTAGTTTTTAGTTCAAGTCCCTAGGAAGGAGCTTTTAGCAAATTGAGAACACAACAAGTAAGATATTTTTATGAAATTTAGTACTTGAGATTTGTTATTGAATAAAGAAGATAATACAATCTTATAGCCTAGTTAAAAAAAAAAATCTTAACCCACTACTTTTACATAGGAAACATGGATAACTAGATCATGAGCTAGATTTTAGCTACACAATCGAAAAGCAAAATTGGACAAAAGAAACGTATTTCTAATTCTAATATAAATCTAACAAATAGAATAAAAACACCAACAATACAACTAGAAAGAAAAAACGTATTAACCATAAATGAGGGTGAAGAGATTGGTACACACAGATAACATGAGATTTAAAAATGCAATCTACCAAAACTCTAATACTAAAAAGGGACTCTAAAATATAAGAAAGCAAAGAGAGACATTAGAAGTTACAAAGAGAGACATCAGAAGTCACAAAGAGATCAAAGAAGAGAATAAAACCAAGATTGATTATAAAAAAATAAAGATAACTTATCACTTTTTTTCTTGTAAAAAAATTCATAATTTACTAAAAGAAAATTTTAACTCATTAAATATAATTTTTAATTCCAATAAAAATTAACAAACATTAATAATAGTTTAATTAAATTTTATTTTCATACATAAACTTATAATTAATTTAATAGAGCTATATTAGTAATAAGATATCATTTGAAATTTTTTCTTAAATAAAATTTTATAATTAATTTAATAGAAATATATTAATACTCAAAAATTTAGATATTTTTTTCTTAAATATAATATTATAATTAATTTAATAAAAATATATTAATAATAAATTTATTTATTAAGATCCTATTTTCTGAAAACATAGAATACGAATGACACACTCGTTTTATCCTTCAACCCGCCAAATAATAACAAATCTGACTTGTTAAAAAACGGAACAAGTGCAACACGATGGGTAGAAGGGAGAATGGGAACGTGTAGCACGGTGGTTGGAAGGAACAAGGGGAACGCGAGAAGAAGGCAAAAGAATTAGCTTTAAATTAAATGATCCATAAAATTAGTTTTGGAAGTGCAGGAAGAAATTTACTGGAACTAATTGCCAAGGAAAACAGTTTCCTCACCCAACTAATACTATCGGCTCGGCCCGCGACGGGTTGGTTACTTAGTGGGTTAACTTAACGCGACTTACTTATTAACGAGCCAACAAAATTAGAATTCGACCCGACCTACCACTAGTTGGCGGGTTAAACGGGTTGGCTCACTGTCTCATTTAATTAAAAGAAACACACACAATTGTTTTTCTTCAATCTCAAAAATACTAAATTATAATTCCGATTAAAATCTAAATAAACTTCAATACAATCCAAATAAAATCCCAAATTATGTTAAACTTCAAATACAAACCAAAATCATAAAAATAAAAATTACTATCTAACATCAAATCATTATTGTCACTATCAAACTATAGTATTAGAATCTTGAATGAGTAAATCCACAACATTTTCATATATATATATATATATATATATATATATATATATATATATATATATATTATTTTATTATTTATAATTTATTTGCAGGTTGGTAAGTCAACCCGGCTCATCACGGGTTCAACCTGAATGAGTCGGGTTTTTAGTGGATTGGATTCATTTTTAACCCGTACTGAAATTTATAATTTTTTTTTTCAACCCAATCCGATCCGAACCCGTTATGAACCGAGTTGACTCACGAATTATAACCCATATTGACGGCTCTAACTAATACATTCTTGATAAGCTTGATACAGAATGAAATTTCAGTTCCAAAAGACTTCTAACACTTAGATGAATAAATATTAATTAAATAATAATAATAATAATAATAATAATATTCAAATTTGTAATATTATTTTAAGATATTTATAATATATGTCATAGTAAAAAGATTTAACAGACTTAATTAAGATGAATTCTGAATAATTTTAATATTATTTTAATATAATAAATTAAATACAACTTAATTCTTTCATAATCATTTTATAAAGTGAAGTTCGTATATTCTTGAACCAATAATCAAATAGTTATATATATATATATATATATATATATATATATATATATATGATTAAAAAAAAGTAACAATATTAATATCTTCTTGATCTCCAAGTGTATATCCTCGTTCATTTCTACTTTTTATTGTTCTTATATTATCGTATTTTTACGCTTAACACACACATACACTAAACAATTGTTAAATCCAATCCTCTTCAAAATTAAAAAATTTATCACACTACTTTTAACTTGCACAAATTTTGACGACTTAAATATATATGAATCAGCCATACCTACTGTCAGTGGCATAGCTTTAAACATGAGAGGTCTTGGTCCTACAATTCTTTTTCCATCATAAATAACCTTTTTTATTTTAATATATTTTACATTCAATAAAAAAAATGGTTATCATTTTAAAATATTTCTTGATCAGTTAGTCCCTACACTGGTTTCATCGTGCTTTTAGTTTACTAAAAATATTTTTATCACTTATTTACTTTTTAAGATGTAATTTATATCTTAAATTTAAATTGTTTTGATATTGATTGGTATAAGATTGTATAAGTCGTTTATAACTTATTACACGTGAAGCCATTACATCGATATTACCATTCCAAAAGAAAAAACAAAACCAGTACGATAAATCATTGGAAGTATCAACTTTTTTTAATAAAAAAAACGTCAACAATTTTTAAACTTCACTTGAGTTGGTTAGAGATTACGCGTGAGTATACATAAAGGAAATTAAACCTCTTAGTTTAATAGAAAGGATGAAGATGACAATTTTACCCTTTATTTTATATTAAATAAAATGATGTAAGATAAAATACAATTTAAATTATTTATTTTCTATTAAATCACGCAACTTCTTTTATATTTTTGTATTTCTATTCTACCAATGTATTCGTTCGTATTTTCATGTCGGAGTTCTTTCTACTATTCTAAACATATCATATGCGAATTGTCCAAATTCTATTTTAGAATTCATTCAGAAGACTAAAAAGCAGAAAGTGGTGTGCTGGGTC
>Ga0214544_1004964_pt1 | contig 26214 bp, 29 predicted proteins | sample CNSS3metaG_FD_160074 | JGI IMG/M metagenome (GOLD analysis project Ga0214544, IMG submission 160074) | Root nodule microbial communities from cowpea collected in UCLA plant growth center, Los Angeles, California, USA - CNSS3 | ecosystem: Host-associated > Plants > Roots > Nodule | place: USA... | reverse complement strand
CAAACTGAGCATGAATAAGAGAGGGAGACTCCATAACTGCACCAATGTGTGTAGAGGGACGGAGATGATAAAGACCATGAGACTCATATCCTGTGCCAATCACCTGTTTCGAACTCTGATCCTGTAAACAGACAGAATTATTGGTAAAAGAAACAACACAATCAAGAGAACGAGTTAGGCGACTAATGGACAACATGTTAAAAGGAGACCCAGGGACATAAAAAACATTATCAATGGTTAAAGAAGGAAAAAGTTTAACAGTGCCAACACCATGAGATGAGACTCTAGAACCATCAGCCAGTGTAACAGAAGGTAAAGGATTAGTAAAGGATAAAGAAGAGAATAAAGATTTGTTACCAGTAATATGATCAGTGGCTCCTGAATCAAAAACCCAAGGACCAGGAGAAGAAGATTGAGTCAGACCAACAAAAGATGTACCTGTGTAAGCAACAGATGCAGTGGAACTAGAAAACTGTTGATCCTTATACAATTTGAGAAATTTGTTATACATAACAAGTATATCAGATGAAACAAAAGAGAGTTCAAAACTGAAAGAGGCAGCGGAAGGTAGTATGATTAAAGCTTCTACTTGAAGTGCTCTATTGTGGCATAAGTAAGGTTGAATTTTATGTACAATCTTGTATATAATAGTAGTTTGTAGTAATAAAACACTAATGTATTTATTTTCTTTACATTCAGTTTATGTATTTAGTAACTTTGGTAAACAAAGTGGATTGACATCTAAACCAACAAGATTAACAAACACAACCATTAAAGTGGAATGAAATAATAAGGCTCACATGCAGGACATTCAATAAATTGCTATTGAAGTTAATGCTTGTAATTATGAATCACTAAAATAGTTGTCAATTTTTCAATTGCACAAAGTACCGGTATACTACTTTTTTGTCTTGACCCCCAAACTTTGAATTACTAAGCAATCGGAAATACTACTTCTACTTTTGTTTCTCAAGCTTAAATTAACATTTGCCAGTAAAATTACATGCAAAGGATGAATTTTCTCGACAATTTCACATACCCTTAAAATGGCATGTATATTATACTATAATGTTGAACAATTCACACTAGTTAGATTGCATCTATGTATTAAGTTGTTATCCCATAGTGCTATGGTGCAGCCAATATTCATTCACATTTTTTCGTTCAAATTTCCTGAACCCACTAATTTCCCTCTTTACATCAACTATCATTGATCCTGGAAAGAACTTTGTCAAGAATTTTCTCTGCAAATCAGTCCAAGTAGTGTATGGACTTGAATAAGTGGTGTAGAAGAACCACTCCTTAGCTTTTATATCTAAAGGGAAAATAGAATGCCTTCATGATGATCTCTTCTTCTAAAACTTTTGTTGGCTTCATTGTTGAACATATCACATGAATTTGTAGCAAAAATCTTAATGGATCTTCTTCAGTATTATGTAATACTTAGGCAACTTCTCATTCAATTCTCCCATAAAATCCTGACTGGAAACTGAATTTCTATTTACAACAGAATTCACTTTTGAATTTCTATTTACAACAGACACTAAAACGTCAACTAAAATCATCCATACAAGTCCTGATTAACTAAAATTGAGCAGTATATGACAACAAGATTTGAGGTTGATATGATAATAACAAAGTCTCAATTACTAAGGTTTCACATTTTATCATTTGGAATTTGTTTATTGATATTGAAATGAATTACTAAAGTATTATTTTTTAGTATCTTTTAGTTTGGAGCATCTTATCTGTGTGTACTAGAATATCTTTTGCATTGTTACCATTGTCTATTTATTGTGAATGCATTTCTTTAGGGTCTAAGGGAAGCCATGAAGAATATTTCCCATAATTTTCATGATGCTTTAGGAAGTGGTATTCCTTTGACTAAAGGTGAAACAATTAACTTGATGCATGACATGTTGTGTAATGCTCTTAGACAACATAGGTCATTTGAAATACCGAAAACAAACTTTGAAGAGCCTCCGAATGAAGCAACTCAGCAATTTTATAATCTGTTAGTTGAGTCAAATGAACCATTATTTGAAGGATCATTAGAGTCTAAATTATCAATTTGTGTTAGACTTTTAGCATGCAAGTCTAATTGGAATGTCCCTGACTAATGTGTCGGTTTTATAATAAAAATGCTTCGAGATATAACGCTGATGAATAGAGCTTTGCCCAAAAATTACTATGATGTTAAAAAATTAGTATCAAAGCTTGGATTGACTTCTAGAAGGATTGATTGTTGCATACAAGGTTGCATGTTGTTTTATGACAGTGAATATGGGAAAACTGATGATTCACTTATTCGCTGCAAATTTTGTGATATGCCAAGGTATCGTGATCACAACATAGGAGGAAACACAAAAAAGCTTGTTCTGATAAAAGACAATGTTCTATTTACCTATAATTCCAAGGTTGCAGAGATTGTTTGCATAAATGGAAATTGTTGGTCACATGTCTTGGCACCATGAAAATAAAAGTACCTCGGGCGTGTTACGTGAAGCTTGGAAGCATTTTGATCGGGTACATCTAGACTTTGTAGCCGATCCATGCAACGTACGCCTGGGTTTATGCTTTGATGGATTTAATCCATTCACTCAATCAACAATCCCTTATTCTTGTTGGCCAATAATTGTCACCCCATGCAATCTTCCTCCTGAAATGTGCATGACAATGCCATTTATGTTCTTAAGTTGTCTAATACTTGGTCCACACAATCCAAAGGTAGGAATTGATGTGTATCTTGAACCTTTGGTGGATGATCTAAAGAAGTTATGGACTGGTGTAGAAACATATGATATCGTAAGAAAGAAGAATTGTATCATGAGAGCTAGTTTAATGTGGACTATAAATGCTTTCCCTGCATATGGGATGTTATCTGGTTGGGGTACTCAAGGTAAATTGGCTTGTCCACATTGTATGGAGCATTCAAAAAGCTTTTACATTAGAAAATGGGGGTGTAAGACCCAAGAAAAATTGGAATAAAGGGAAACATATAGAAAAATTGATGGATTGTTTGAGATTGTGGAGATATTTAAATTAGGTATTTTATTTAATTTTGATATATGATGAAATAATTAATTTATTGATTTAAGTTAAGTGTTGTTTATTTATTTTAATTATTTTATGGAAATATTAAATATGGAATATAAGTGTATATAAACAATTGCTGCGCTTTATTTCATGAGAATCTGTCTAGTTTAATGGCTAGCGCTATGAATTTGTAGAGCATGTACATGGGTTCGAATTTGGTCGTCCTCATATAGTGGTTTTAATTATTTTATTTATTATTCAATTAAAGCATGTGTAGCTTATGCGTTTAAAATTCAGTGGTGCGTAGAAGAGAAACATTCCAGAGAGACCCATCAGGTAGGGGAAGCCAACATTGCTTTCTTCTCTTGTTTTCTTGATGCTTGATGAATGAAGCTTGACCTTGTCTTTTTCTCTCTTTACACTTGTGCTGATTGTATGATTTATGAACCTAGCTTGTTGTGTGTATGCCATGTTTCTCTTTTTTTCTTGTTATGCATGTGTGGTCGTAAGGGTGATGTTTGAACGTAAGTTTTGGCATTCATGAAGTTTGGGTACATGGTATTTTTGGGGTAGTAATCGGAGATGGTGCATCCATGCTTGCCTTGTTGCAGCCACAATGAAAACAAAAGGAATTTATGTGCATGACCAGTCTTTCTTTGTTTTCTTTACTCTGCCATAGTTGTTGTTGTTACATGAAAGGTTGCATTTGGATGGCTTTCTAAGGTGTTAAAAAAAAAACTAGGTTCGTTTTGGTGTGGTCCTCTGAATTCTGCAACATGCCTCAGTTTTTGTTTTCCATTGTCACGGGGTTTGTTTTTGTTGTGCATGATGCAGCGAGGTTGGTCTCTTTCATTTGATTATATCACGTGAGGGGTTGGGTTACATGAAACCCAAGTCTTTTCTTTATGTTGTTTTGGTGTAGAAACTCATAAAGGTGTGGTTTTGGTTCTTCTTCGTGCAGACCCTTTCTTTAGGATTCTATTGTTTTATACTACATGCTTTTCATGCATACCTTTCTTACAATTCATGGTTCTTTTCATTTTGATTGTTTTCTTATCCACATTATGTTTTAAGTGCTTGGACCCACACATAAAACTAATTGCTTTAATCTTTTGGAATGGTGCAGACCACACATTTTTGGGTCCATCTATATTTGTGCTAAACTTTTGTGAATGTTTCTTATGCTTGAATCATGTTACTATATATGAAAAGAAAAGCCATGTATGCTCCATTTTTACGTTTTTAGTTCTTCTTTTTCCCATTTACGTTCTAGGTGAGAGACATGGAATTACAACCCTTTGTTTCACTCATCAAATATTCAAATATAGTATTCCTGTTGAAACCATGCCATTAGTTCTCTCTGTTGCCTTTGCGTCACATACGATAATTGAAACCAATAAACACTTAAGTTTCTTTTTCATATGGCTCCACACGTTTTGTCCTTTTACTTTAAAGGTTTGGGGTGCTTGCATGATCTTAGTACAAAGTTTATTTCTCTTTCTTTTTTTTTTCTATTCTCTTTCACGTAGCATGGTTCATGGGCACATGATGATTGGTTGTGAATGGTTTTGGTGGGGTTTTTCTTTTGGTTGTTCCCCTTTGTTTTAAGTGTAACCACATTTTTATTTTTGTAAAAGACTATTTAATAACTTTGTTTTCTCTCTTTCATTATCATTTAAGATAACTTTTCCTTGTGACAATCATGCATGGCCCACAAGTTATTTAAATTCTCTTTTTAGGCTTTTGGAGTGTGGATTACGAAAATAAATATGGTAATATAGCGTTTGTTTTTTTTTCTTGGTTCATATTAAAAGTATGTTTCGTTTTCTTATAGTCTTGGGATGAAATTCCATTTTGGTTTTTATACATTTGTGTGGTACTTTTTATTTGGTTTTACTAAAGTGGTGGTTTGAGGATAATTACTTGAGTGTGATGTTATGCTTGTGTTTGAATGAATGTCATTCCTTGAGTTTGTTGCAAGAATGTATTATTTGATAAGTTGATGGGTTTATGTTATGGAATTTTATTTCTCATGCATGATGTGGTGGCGTGTATTTTGTTGGCAATATATAAATTCTCATGTGTTGCATGTTGAGAGTGTTTTGCCTTGTTGATAACTCTTGGTGAAATTAAGTGTTGTGTGAGGTTTTCCGTACCTAGGAACCCAGTGAAGACTCTTTCGCCTGTGTGAAGCAGTGGAAAGGGGTTCTCTTTGCCTGTGTGAAGCAGTGGTCGAGGATTGGTTCAAGTGTTGTACTCGCTCGCCTGTGTGAAGCAGTAGGGAGAGGAAAGATGTTTCACCTTATTTTGGCTCATTGCGAGTATAGTGCCCGATGTGCGAAGCATCAACGTTTTTACTCATAACTCCTTGAGGAATAAAGGAGACAATTTGGTTGCGATAGTGGGACACGTCGAACCATCTCTTCTAGGAAACTAGATGTTGTTGTGGGGTGAGAGGCCGTGGAAAACCAAAGTTTGATTATGATCACTATGTTTGAAGATTCTAGATGAATGTGTTGCTATGTTTGCTTTGGTATGATTGGTTAGATTTTGGGGTTTGTGTGTTCAAACCAAGGATTAATTGTGATCATAATGCTTAAGTGTTACTTGAATGCGACGTTGAGTATTATTGGACATGTTTTATTTATGAATATCATTGTTTATGGTTAACTTACCCCTATTTGTTTGTTTTTGTGTTTGTTATATGTGCGATGATCGTATAACGTGTGTGTTATACGGGAGCATATGATATTGCAGATAATTTTGGCATAGAGTAGATTGACGAGAGGTTGGGGTGGATTCGAGAGTTTTTATAATATATTTAGTTGTGTTTTAAATCAGATACTAGAAATTATGTAATTTTCTTTTGGTCGCAAATGTTATTGGAAGTTTTTGACAAAGTGTTGGTGTGATGCAATTTAAATTAAATTAAAAGTTTTTATTAGTACATTTTCAATGTTAATTCTTTTTCCGCTAAACGCAAAAATTTTCTAACGTTCTGTGACGTCCCAAAAATTGGGGTGTTACAGGAGGGATTGTTGGTTTGACTCACACTGTAGGTTTTTACCTAGTGGTCATGCATTTAGAAAAAATAGAAAAGCCTTATTAAAAGGGAAAGTTGAAACCAATGACCCATCACCTACAATGACACCTGATTTGGTTTGGGGAAGAGTAAGGGATTTATCAATGGCCACGGAAAATCCTCGTTTGCCGAAATTACGAGGATATGGCGAGTTTCATAATTGGAGGAAAAAAAAGTATATTTTGGAATCTTCCTTATTGGAAAGATAATCTCTTAAAACACAACCTAGACGTCATGTGTAAAACTTGGGAAAATTAAATAATTAAATAAATAATTATTTAATAAATGCGGGTAGTAGAAGCCTTTATGGCATTTAATATTAGTTGTTGTGACGTGAAAAAGTACTAGGCCAAGTGGTTGAGAGTACTTGATTGAGTGAGAGGACTTGGGTTCAAGACTTATATCTGTCAGTTGTGTGTTATTTTAATGTGTGCATTATTTTGTTAATATATTTGAATGCTAGCTATGATAATATAATCCTAAAATTATAGGAATTATCACAAATGTGAATTGGTTGAATTGGTTATGCACTTAACTTGTTAATTGAGTGGTTGTGGGTTCAACCCTTGTTGAGAACAACTTAATCTCTTTATTTTTGCTAGAATACTTGTGGTCTGAATGTGAAATGGTGGGAAAGCCCTAGAGACAATGGGCAGCCAAGGGAGTTGGGAAAAACAACCTATAAAAGATAATAATAGACATTAAAAAGGCCACTTTTCTTTTTATTTCTTTTTACCACAATTAGGAGCCATATAAAAGGGGAGATTTAGGCAATTAGAAGGGTTTTAGAAGTCTAAAACCTAGAGTGAGAAGGGAGCACGAATTCTGAGTGGAAAAGGTGAGTTTGGAATTGAGAGCAAAGCTGCAATTTTTTTGGGAGAGCACAAGAAGGTTCTTAGGTGTCACAAAGCCAAAGTACACAACCATTAGAAGCAAGGATTTTCAGGTTAGGGGAGCTAAGCCTAATTTGTGTATTGTTGAATTGTTTGCCTGATTTTGATGCATGCTCACTATGAATTTCGTGACTATTCTGTTGTGAATCAGAATCTGTTTGGCTTAATCTTATTGATTAAAATTTTGAATGCAATACTATGAATAAATGAGAATTTGATTCTATATGTGTGAATTGGGTTATACCTTATGTGTTGTGCGCAGTTTCCAATTGTATAAAATTGTAAGATATAGGTTTTGGGATATGAATTGGGCATGGCCTCTGGTTTTTCGTGTGCATAACAGTGGAAAGGTCTGGTATTCTCGAGCGAGCCAGGCTCGCCTAGGCAAGAAAACCAGAAATGCGAGAATGGTCGTACGCGAGCATCTCGCTCAAGCGAGTGTATCTCGCCTAAGCGAGAACCCATAAGGGTTTTGTAGTTCTGTTTGGGCACCTCGCTCGGACAGAGTGTTTTACAGTGGTGAATGAATTGCATGATTTCATTAATGAGTACCACGAATTTTCGTGCTAAGTCGAATTTGGTCTAAAGATGGGTTGTTTTGATATGTTTTGGAAAACATCTTATATTATTGTGTGAATATATATTGGGGGTTCCTATTTTGCATGATTGTCTGTATCAATCCTGACTCTTCTAAGGGGACAATTGGAGTTGGAACATGTTTATGCAAATTGTCACTAATTTTGGGGGAGAACATCTGAGGAGAGATTGCAGTCAACAAGTTGGCAGTGGAGGCAGTAGTGTTAGCACTCGTAAGTGTTATGCATGTGATCAGCCGGGGCAGTTTGCTAATAAGTGTCCTAATAAGAAGACCACTCCCGGAGCACGATCTCAGCCACCTTCCTCTGATAGGCTGAGAGCAACAGGCCGGGTTTTCGCCATGACCAACACTTAGGCCATCCGGTCAGGTAATCTTATTCTAGATTACTTTTTTTTGTATGGTAATAGTGTGTCAGTGCTTTTTGACTCAGGAGCTTCACACTCCTTCATATCCCACGACTGCGTGAAGAAACTGGGATTGTCGACTCGCGACCTGGGGTGCGAGTTGATCGTCTTGACACCAGCATCTGGGCAGGTTTCAACTAATTCTGCCTGTGTTGGATGCTCGTTGGAGGTAGAGGGCAGACAATTCAAGGTGAACCTTGTATGCTTGCCTTTGGAGGGTTTGGACGCGATATTGGGAATGAACTGGTTGTCAAGCAATCACATAGTCATTGATTCTGGACAACGCAGGGTGGTGTTCTTAGAGTCAGAGGGAATTGAGTTTATCTCTTCTCACAAAGCCTTGAAGGAAATTGAAGATGGAGCTACTTGTTTCATGATAGTGGCTCAAGGAGAAAAGAAGAGTACAAAGGAAAAGATCAAAAGTATACCAGTGGTGGACGAGTATGCCGACGTATTTTCTGACGAAATACTCGAATTGACACCAAGCAGGGACATAGATTTCTCTATTGATCTAATCCCTGGAGCGGGTCCAGTGTCGGTCGCCCCTTACAGAATGGCATCGGTGGAGCTGGCAGAGTTGAAAAAGTAGATCGAGGATTTGCTAGAAAAGAAATTCATCAGACCTAGTGCATCACCGTGGGGAGCTTCGGTGTTACTAGTGAAGAAGAAGGATGAGAGTTCTCGGTTATGCGTAGACTACCGACAGCTGAATAAGCTGACGATAAAGAACAAGTATCCATTGTCGAGAATTGATGATCTACTGGACCAGTTGAGAGGGGCAGGTGTATTCTCCAAGATTAACTTGAGGTCTGGATACCATCAGCTTTTGGTCAAACTAGAAGACGTTCAGAAGACAACATTCAGATCGAGATATGGGCATTACGAGTATGTAGTAATGCCATTTGGAGTGACTAATGCTCCAGCAGTCTTCATGGATTATATGAACCAGATTTTTTGACCTTATTTGGACAAATTTGTGGTGGTGTTTATAGATGACATTCTCATCTATTCCAGGAATAGGGAGGAGCACGCTGAGCATCTGAGAGTTGTATTGACAGTACTCAAAGAACATCAGCTCTATGGCAAGTTGTCCAAGTGCGAGTTTTGGTTAGAGGAGGTACAGTTTCTGGGGCATGTCATTTACTCACATTGTATTTTAGTGGATCCAAGCAAGATTGATACGGTATTGAAATGGGAATGACCACAGATTGTGACTAAGCTACAAAGTTTCTTGGGATTGGCCGGATACTACAGGCGATTTGTAGAAGGGTTCTCTAAAATGGTGAGTCCTTTGACCCAACTCACTAGAAAAGACCAACCATTCTCCTGGACGGAGAAGTGTGATGAATGTTTTGAGGCGATGAAGAAAAGATTGGCAACCGCTCCGGTGTTAGCTATACCAGACACAAGTAAGAAATTTGAGGTGTATTGTGATGCATCCTATCATGGCTTGGGGTGTGTATTGATGTAGGAAAAGAGGTCAGAAGCTTACGCGTCTCGACAGTTAAAGATGCATGAAAAGAACTACCCCACCCATGACTTAGAATTGGCTGTTGTGGTGTTTGCTCTCAAGACATGGAGGCACTACTTGTATGGCTCCCAGTTCCAAGTTTTCAACGATCACAAAAGTCTAAAATACCTGTTTGACTAGAAGGAGTTGAATATGAGACAGAGGTGATGGATGGAGTATCTCAAGGATTATGACTTCGAGTTACTTTACCATCCAGGTGAGGCGAATGTGGTAGCGGACGCCTTAAGTCGGAAAAGGATTCACATGTTAGCGATGATGGTGAAAGAGCTAGAGTTGATTGAGAAGCTCAAGGATATGAATATGGGTATACAGTTGGGAGAGGGTTCTATCTGATGTAGTTTACTAACCTTAACTAGTGACATCATGGGGTTGATTCGTGAGGGGCAAAAGAGTGACGCTGAATTACAGCAGTTTGTGAGCTGGTTGGGTACTGAGAAAGGGAAGGACTATCGAATGGGATCTGATGGCATCCTGCGTTTCAGAGATAGAGTTTGTGTGTCGGGAAATTGAAGATTGAGGAAGCAAATTCTGGAGGAGGGACACAAAAGTCGTCTTAGCATACACCTAGGTATGACTAAGATGTATCAGGATTTGGAACAGTCCTTTTGGTGGAATGGGATGAAAACTGATGTCGCCGACTTTGTGGCATCGTGCTTGGTGTGTCAGAAGGCCAAGATTGAACATCAGCGACCAGGGGGTACACTAGAACCATTAGACATCCCGCAGTGGAAATGGGATAGTATTACAATGGACTTCGTGACACATTTTCCGATATCAGCTAAGGGAAATGATTCGGTCTGGGTGATTGTTGACAGATTGACTAAGTGTGCCCATTTTTTGGCAATTAATCAAAAGATGTCAATGGACAAGCTGGCTGAATTATATGTTAGAGAGGTAGTCAGATTGCATGGGGTGCCAACTAGTATCATATCTGACAAAGATTCAAGATTTACTTCTCGTTTTTGGCAGTCGCTGCAGGCAGCTTTAGGGACTCAGTTACGGATGAGTTTTGCTTATCATCCTCAGACGGATAGGCAGTCTGAGAGGACGATCCAGTCCTTGGAAGACCTGCTGTCATTGGGGTGACATGCTTCCTTTGGTGGGATTTACATACAACAACAGTTATCACTCCAGTATTGGTATGGCGCCATATGAGGCCTTGTATGGGTGACGGTGCAGGATAACACTTTGTTGGAATCAAGATGGCGAATCACTAGTATTGGGTCAAGAGTTTTTACAGCAGACTACTAAGAAGGTCAAAGCCATTCAGGAGAGAATGAAGGCAACTCAAAGTAGGCAAAAGTCCTATGCGGACAAGAAGAGGAAGCCCTTGGAATTTGAAGCAGGGGATCATGTGTTCCTCCAAGTAACACCGACGGCGTGTATGGGAAGAGCCATCAAATCAAGGAAGTTAACTCCAAGGTTTGTTGGACCCTATCAGATACTGAGAAGGATTGGCGCTGTAGCCTATGAGATTGCCCTGCCACCGCACTTGGCAAATCTGCATAATGTATTTCACGTTTCTCAGTTGAGGAAATACATAGCAGATCCATCGCATGTGCTGGAGTCAGATGATATTCAGATCATGGAAGACTTGACCATAAACACCGGACCAATACAAATTCTCGACTCGCAAGTGAAAAAGCTGCGAGGAAAGGAATTAAAGACAGTGAAGGTCCTGTAGGATGAAATTACTCAGGAGATGACTTGGGAGATAGAGGTTCACATGAGGCAATCCTACCCACACTTGTTTCCTGGTAAGTCTAATTTTCGAGGACGAAAATCTTTAAAGGTGGGGGGAATGTAAAACCCGAGAAAATTAAATAATTAAATAAATAATTATTTAATAAATGCGGATAGTAGAAGCCTTTATGGCATTTAATGTTAGTTGTTGTGACGTGGAAGAGTACTAGCTCAAGTGGTTGAGAGTACTTGATTGTATGAGAGGAATTGGGTTCAAGTCCTATGTATGCTAATTGTGTGTTATTTTAATGTGTGCATTATTTGTTAATATATTTGAATGCTAGTTGTGATAATATAATCCTAAAATTATAGGAATTATCACAAATGTGAATTGGTTGAAATGATTATGCACTTGACTTGTTAATTGAGTGGTTGTGGGTTCAACCCTTGATGAGAACAACTTAATCTCTTTATTTTTGCTAGAATACTTGTGGTCTGAATGTGAAAGGGTGGGAAAGCCCTAGAGACAATGCGCAGCCAAGAAAGTTGGGAAAAACAGCCTATAAAAGATAATAATAGACATTAAAAAGGCCATTTTTCGTTTTATTTCTTTTTACCACAATTAGGAGCCATATAAAAGGGGAGATTTAGGCTATTAGAAGGGTTTTAGAAGTCTGAAACCTAGAGTGAGAAGGGAGCACGAATCCTGAGTGGAAAAGGTGAGTTTGGAATTGAGAGCAAAGCTGCAATTTTTTTGGGAGAGCACAGGAAGGTTCTTAGGTGTCACAAAGCCAAAGTAGACAACCATTAGAAGCAAGGATTTTCAGGTTAAGGGAGCTGACCCTAATTTGTATATTGTTGAATTGTTTGCGTGATTTTTATGCATGCTCACTATGAATTTCGTGACTATTCTGTTGTGAATCAGAATCTGTTTGGCTTAATGTTATTGATTAAAATTGTGTATGCAATACTATGAATAAATGTGTATTTGATTTTGTATGCGTGAATTGGGTTCCCAACTCGAAAAGTTATGACCAGTATGAGTCTAGATTATACCTTATGTGTTGTGCGTAGTTTCCAATTGTATAAAATTGTAAGATATTGGTTTTGGGATATGAATTGGGCATGGCTTCTGGTTTTTCGTGTGCGTAACAGTGGAAAGGTCTGGTATTCTCACTCGAGCGAGCCAGGCTCGCCTAGGAGAGAAAACCAGAAATGCGAGAATGGTCGTACGCGAGCATCTCGCTCAGGCGAGTGTATCTCGCCCGAGCGAGAACCCGTAAGGGTTGTGTGGTTCTGTTTGGGCACCTCGCTCGGACGGAGTGTTTTACAGTGGTGAATGAATTGCATGATTTCATTATTGAGCACCACAAATTTTTGTGCTAAGTCGGATTGGGTCTAAAGATGGGTTGTTTTGATATGTTTTGGAAAGCATCTTATACTATTGTGTGAATATATATATTGGGGGTTCCTATTTTGCATGATTGTCTGTATCAATCCTGACTCTTCTGAGGGTTCAATTGGATTTGGAACATGTTTATGCAAATTGTCACTGATTTTGGATTACTTGGTGATGTTGGGAACATAGTTTGGTAATTGTTTCTACTTTGTATGTGCGTGAACAAGAATTCCATTCGCTAATTTCGCTCAGGCGAGCCTAGACGAGAGTTGCATAGACTTGACCCTGGTTCTGTTTGAGCCACTCGCTTAGGCAGAGGCCAAGTTCTTGGGCGACTGAGACTCTCGCTCAGGCGAGAGGTTCTCGCTTAAGCGAGAAGTCGTGCAGGGTTTTGTAGTTGGCTTAACTCGCCGCCTAAACGAGCGTTTTGGTGTTAGGCGAGGGACAATCTCGCCCAAGCGAGTAGAGGCTCGCTTAAGCGAGGCTTCGCTATGAATCACTGTGGCACGCTCGCTCAGGCGAGGAAGTTTCGCTTAGGCGAGACAGGCCTGGTCGCTTAAGCTAAGACTTCTAGCCCAAGTGAGTTTAGTGCAGTTTAGGTGTATTGTTTGTAAGCATTGATGCGAACGTGGATCAGGAGATGTTGTGCCATAAGCGGGTCGGTTCATGGATGGTGGTGGACATGTGATGGTATGAGCGGGGAGGTTCATACTCAATTACTCTCCTGTAGGGATACGAGTGAGGTAGGTTCGTATGTTCTGTGCTCACAGTTGAGAGATGCTGCGTGCGGGAAGGTACGTAGCTAGTGGATCACATATGTTGGACTACAGGCAGGTAAATCCGTGGAGTAGGACTACGAGCGGGTAGGTTCGTAGAGGCAGGACCACGAGCGGGCAAGTTCGTGTGAGCATCATGAATCCTGAGTCCATGGCTAACTTTGTTGTTAAATTGGAGGTTTAAAAGCCTTAGGGTATTGAGGATGTGACCATGGTCTAACTATGAGAATATAAAATGGGGTGGTTGTTCTATATATTATTTATTTGATATGTTTCTTATATTTCTTTTGAGCTCACTCTTTCTATGTGTGTGTGGCAATGATTGTGTAATTCGTTACACAGGAGTAGATGATGATACAGGTGATGCTGAGGGTGCTCAGGCGATGGAGTGAGGGCTATTTGGGATAGAGCTAGGGATTTACCATTGTTTTCATAGTTTTATTTGGAACTTGTAATGACTTTAGATTTAATTACATTTGAAATTTTTGTCACGTTGAATATTAAATTTTGTCGTTTCCGAGTATGAGATTTAATAATATTGCGACGTTTAACCTTCTTTTTATATCTTTAATATTTATTTAAGTAATATTCACTAGGGATGTTACATCATGCACATAGAAAAAAATTTCTTTGACAATATATTGAACACTATCATGAATGTCACTGGTAAAAGAAAAGACAATGAGAAAGCAAGGATGGGTCTCGCTTTGTATTGTAGTTGCCCTAACTTAGAGCTCAAACAGCTAGCTAATGGAAAAAGGTTTAAGCCAAAAGCCAATTACTCTTTAAGTATAGAGGAAGCGAAATTAGTTTGTCGTTGGATAAAAGAACTCAGGGTGCTTGATGGTTATTCATTGAACATGGAAAGATGTGCTCATAGGATGAAAAGCCATGATTGTAGCGTGTTCATGGAGTGTTTACTTCCTATTGCATTTCGTACATTGCCAATGCATGCTTTGAATCCCCTAATCAAAATAAGTTATTTCTTTAAAGACTTATGCTCTACGACATTGAGGTATGAATATTTAGTTACAATGGAAGAAAACATTTCACTAATTCTTTGCAAGTTGGAAAGAGTATTTCCTCCTGCATTCTTTGATTCAATGAAACATCTCCCAATTCATCTAGCATATAAACCTAGACTTGGTGGCCCAATTCAATATAGGTGGATGTATCCTTTTGAAAGGTACTACATGATCAATGTATTTCACATAAAATGCATTTCTTTAACTATTACGAAGCATGACCCATTTATTATATTTGTATAGGTTTATGGGAGATTCTAAGCGATCAAAAAAAATAAGGCAAGGATTGAAGGATTGACATGTGCATCTTACGAACAACGAGAAACAACTTAATTTTGTTCCCATTATTTCAAAAGTTATATGTTATCAGTGCGAAGTAGTAAAAATGAAATGGGAGTTGAAAGCCAAAGTTGTCTAACATCGTTATCCATCTTCAACCATCCAACTCGTCCTTTTGGGAATCCATCAATTCACTGGTTAACCCAAAGAGAATGTGATTCGGTCCATGTTCATGTGCAGATCAATTGCCAAGAAGTCAAACCATACCTTGAGTAAATATTTTCCAACTATCCATTCCATTCTTATAATAAAGTTAATTCTTGTATTAAATTAACCTTTTGAATGACTTATTTGAATAGGTCATTCCTTCAATCTCAGGACTCAACTACTTCTAGTCGTGTACATGCTGATTTTCCTAGATAGTTCAAGAATCAAGTATGTACTTGAAAATTAATTTACTTTTTCAATATATAATAAATAAAATATGACATGAGTTTGTGTTATAACATAGGTTTACAATGAGTCTTTAAGTGTAACAAACCAACACTTGAGAGATTAATCATTAGGTCCTTTTACCGAGGTTAAACAATGGCATACGTTATATGTCAATGGGTATAAGTTCCACATTGATGCTTGGAGTCAAGGTAAGAAAAACAATGATGTTTGCAATGTGACCTCTACCAAGACACTTAAAGCCCTTAATGTCACTAGTGTGAGTGTGTGATGATGGTCCTTCCCTTTTTTTTTTCCCTTTCCTTCTCCTTCACTAGGATCTTATAGGGTTCTTCTCAAACTTGTTTGACATCCCTCTTGTATTCCTTCTTACCATAAGAGCTAGAGTGGATAGTTTTTGAACCTTTTCTCAAATTTTGTTGCTTTACCTTTATGTAGATTTGTTATGAGTCATTAAGTCTTTGTAGAGCAATAATTCCACTTTATCTCTTATGTTAAGGTAAATACCATTTAAGAACCTAGAGATTGTTGTATCCTCATGCTCACTAATCCTTTCCCTCAACATGTATAACTCCATCTTTTTGTTTATACTCTTCCACACTCATGTTCTTCTAATGGCGTCTTTGTAGCTTACCTATAAGCTCACTATGGTAGTAGGAAGGAATGTGTCTCCTCCTAAGGACACTTTTAAGATCATTCCAATATTGCATCGCGGGAGTTGTGTTAATTCTACACTCCCTCTCTAGTGATGTCCATTAATACATGGCATATGCTTGGAAGCTAAGGGTGGCCGAAGGCACTTTCCTCTCTTCACTCACTTAAAGGCAAGCAAAAGGTTGCTCCACCTTCATCTCTTAATCTATATATGTTTCCACATCATCCTCAATGTCTCCTTGGGATATGTTCTCTTCTATGTCTCCTTGGTGAAGGAGAAAAAGGTTGATAAAATTGATCCACTAAACTATTGTCCTCTTCAAAGGGTGTGATAAGTGTTGGAGTCTTGGAGCTTCTTGAGTTGCTCCTACTATTAATTTTCTTTTGTAACCTCTCATTATTTTTTGTTAAAATTCTAAGTTCCTTATCTAGAATGGCAAGTTGGACCTTTCTTTCAATTCTATCTTTTTCCTTTTGAATTGCCTCTTCCTTTTCTCCAAAGTTGTAGTGACTTTAGCTCTTGAGAAATTTTGGTTAAAATTTTTGAAGCTTTTTCACTACAATCATTACCAATTTGGTAAGAAGGATCTCTAGACATGATTTTGGTTTTTAGGTGTTTACTTAGTCTTTCAAATAAATTCCAAAGGAGAAGTAGCCAAAGCTAGGAAAAATAGGTGAATCACTTAGATTGCTTAAGTACTAGCCAAAGCTTACCTCAATACTTCTTGCCCAAAACTTATCAAGTGGAATTAAGTGAAAGAGAAAGTTAACACACACTAAACTATAAAGCAAAAAAAAAAAAAAACAAATAAAAAAAATTAAAACACATAAACTAAGTGTGTTCTAAGGTGAGCCTTGTTGGTACTTTTGAGCCTCAAGACACACCCACTATCTAAGCGCTTTTATTATTTGATTAAAGTTCTAATAAGAAGATGAGAGAACACCAAAGGCTCTCCCAAGACACCTAATTAGGTTGCACATACACATGTTTAGAAGCAAAAAAAATTACAACAAAAATAAAAGAATTCCTCTCTAAGTGTGTTTCGCTCCACTCCTTTCTTTTGCTCTCTTCTTTTGCTTTCTCTTCAATTGTCTCACTCTCTGGAACCTCCACTTGTTGAGTCCTCCATAGATGAGTTCCCTTCAAACTAGATGCTCCACTTCCTAAGATGCTACCTTAGGAATGTTAGTTCACATCCAAGCAGGAAACAACACCAATATAGCATAGCCAAACCAAGAGGTCAAGAAAATAAAGCAAGAAAAGCACATATTAAAGGATGCTAAATTCAAATAGAATGAAGTCAAGACATACTCAAAGGGTTTCAAACAAGACAAGAAAGAAATTAAAGGTGTAAAACAAAGAGGAAGCACTCTAAAGAAATTAACTGTAGAATGGCACTAGACTGGATTCAAAAACCAAAAATCAACTAGAATAAGATGAGTGCTACTAGCTATCACCAAGGTTGAATCAAAACAAAGTTTCTAGGTCATGAAATGCTATAAAGCCAAGAGCTCAATGTGCTGGAAAATCAAGATTTACAAGCTCAAATAACAAAGGCTTCAACACACACACTCAACTACATGTAGTGGTCAGCATATGATTTTTCAAACTTTTCTTTTCAATTATTTTTCTCTTTCCACAATTATTTGTATATATCTTTATGAATACTTCTTTTCAAAAATTTTGTTCAAACTATTCGGCTAATCACTACACTACACACATTCCTTCAAACAAAAGTTGCATTCAACCAAGGATGAACACTAGAGAAAAATGTCAAATGGAATTACCTGAGGAATCAACAATTTGATACACAAATTCAAATAAGAAACAAAAGACACCTAACTCTAAGAACTCACTAATAATCTACTAGGAAGTATGTACTCAAAATTGAAAAACAAAAGCATTCAAAGGAACATATTATCATGCGGTTTTCAAGACAACATTAAGATAACATGTTTTTCAATTTTTCAATCAATCAAACTATAAGTAAATGACATAACAAGGACTAAACATGACTCTAGACACAACATATGGATTTCAAAATCAAAATGACTAAAAATTAAAGCAAACCAATAGAACAAAATGAACAAAAACACAAGAAAATGTAAAAGCACACGCGACATATATTAGAAAGCCTAAAAGCACACATAGATGGTTCAAGATGAAGCAAATGAGTTTGAACCAAAGCAAAAAGACATAAAACAACAAATCAATTGGTGAAATGAACTCAAATCATGGAAAACATCATATGAACAACACAGAAATTGAAGACTAGGAGAATAAGCACTTATCTCTTGTAGAAATTGTGTAGAACCACGACTCTAAATACAAATTGATGGCCTTCATTAAAGTAAGCTTGATTCCAATGTATAGAATGGATGAAGCATGGTGATGTAATGGCGTGGAATAAATGAATTGATGAAGGTTTAAAGGTGTTTGGTTTGGCTATGGTGAGAAACCTAGGAAAAGGTGAGGTTAACTCCTAAGGAAGGAAGCTAGATTGGTCTAGAAGAGGAGACTAATCTAGAGAAAACTTTAAGATAAGTGAGTGGCTCAAATTTGGCACCATTTATCTACTAATCTCAAAGTTGATTTTACAAAAGGTGAGGCCTTTTATTTATAGGCCAAGAAACCCTAAAGTGGTCTCTAAAAAGGAGTGCCAAAATTCAAGTTCAAACACTCAAAATATGGAGCCAAATGAGTGATGTTTCTAATGTGACTTGCCTCTGTGGCAAGTTCATGCTTCCCATGCATAGAGGTGCCAATCGTACCTCTTGGAGAACAACCCATGCGGTCTAAGGTTGCTTGAGGCCCAAGTTAGCCCAAGTAATCATAATTCATGTCTCATACACAAAAGCCCAACCCTTTAGGCCCAAACTAGACTACTAAGCCCAAGCCCAAAGTAAAGCCCAAATATAAGTCCAAGGAGAAACATATACTACTTGGCCCAAAATACAAGGCACAAAAGAAACTTATTCTACTCATTTACAATCAGCATTGACCCAAGAAAATAAGAGCTTAGGCCCATTTATCTTAGATGGAGTCCATTCTTCTTGTGTACTCCTGGTTAGAGGTTTGCCATCCCTTGTGGAATCAGAAAGATGTGACTATCATTAAGAGTGGATCAATGTTTTTCAGGTCAATAGATGGATTTGGTGACATAAAAGATAAATATTTTATTGTTAAACACATGTGAGATGAAATTATGAAGGTTGGACCGAAAAATATGGTACAAATTATAATTAATAATGCAGCTATATGTAAGGCACCAAATATGCTCACGGAATTAGAATCTCCTTCCGTCTACTAGACTCCTTATGTACTACACACCTTGAATCTTGCATTAAAAAATATTTGTGCAACAAAAAGTACAAAAAAAATAGTGATACTTATCAAGAATGTACTTGGATCACACAAATTATTGACGATACTACATTTATTAAAAACTTTATTATGGGGGCACTATTTTATGAATGTTCAATAACATCAACTAATTGAAGCTGCTCTATGTTGGTCAAACAAGATTTGCTTCAAGCATTGTCATGCTCAAAAGGTTTAGAAGTTAGAAAAAAGGACTCCAAGAGATGGTTATTAGTGATGAATGGAATTCTTACATAGAGGGTAATGTGGATAGTGCACAATTTCTGAAAGAAACTTTATAGACTGATAATTGGTGGATGAAAGGTTATTATGTACTTGTTTTTAAGGTTTAATATGTTTTTGGTCCTTTAACTTTCAGTGAATTTTGGAATTAGTCCATTTCAAAATTTTGGACCAATTTAGTCATTCATCTTTCGAAATACGTGAATTTAGTCCTTTTAATCAAATTTTATTAAGTTTATTTGACATTTCAAGTGCATTTCAAGATTGTATTTGAGTTGTTTATACTATTTGACACATTTTTGCTTTAATGTTATGTCAAATATTGTTATGAAAGGTACTTGAAATGTCAAATAAACTTAATAAAATTTGATTAAAATGACTAAATTGGTCTAAGGTTTCGAAATGGACTAATTCCAAAATTCACTGAAAGTTAAGGGACCAAAAACATATTTAACCCTTGTTTTTATTATTCCTATTTATGATGTTATTAGAAAAATAGATATGAGGCTACTATTCGCTAAGTGTATGAAATGTAGGATTTACTGATTGAAAGTGTGAGAAAGATCATATACCAACATAAAAGAAAGATAGAAGTTGAACATTTATTCTTTTTTTAAGCAATAAACTCAATATTAATTGATCATTGGACTAAGTGTAAGGCCCATTAAAATCTGATGTTTCTCTTATGCCCTAAGTTAAAGGGGTTACCCTTGTGAGTGGGCCTAAGGGGCTGGCCCAGAATATAAAGCCACTCCTAGTTGCCCTAACTCATACTTCCATTCTTTCAGTGAACTTTAAGCCGCAGTCGTCAACCCCCTCTGCTAGGGTTTCTGCTTCCGTTGTTATGTTGAGCGAGGAGATTTCATTGCTCCATGTAAGTGTCCTTCGAGTTCATGCTAGTTCTCTTTTACCACTTTTTCGTGATCTACAGCTAAGAGCCTTGGTTAACTCCATTTTTGGTTTTGTTCCACTCTCATCTCAGCCCTGTAGTTTGTTCCTAGAGTTGTTGTGTTCCTCACGCTTGGCTGTCAAGTCCTCTTATTCCCTTTCTAGGTAAGGGAAGTTAGAACCCACTTGTGTGCTTCATTTTTTCTGTTGTTTTACTTTTGTGCTGAGAGTCTTTGGCTGTTTTGATGTTCTGAATGCGTGCAATGGTTTGGGGTGTTGTTTTGGATTGGTGGGTGTGACTGTTACAGGAGAACAGTGGCGAGACCTGTTAATCTCGCCCAAGCGAGCCAGTCTCGCCTAGGTGAGATGAACAGGGGACTCGCCCATAAAATTTGCGCGAAAGGTCGCCCAGGCGACCTGCTCTACTTTTTGAGCGAGCGAACACCTCGCCCAGACGAGAGGGGTCTCGCCTAAGCGAGATCCCGCATGTGCTCCTACTTCCTTTTCGAGCCCTCACCTAGGCGAATGGGGGCTCGCCTAGGCGAGAACGTCTCGCCTGAGCGAGACCCTTCAGCCTAAACGAGGGGCTGGGCGAGACAGTGCGCTGTTGGATTGTTTTGTGGCTCTCGGATGGTTGGTATTTGTTTAAGTATGCTTTCTATGATGAGAAATATATATATATATTGGAGTGTTATGTATGCGTGGCATGATTCATGAATGTTAGATGATGGGTTTGGTATGAACTTGGCATGTGAACTAAATGAGGTGGTTATTATTAAAGTGACATGATAACGAGATGAGTTGAATTCTATGTGCATGGATGGGTTATGATGAGTTGGAATGAGTTGGATTTGGAAACATGAAAGGTATGGGCTTTAAAGGTTGACATAATGAATATATCCTTGCATGATGAATACTAATTGACTGTGTGACCATGTTTTGTCTGTGTCAGTGCATAATCCCTTGGGGTCTCTAGGTGAGACTTTCAGGGTCGCGCTTCAGTGGTCGGGACGTAATTCCATGGCCCTTGTTAGTGGGTGTCCATGGTGGTTCCCCATCTGTATAACTAGGTAAGGATTCAAAGTAAGGTTGCATCCTGACACTCTAAGTAGTCTGTAGTCTCACCTAGAGCAGACTGACTCCTGTGGTGAGAGTAGCAGGAGGCCTGAAATTCATTAAGGGCTAACCTTGTGGTGAGGGAAAATTGATCCATCGTAACACTTGTGACACATAGCTCGGGGGTGAGCAGAGGTAACCACCACAAGTGCTAGCATCTGCTGAATCCGACCAGGTTATACGTATCCGGATGAGTTGAGTTGAGTTGTAGTGTATTGATTGAAAAGTCATAACATGCTTGATTGTTGTATGGATATTTAATGGTGAAAGTATATTTGACTGTATGATGAAAATGTTGTTGGCTCTAGCTTACCCTGTTTGTTGTATGGTTGTCTTGTATGTGGCTCTTCTTTCTTGCGATGATCATCAATTTAATTGATGGGAGCAGATGGGCGAGGTTCCCGCGGTCAGCAAGGAAATGGTGATTCCGTTGCTTAGCCATCTGGGCTGGAGTTTATGTTACTTTTCTTTATGAGTTTTCTTTAGGGCTATGGCCCATGTATTGCTTTATGCCTTACTACTTTACTCTCTTTTGTTAGACTTTTATCTAGTTTCCGTTGGCATCGTGGTGTGCCCAGTTTGTAGAGGTTGTGTTAAGGACCCCAGGACTACTCTACATTACTATTTTGTGTAACGTTTCTTTTGATTTCGCTTAATAATTAAATAGGACGTTACATTTATGGTATCAAAGCGGTCATTTCTTAGGTTTGTGGACTTGGATGTTCGCTTAAGCTTTCTCTGTGTCTTCTGAGTGTTCTTAGTTAAATTCTTGCCTTTATCGAGCCTAACCAAGTGATTTACTGTGTGCCAGTGAACTATGACACCTCCTCGTAGAACTTCGCAATTGTCCCAGGGTGACGTGCCCGATATCGCCAGGGCAATAGAGACGATGGTAGCTGCCATGACGCAGCAAAGCATAACTATGATGCAGTAGCATGAGGCATCAATGCAGCGACAGGCGGTGTCGCTTGAGCAACAACAGGTAGTGATGCAGTAGATGGAAGTTGCACGTGTGGCTGCCGAGGATGCACATAGGCAGCATATGAAGGCCCTCCCCCAGCTGGAGGAGAACAGGGCAACCGCCCCTGTGTTTGGCCCGGAGCCACGACCACCAATCAGGGAGTGGAGTCTGGAAGACTTCTTGAAACACCATCCCGTGAAGTTCAACGGGAAGACGAGCCCTGACGCAGCAGACCAGTCGTTGAAGGATCTGGAAAGGATCTTTGATGCAAAGACATGCCCAGCGGAGAACAGGTTGGCTTTCACAGTATACATGCTCACCGGGGAGGCTAAGCATTGGTGGATCAGCACCAAATCCATCATGGAGGAGAGGGGAGAACCAGTCACATGGGAGGTTTTCCGGGGGAGATTCCTCTCGGAGTATTTCCCCGATAACGTCAGGTATGCCAAAGAGGTGGAATTCCTCCAGCTCACCCAGGGAGGGAAGTCAGTAGCCGACTATGCTGAGAAGTTCAAGCACCTCAGCCGCTTCTATACCTTACCGCTCGATGAGGAGTGGAGATGCCGAAAATTTGAGAACGGCCTCAGGGGAGACATTCGCTTGATGGTAGCACCCTTATCCATCAAGGATTTTGCTGCGCTAGTAGAGAAGGCCAGAGTAATGGAGAAGATGAAGAATGAGGTAGAGGGTCAGCGGCCTCAGTAGCTTCAGAGGATTGATGGACCTTCTGGGTCCAAGCCCAAACATGACGAGCGGAGGAGACCATATGACAAACCTCTCCCTCAGCCTCAAGGGTTTAGGGGTCTTCCTCCCTAGCAGGGTAGAGTGTAGTGCTACATATGTGGAGGCCCTCACCTGAGGAGCGCCTGCCCACGCATGGAGGGTTACCGTAGATGCAACAACTATGGCAAGGAGGGCCACTTTGGGAAGGATTGTCCCACTCTTGCTAGGACTGCGGCACGCCCTCCGGTTCAGGCTTCCCACCAGCATCAGCGGAGAGACAGAGGCAACAGGCCTCAGGCGATGGGCCAAGTTTATGCTATGACAGGAGCAGAAGCTACAGGTTCAGGTAACCTCGTGATGGGTTTTTGTTTGATAGCTGGGATGAAATGTTGTGTGCTATATGATTCTGGAGCGATACACTCCTTTGTGTCAGATGCTTGTGTGAAAAAGTTGGGTCTGCCGGTGTGTGAACTGCAGTGTGAACTTGTGATATCTACTCTGGCATCGGGTTTGGTCAGGACGTCGTCCTTGTGTGCTAGGTGTCCTGTGGAGGTGGAGGGACGCAGATATAAGGTGAATCTGATATGTCTGCCTCTCCAAGAGCTAGAAGTAATCATAGGGATGGATTGGCTCTCTACCAACCGCATCCTTATAGACTGCCGGGAGAAGAGGTTGTTGTTTCCCGATTCAGAGGAGCTTGAGTTGGTGTCGCCTCAGAGGGTGGTGAGGGAGATTCAGAGTGGCGTGCAATGCTTCATAATCTTCGCCCGTATGGAAGTGGGGGAGAGAGAGACCATTAGTTATACCTATGGCACATGAGTTTGAGGACGTGTTTCCGGATGAACTGCCTGGGTTACCTCCTAGTAGAGAGGTGGAGTTCTCTATTGACCTAGTACCGGGGACAGGTCCGGTATCGATGGCTCCATACCGCATGGCTCCGGTAGAGTTGGTGGAACTCAAGAAATAGATAGAGGAACTGATGGAGAAACAGTTTATCCGACCCAGTACTTCGCCGTGGGGAGCACCAGTGTTGCTAGTAAAGAAGAAGGATGGGAGTTCACGTCTGTGTGTGGACTACAGGCAATTAAACAAGATGACTATCAAGAACAAATATCCACTTCCGAGGATTGATGACTTGATGGATCAGCTGCATGGGTCATCGGTGTTCTCGAAGATAGACCTACGGTCAAGATACCACCAGATTTTGGTAAAGGCTGATGATGTGCAGAAGACGGCCTTCTGATCCCAGTATGGACAGTATGAGTACGTGGTTATGCCTTTTGGTGTGACCAATGCTCCAGCAGTGTTCATGGACTACATGAACCGGATTTTCAGACCCTTCCTAGATAAGTTTGTCGTAGTCTTCATAGACGATATCCTTATCTATTCCCGGACTCAGGAGGAGCATACAGAACATCTGAGGCTGGTGCTAGGTGTTTTGAGAGAGAAGCAGTTGTACGCCAAGTTGTCCAAGTGTGAGTTCTGGATGAGTGAGGTTCAGTTTTTGGGACATGTGATATCCGCTCAGGGTATTGCAGTGGACCCATCGAAGGTCGAGGTAGTGGTGAAGTGGGAAAGCCTTAAGTCTGCCACAGAGATCAGGAGTTTTGTAGGGTTGGCGAGCTACTATAGAAGATTCATAGAGGGGTTCTCCAAGATAGTGGCACCCTTGACACTACTTACTCGGAAGGACCAGCCCTTCACTTGGACGAACAAGTGTGAGGAGAGTTTTCAGGAGCTTAAGAGGAGGTTGACCAGTGCTCCTATTTTGGTGATCCCTGATGTTGGAAAACCCTTTGAGGTTTATTGTGATGCCTCTCACCTTGGGCTCGGCTGTGTGTTAATGCAAGAGAAGAAGGCAGTAGCGTATGCTTCAAGGCAACTTAAGGTTCACGAGAGAAACTACCCCACTCGTGACTTGGAGTTGGCGACGATTGTCTTTGACTTGAAGATTTTGAGGCATTATCTTTATGGTGCCCAGTTTCCTGTGTTCAGCGACCACAAAAGTTTCAAGTACTTGTTTGACTAGAGGGAGCTAAACATGAGGCAGAGGAGGTGGATGGAGTTCCTGAAAGATTATAACTTTGAGCTCCTATATCATCTGGGGAAGGCAAACGTGGTAGCAAATGTCCTAAGTAGGAAGACTGTACATACGGCACACTTCATGATTAAGGAGGTGGAACTACTGGAGAAGTTCAGAGACATGAGGCTACAGGTGGAGATGGGGTCCGAGTCCATTAGGTGTAGTACCCTTACTATATCTAGTGACTTCTTGAGCTTAGTGAGAGAGAGACAGTTATTAGATGTCAGCCTGAACAGAGTCAGAGAGCAACTTGGGTCAGATGAGACTAGAGATTTCACTTTGGGCGATGATGATATCTTGAGGTTCCAAGGCAGGATCTGTGTACCAAATGATGTTGAGGTAAAGAAGTTAATTCTTGAGGAAGGACATAAGAGTCGTCTTAGTCTGCATCCCGGCATGACTAAGATGTACCAGGATCTCAAGGAAACTTTCTGGTGACAAGGGATGAAGAAGGATGTGGCTCAGTTCGTATCAGCATGTTTAACTTGTCAAAAGGCGAAGGTGGAGCACCAGAGGCCCAGTGGGAATCTACAGCCCTTGGAAATACCAGTGTGGAAATAGGACAACATCTCCATGGATTTTGTAACCCATTTGCCACGGACTTTTAGAGGACATGACACCATCTGGGTGATAGTGGATCGATTGCCAAAGAGTGCCCACTTCTTGGCGATGAACTTGAGGACGTCCATGGCCAAGTTGGTCCAACTGTACGTTAAGGAGATCGTGAGATTGCATGGAGTACCTTCGAGCATAGTCTCCGACAGAGACCCACGGTTTACATCCCGGTTCTGGCAAACCTTGTAGGAGGCCTTGGGGATCAAGTTGACTATGAGCTCAACCTACCATCCCCAGACTGATGGCCAATCGAAGAGGACCATTCAATCACTTGAGGACTTATTGCGGACGTGTATACTGGACCACCTGGGAGCTTGGGATGAGGTATTGCCTTTGATAGAGTTTACCTACAACAACAGTTTTCATGCGAGCATTGGCATGGCGCCATACGAGACTCTTTATGGCAGGAGG
>Ga0214544_1004963_pt1 | contig 26219 bp, 16 predicted proteins | sample CNSS3metaG_FD_160074 | JGI IMG/M metagenome (GOLD analysis project Ga0214544, IMG submission 160074) | Root nodule microbial communities from cowpea collected in UCLA plant growth center, Los Angeles, California, USA - CNSS3 | ecosystem: Host-associated > Plants > Roots > Nodule | place: USA... | reverse complement strand
GGGTCGCCGGTGGAAAACGCTCACGGAAACAGTGAAACAGCGTAGGGTTTCTGCGTTTCGCGTAGAGATAAGTAAAACTTAACGTCGGTGGTGAAGGAGTCCGACGTTAAGTGACGTCGGGGGAAAATCAGTCTGACGTCCTTTTTTAAATGACGTCGGGGTTTTTTGGGCAGACGTTAAATTACGTCTGATCTGGAACAGACAGACGTCAATTTACGTCTGACCTGGAATAGACAGACGTTAAAAAAGTCCGATAATTTACAAAAATGCCACCGGTCATTTTTAACGTTGGACATTTTTTGGGCAGACGTTATAGGAGTGACGTTATAACGCTTTTTTGTGTTAGTGGTAAGATAGATAAATGTAATTATATATTAAAATTTAAATAAATGTAAAATAAAAAAATAATTTATGAATAAAAATTATATCATAAAATAAAAATAGATAAAATATCAAAATTTAAATGAGTTAAATTCAATTAATTTATTTCTTATTTTAATAATTTTTATTTTTGTTTTGTATATATTAGTGAAGTACTAATTGGATAATTATTAAAAGGGTTATAGAGCATTAATAATATTTTTATTAATCATATAAACATAAAATAACAAAATATTCAGAATAATCTCTTATGTTTTTTAACAATTTATTATCTAACACTTTCTTCGCAAATCCCTTCTAAGAAGGACCAAAAGTTTGTGGATGAAACTTACGTCGTTTTTTGTAATTTAAATAGTTTTTCACACTTTCATCTTTATTCCATATGCACTCTATCGGTAAAAACAACTAGAGGCTAAAAGACACTATCAATATAACAGTATGTCCTTAACATGTGTGTACATACTTTAAATTATATTTACAAAATTCATATTTATTTATTTTTCTTTATTTTCTCATTGTTAATTTGATAATGTGATAAAACATGACCACAGAAATGAACTTACATGGAGTATTACATAAATCTTATTGCCATCCTTATTATTATCAGGGTTAAGTATGTTTTGAGTCCATGAACTTTGATCCAAAATTAGAATTCGTCTCTGGTCAAAATTTTGATAAATTTTGACCCCTAAACTTTAAAATTGAATAAATATAGTCCTTTTAACCCAATTTTGTTGACTTTTTTTGTAGGTTTCGAACGCATTTCTCAGTAAATATTGAACTGAAAATGTGTCAAACGGCGTAAACAACTTCAGTATTAACATGAAACACATTATACATGTTGTAAAAAATCAAAGTAATTGGGTTAAAATGACTATATTCATTCATTTTTAAAGTTTAGGGACTAAAATTTATCAAAGTTTTGACCAGTGACGAATTCCAATTTTTGGCCAAAGTTTAGGGACTAAAAAGATACTTAACCCTTATTATTACTAGCAAACACACAGGCGCTGTCAGCGCCTGTGTATTCGCATTTTTTAATAGAAATTTAAGATCAATAATAAATATATAATTTTTAAAATAGTTGTTAAATATAAAATTAAAGAAAAATAAGATATGTAAAAAGAAAATTTAAATAATGATTTAAGACAAAAGAGATTTGTAAAAAAATGATTAAAAATAAATTATTTATAAAATAATTAATTTTTAAAATAACTAAGGATAAAACAGGTATTATGAGATGTGGACATAAAAGAAGAATGTCCTTTATTGTTATAGAATAGATCAATATTAATATAAACATACGTGCTACCGTATTTATGTGTATGTATTTTTTAAACATAATTTTATATTATTAGACAATAATATTGTAATGTCATAACAAATAATTATTAATAAATAATTTTTTTATTAAAACAGTTTTATTAAAAGTATATAAAAATTACTATTAATCTTTAAATAATAAATAAATATTATAAAAAATAACAAAAATAGTAATTGTGAATAAAAAAAATACTTTTATATATAATTTTTTAACTCAACTTAAATTCAAAAATATCAATTAACCTCACAGAATCGTCCCATCGGAACAAAACAAAGGCAAAAGTTTTGAAAAAAAGAAATTGGAGATGAGAAAAAAAGAGAAAATTATGCATTCGGAATTTATTTAGAATGAAAAATACAACAACTTTTCCAAATCATGATGCCTATCTTGTTAATACCACTTTTCCCATAAGCAAATAGAATAATTGCAAAGATGCACACCAGACGCAAGGTACCAGAAAAAGTAAGGAGGAACTCCCTCTATGCTATTAAAGCATAAGGAATCATCCAACTACCACACACTCATTATATTTCTCTTAAATAACTCTCCATGCATAATTTATACAACTTTACTCTAATTATTTTTATCTTTATTTCGAAATTAATTAAAACATTTGTTATTTACTCTGATATACTCAAACTATCACATTATCCAAGAGTTGAGACATCTATCCAAATTCAATAAAAATACATTGTATTACTATTTATGTATTATATTTAAATAGGGTTTAACCCCATATTTTGAAATTTTCTAACATCAAATTCAAAATGGAAATTTTTGAATCTTTTCATTCTTATTCCATTCTCCTCACCAAAGTCTCTTTTTTTTTTTTCTCTTTCTAATTCTAAAGTTTCTGATATTTCATCCTCATGGGGACTTCTTTATCTATATTTATAAATACACGTTTTCACAATCTATCGTAATCACATGAACACATTGTTACACACACATTCTGTTTCCATTAATTCAATCATGCTCTCTTTCAATGTTGGTCTTTACCTTCTCATTGCCTCTCTCGTCGTCTTCCACATGATTCCTAGTCCAGTGGCCTGTGATGGTAACTATGTCTGTTTAATTCCTTGGAAATCTAATGTTGTGACAATTCTGATTTTATTGATGGTTGATTTGTGTGGTTTCCACTGCAGACAAGGAGAAGGATCTGCTTCGTGACATCAACACTTACAGAAAAGTTTTGAACCTTCCTGTTCTGGATGAGAATAAGAAGGCTTCGTGCTTAGCTGAGGAGATTGCAGACGATCTAGAACACGCGCACTGTGAAGATTTTCGTGACTACTACCCTACGCCTGGTAACAACTCCAAAATCCCCAACTTCCAAAAGAACATTGACAAATGCAACATCAACATCAACGCCACCGCAGAAGGGGTCATCATGCCTCTCTGTGTCCCCAAGTTGAGCCTCGATGACCTGTTTTCCAACTACACCAAATCCAATCGCTTCACCAAATACCTCAATAGTTCCAAGTATAAATCTGCAGGGGTTGGCTCCGAAGATGATTGGATGGTTTTTATTGTTAGCACCAACACTTCTTCTGGAGATTTCTCCTTCTCCTCTGCGTCTTCTCTGCTTCCTCACTTCCTCATGCTCGCATTCTTCTTCACCACGCTTCTTCTTTTCTTCAACTGAATCCATTCTTTTCTTTTACCCCTTTCTTCATTTATTGCTGTAATTTTGTTTACATTCGCAATTTGCATGTGAGAACATCACCGTTCACGTACTTGTAATTGTAATTGATCATGTATATTGGTATCTGACATGGTGTTCTAGGGTTGAAATTTGAGTAAAAATAAGAGTTTATGTTTAATTGATGTTGTATTTATTAAATAATGTTGTAAAAAAATTATTCAAACATGACGAAATAAATATAATTGATTAACAGTGTGTAATTCTGAAATGAATATTTATTGTGCAATTTAACTTAATGGAAGAGAATAAAATAAACAATAGTTTTCTAATAAATTAATGTTTATATGGTGAATTAGTGTAGCGCAATAAATCCACATCAGACGATGGGTGTAGTAGTGGTGTGGTGGCAGTGGCATTACATAATTCACACGTGACACTTGATCTCACCATTTTTTTCGCTACACATACGCGAAAACGTTATTAACATCCTACGAAAGAAACGCAATTGCTAGCGAGTCTGGGAGCTATGGCGGAGGAGGAAGACGACGACGAGAGCTTCGGCGACTTCACCTTCGCGTCGTTTCCGAGTCAACCCTTCCCTTCCACAACGAACGACAATAATAACGTCCTCGTCGACAACGATTGGGGCGACTTCGTTAACCATTCCGGCCAGATCAACAACGACCTGTCGAAACCCTTACCCGATCCCACGACGAAACACGTGAATGGCAACAACGGGGTCGCAGTTCAAGCCGAGGCGGCGAAAAAGCCCAAGGGAGCTATTCCGCTCTCGATCTTCGGCGAGGAGGAGGAAGAGGAAGAGGAAGAGGAGGAACGCACTCCTGCTAATGTTTTCCCCAACGGAGGGGTTGTCAAAGGGGGATCTGGTTCGAATGGGTCCGTTGGAATCAGTGATTTGATTTCCAATTTGTATAATCAGCAGCGTCCTCAGATGGATTCTCTCAACGGATCGGTTTCGGTATCCAATGGTGCTGCTCCCAATCCCGCGAACTCCAAGGGAAGCAAATTGAATGAGGAAGAGGGTGAGGATGAGGAGGATGAGGACGGGTGGGAATTCAAGTCTGCGGAATGGGAAACTGGAATCAAGAGCCAGGATGTTAAGGTAATAGAGCGAATTTATTTAAGTTAGGGGATTATTGAACTTGAAGCTGAAGAGAGTGCTGGAATTCATAAGTATCATTGATTTTTCTTTCCTCAGTTTCAGAATTGTCGGTGGATATTTTATATTGCTTGTACTATTGAAACGGGGTTTGGGAAAGCATTGTACCATATGAATTATGTGATTGCTTTTTATTTTTGCTAGTAATATGTGATTATTTTTAGTAGTTTCCATGTGAGAAGCAAGAGTTAATTCCCTAAAAGAGAACAGAAAAGGGTAGGAAAATTGTGCTAGTGGGTATGGATCAGTTGTTATGCATGCTTAAATTTTGTGTTTTGGGTCGTTTTTTCCATTGCCCGCCAATATCTTTGATTTAAAGTGCATTAAGGCGCTATTTTGTTGGGCTAGAGATTGTTACATCAGATAAACACATACTTTCTCATTCGTGTGATGAATTTGGTTTCCCTGATAATTTGTATTGTATTTTAAAGGCTGAAGTGCAAAAGCATGATAATGGTGCTCTTCATATTGTTACTGCGTCGGATTCGTCCAATGGGATTTCGGACAAAGCTGGCGGGTGGCACCTGGAGTTTGAGTCAAGTCCACTATTTGCTTCGCAAAATCATATTAACCCACGACTAGGTCTGAATAGTGAATCAAAAGTTGTCGGAACTGGGTTTGCCGTGCCCAGCCAAAGTTTTGGGGAGTTGAATTTAGGGTCAGGATCAAATCAAAATTTGGTCAGTTGTTTTCACATAATTCTTCAATTTGTGTTACATTGTTCATTCACATTATTGAGGAATATCCATTAACACCATCTGATTCTGGTTTTGTGGTATTAGAAAGCACCGGAGAAGGCTGACACTTATCCCACTAGTATGGAATTACTCAAATTTGACAGTACAATTGGTTCATCCCTTGCATCAGTATCTCATCAATCTGATGAATGGAACTTGGGAGTTAATTTCAATTCCAGTTCTGTGGGTGAAGACAATCATAGTTCAGAGCCACACTTGAAAAGAATCGAAACCAAAATCAATCAGGCTGATAACAGCATAAACAATGCTTCGCCAACTATAAATGTCAATTCAGATGTCAATTTGTTTGAATCAGAGGGTGCTATTACAAAACTAGAGGTACTGAATCAGTATGATGTCATATTTTGCATATCATGTGGCATTGTATTGGTTTAACTTCTTGAAGAAGGATTTTCAATCTTGATTCTTGAGTTACTTTGGTTTTATGAAAAAATTTCACAAGTTTGTCTTATGACTCATTCCTCTGTTTATGCTCATTTAAGTGTTCATACTTTTTAAACATAATGCTGTTGTTACTATTCTTTCTATTTCCAGAAGCCCCTAACAGGCTCGGAGAATCGTAGGGAAGCCTTGTCTCTGTCAATTTTTGGTGATGAGACACCAGATACTGATGAACATTCTGTGCCTCAAGATCTATCTCACTATGCACCCACACCCCCAGTAAGGAACAATTTCAATAGCCTTGCATCCAACTTATCTATCAATGACATATGGAATTTGTATAATCAAGCTGAAAAACAAACTTCTCCAAATTTGACTCCAAAAGCAAGTGAAAATCAGATTCTTGCCTTACCTGAAGTATCAGGCTCCAGTTTGGTTACTGATAATGATGGTTTAGATGATGATTTCTGGGACTTTAAGGATGCTTCAACTGGATCAAGATTCACCCATGAATCTTCACAGCAAACTTCCTCTAGTTACACATCGCAAGTCAATGACAATGGATTGCATTCTTCTCCAACTGTTCTAAATTCTGATTTGGCCAACGGTGAAGATGATTTTGAGGATGATTCATGGGAATTCAAGGATGCCGCCATCTCTGGAACACAAAGTCAAGATCAGACATCTACTCTAGATCACACACATTTACCAGTGACCTTGTTATCAACGAAATTAGAGCAGAGTGACTATGCAGAGTTTTATAGCAAATTGAAGGACGAATTGAGCAATTATGTTCTGTCACATCTTCAGAATCTCAAGGTAACTAACCTTCTGTGATCTTTCTTTGTTGATAATGCTAAAACTTACTGGAACTGAAATCACTTATAAATTAATGTTCTTAGAAAAATCTAAATGATGCTACCCGTTCGGGTGAAGATGCCAAAGCAAAAGCTCTTGAGGAACAAATTCAGGTCAGTATATGAACTATTTTGTTATCTATTTCCTATCTAATGTTTTGTGCCTTTTGCTTATTTTTCCCTTACTGTAAATGTAAAACTCTGGGAAAGGGATAGGTGAATGGGTGGATTTTTTTCCTTGTCATTAATCAAATGCACAAGCTATTAATAGTTTCAGCACTGTTTCTACTCTCTTTTCGTCTTTTATAGGAATTCTCTGAGATACTTCATCAGGATAAAATGAGTGTCCCTACTGAATATCTCTCTGAGGATTATTGCCCAACAGATGTCTGCTTTAATGAACTTCTTGAAGTTTTGAAAGAACCTAAGTTCCAACCTTTTGAGTCCGAATACCAGCTAGCATCAAGGTTGTTGACGGTAAGTCTATTTCTTGAAAATATTCTGTTGTAATTCTTAAAGTTTAGTCTGTTGCACGTGCAAATAGTACCCTAACTATGAATGATTTCGATAGTTTCAAACAGAATATATGATTAAATGTCTGATTTAGCCATTTCTGTCAGTAGTGATGTACTGATATTTTTTCTCAATTTTCCTTGAGATTAATTTAATGGATAATAGTTAATATTTTCTTATTTTCTTTATTGATAACATTCTTTCTTACTAGACCATTAAGCTTAACAACTCTTGTACATTTGTATTTTAATAGGCTGAGAAGGATATTAAATCTGCTATTGAACTTTTGGAAGATACAGTATCCACGTTAAGGATTCTCAAGTTGGGATCAAGAGAAGAACAGTGTAATTATCTTACCGTATGGTCCAAAATAGTCTCTGTTTGTTCTCAGGAGCTGAAGCATGGTGCTAATGTTTGGAAGCAAGCCGTACTACAGAATGTCCATGTCCAGATATTATCTAACCAAAAAGGTAAGCTACATAATTATGTCATGCCTAATACATATGCTGCCGATGTAGATGAACTTAAGGAATCTGCAATAACCCTTGTTTTCTGGGGTGGTGGGTTCACATAGGTGTTCAGTATATCATTGCACTCGGGGAAATTTATAGAGTTGCAGAAATCATTGGAGCTTCAATCAAACTTCACAAACCTTGGATGTTATCAGATTACACAGATCATAAAAGTTTATGTTTCCTTTTGGACGAGTGTTATAGCATATGGTTGGCTTCTGGACTTCAAGAAGCACTTTTGAGTATATCAAGTCAGAATATTTTTGAGCCAGATGAGATTTCAAGGGAATTAGTTGAATCCATCAATTATATTCACGAGCTTGATGAACATGCACTTCGTAGCTATGTTATCTCCGGAGAACAAACTACTTGTCAGTTGTCAGCCTTGCCAGCTGGTTGCATACCAGGTATGTGAGCTATAATTTTGTCTTCCTTTGAATGTAAGTGATAAAAATTGATTTAAAATTAATCTGGATCCTGTGCTGTTCATGCTTAATAGGTAAAGTCCTGTTAATAAATTTTAACCACTTATTGTGTTTATCACTTAATATACACGGTTAAAATAAAAGCTCACGAGCTAATTATCCCACTGAAGTAAGCACTCATGTTCCCCATTCTTTTATAGTTATAGTTGGCTTTTATTTCAACTGAATTTGAAATAAATGTAATAAATGGTTAGGATTTTATTTAGCGAGACCTCTCCTGTTAACGATAAACATGGGAGAATCCAAATCCATTTAAAATTACTTTTTGATAGAATCTTTTCCTTACTGTTTGTTACTGTACATAAAGGTGTCCAAATGTCCATTATTAGTGAATAGGAAAAATATAATATTGTGTGAAAGTTTCTTGCTGCATTATATTGGAACAGCTTATATCTCGTTAACACCAATTTACATTTGCATTTAGTATCTGTTTGGATCAATAGCTACAATGTGTGGAAATCTCAAGTACCTACCTACCACTTTGGCTCTGTAATTTATTTACCAAATGACTTTTTTGGATCAGGGTTGAATTTGGTGACATGGAACGGGAAGCATTGTATGGTGAAGGTTGCAAACTTGTGGGTCAACCTAATAAGTTCAGATTCACCCTAGAAGTGACACCTGCCAATTCAACTGTCCCTTCACAACGAGTGGACTATTTCACTTTTGCAGTGGTTGTTTGGAGTTTTTATCTCTCTTAAGTTACAGTGAGTGAGATTGTGGCGGGACCCATTGTTTTGTTAGTGGGGGTGAGACCTTTGGCCCACTAACAGCAGCTGTAGTGAAGGGAGATTATGTAATGGGATGAAAATCATTCTATTGAGTCGAAGCAGGCAAAGTTACCAATTAAGTTCATTCTTTCTTCAATAGGTTACCATTCTTTCAGGGAAAGCTTTAGAACAATAGCCGGATTTGTTACACAGGTGTAAGATGTATTATTACTAGTGATAACGAAGAATTATATACTACGACTTAGAGTATAATTTTGGATACAATCCAGTCGTGCAGAGGGAACTGTATTGCTTAGTTATCGTATGATTCTGGTGTTGTAAAGTAACTGGTATTCTTTCCTTCACAATTTTACATAATGGTTTTTGGCATGATTTAAATTATGAATAGTTTTGTTTAAATTTTAAAACCAAGTGTCATATTTGTCCCTTGTGCACATTGTACAATTTTTTTTAAAAATATGATAAATATAAAATTGTTAATGTTGAATCCAAATTAAAATCAAATATATTAAATGTTATAAAAATAAAAAATTTATAGATTTTATCATCATAAAAATATTACTATTTTATATATTAGATATTTTTTTTATGTAAGTGTTAGTAAAATATTTTAAAGCATCGAATATCAATATGTAAAACACACATCCATTATGTTTAATATATCTCTCTTGAAAATACTAATAAGATAATGTAATAAAAAAAATACAGGTAAGCACAAACACAATTAAATATGTAAACTAAAATAAGATACAATATAAATATTCAACACTCTCTTTAAATATTATTATAAAATATCTTATTTTAATAGTTTTAAATAATTTTTTTCACATATTTCTTTTAAACTAAATATCTCTATTTTTAAACATTTTTTTTTAATAAAACACATCCATTATGTTTAATAGCATCAAATAAATAAAATAAAAGTTTCTGCTTAATAAATATAATAAATTTTATCATAGTTATAGGAATAATCTCTAATCTCTCTCTATCTATATATATATATATATATATATATATATATATTATTTTATTAGTTTTAAATAAGATTTTTTTTCCACATATTTCTTTTAAACTAAATATCTATTTTTAAACATTTTTTTAATAAAATTCCTTCTCTTCTTTTTCTCTCACTTTCTTTACTTCTTTCTCTCTCTCTCTCTCTCTCTCTCATATATCAATCCTAAGCTTAATATAAGCAATAAACATATATGTTTAATTTAAAAACTAAACTTAATGGTTATTTTTAGCATGATATATATTTTTATATTTGTGCTTTATTGAGTTAAGGCAAGAAGGATTATGATGAATTATGTTTATCTAAAATTCCATTATTTTTAGTTTCTTAATCAAATTTTAATTGACATTTATATCATATAATGTGAATTTTTAGAACTCTTACGCGCATGTTGGTTAGGAGAAATTCAAGAAAAATAACGAGGGCTGAAATTACGAATTAGAAAACAATTGAATTAAACCTCAAAGTTTAATATACAGAAATATACCTTTGCTTTCTATTGTACATGTAATTTATCAAAGAACTCCATGAATTCAATCCAAAACCAATTACCAGCTGCATAAATTAAATTAATTAAGTATACCTTGAAAGGATCGTAAATTTGATTTTAATGAAAATGAAAAACAAAATGAGTCATAAATGCTATGGACTTTCTCTTTAGAAAATGAAAACAAAATATGCAGGTATAGATATTGATATGATTTTAGAAAAAAAAAAATTAGATGTATGGGGGGATTACTTTTATTACCAATCATATATCCATGGAACTTCGAATTAAAAAAGAAAAAAAAAAAACTGGAGTCGCAATTATTATTTTTATTAACAATTGGAAATAAAAAATCATTTACATTTTGAATTAAAAAAAATGTAATGACATAACGTTCTTTTGGCAGTGAAGAAACTAGAAAAGAAAAACCCTCTTGGTTAAAGTCGTGAAACCCTGCTTCTCATTTCTTACATTCAGTGGTGGCGGCGTGAGAAGAAGCATGTTGGACATCAACCTATTCAGGGAGGAGAAGGGTCATAACCCTGAACTCATCCGCGAATCGCAACGCCGTCGTTTCGCTCCCGTCGAAATCGTCGACGAGGTCATCGATCTCGACAAAGAATGGCGAAAGCGTACTCTCTCTCTCTCTCTCTCTTCACAGTAACATTGTAACCTATCGAATCTCGCACCAATGGCATATCTTATGTGCGATTTTTCAGGTCAATTCGAGTTGGAGAATCTCCGCAAGGAATTTAACAAGATCAATAAGGAAGTCTCCAAACTCAAGCGTGTAAGTGTCTTCATTCGGCTTTTCTATATTTTTCGTTTAATTAAGATGTTTATTTTAATGGTTTCATTTTAATTCTGTTCTGCATGTTAGGCTGGTGAGAACGCTTCTAAGTTCATTAGTGAATCGGAGGAGACCAAGAAATTGATAGCGGAGAAAGAGGTTGAAGTTCGGGAAACTCTAAATCGCTTGAATTCCAAGTTGGAAACTATTGGAAATCTCGTACACGATTCGGTTCCAGTCAGCAACGATGAGGTTTTTTTTTTTCCCTTTTGTTATAATTGTTAGTATTATTTTACTTCTGTTTGTTTTTAATGCTCATAATAAATCCCGGAGTCTTCTATGCTTTAGGCCAACAATGCTGTGGTTAGATCGTGGGGGGAGAAAAGAGTGGAGCCTAAACTAAAGAATCATGTGGATCTAGTTGAGCTTCTCGGGATAGCAGATACAAAGAAAGGTGTGAATTTATTCATATGGTGTTTAAGTGATGACTTTCTGTTCTACTCATTTCTATGGGGTGACAAGCATTTTGGTTTTACTTTTTGAAGTAATTGTTGTCCCCGAACTCTTTTCTCCTCTTAGTAATCTACTTTCTGAACTATAGCAGTGTGTATGATTGGTCTTGCTGACACCATCTTGATTGCGAAACTTATGAGTATTGTTGGTCTGTAATACCGTTTTGCATGTGGCACAAAAATCTAATACTGCAGACTACGAACACTGTTAGATTTCAACAGTGGTAGCCAATGCTTTCCCTAATTTGGGCGTTTCTACTCCTATTGTTCACATGCATCCTAATCTTTTATCTCAATTTGCTTGATACATAACAGGAGCTGATATAGCTGGAGGTAGAGGTTTCTATCTCAAAGGAGATGGTGTTCGTCTTAATCAAGCTCTTATCAACTTTGGGCTTGATTTTTTGGACAAAAGGGAGTATACTTTATTGCACACTCCTTTCTTCATGAGAAAAGATATAATGTCAAAGTGTGCTCAGTTAGCCCAATTTGACGAAGAACTATATAAGGTAAAACTTAGTAAGTTTCATTATCTGCCTATATCCAAATGCAATTTGTGATTTTTAAGACCTTGATAAATAGTTTTGTATATAATTTATCTTTATATTTTATGACATAAATATGTGCCTATTTGCTTTGTTGAATAATATCCATAATCTTTTAGTGCCAAACTGTCAATAGCCCTTTTGTACTGTATTGTTTAAAGTTTTAATGCTTACATGATGTTTGGTTTGGTCTGTTTTTTCTCCTTTTCGTTTCAGTTGAAATGTTTAAATTTATAATCACAAAATGCCACCTTGTATTCATTCGATTTTCATTTGAAAAAAAAGTTGAAGAAAAATGGAGAAAACAAAATCATTTTCTTCTTAAAACATTGAGATCAGGCAGCACAGTAAAAGAAATGCTGTGTTTTTGTTGTTGTTATTAAGGTAAATAATAATAGATAATAGATATAAAACAAATGCCACTTTAGCTGTTTTTTGAGTTCATCAAAAAGATTATTGTGTTAGGTAACCGGTGAAGGAGATGACAAATATCTGATTGCTACAGCAGAGCAGCCGCTCTGTGCGTATCACTTAGAGGATTGGATCCACCCATCCCAGCTACCAATAAGGTAATATGATTTATTTTCCCACATGTTAACACTGGAACCTAGAGGACTATGTTACCTTTATAACTCCGAAAATATGCTTTCTGCAGATATGCTGGGTATTCATCATGCTTTCGCAAAGAAGCTGGATCTCATGGTCGAGACACTTTAGGAATATTCCGAGTTCACCAATTTGAGAAAGTTGAGCAATTTTGCCTCACTAGCCCAAATGACAATGATTCGTGGAACATGCATGAGGAAATGCTGAAGAACTCCGAGGAATTCTACAAAGCGGTATGATACAGCCACAGTTCTCATCATTAATCAAATAATGTTCAAGGCAATTCTGTGAACGAGTTCAAATTTCAAATAAACATGTAATATACAATTTTGAAACAGTGATCCCACGGTACCATTAATAAATGGGAAAATATGTTGTTTGACATGCCAAATATATCTAACCATGGGAAACTTTAGTGCATCCCCCTTGTTTTTTTTTTTCTAAATTTTTTATATCTACAACTTCATTGTACTTGGATGATTGTTTGCCCTCTGTATTGGCCAAGTGATGACTTAATTTTACCACGTTCTACTTTTTATGGATATCATTGCATGTAGATTGATGTCTTGGTTGGTCGTCTGACTATAATTGACTTCTTACTTTCCCCAATTTATTATTTTTTTTTTGTTTCTCATGTGATTAAATTTTATTTACTGCAGTTAAACCTTCCGTATCAAGTTGTTTCCATTGTATCTGGTGCTTTGAATGATGCTGCAGCAAAGAAGTATGATCTAGAAGCATGGTTTCCAGCCTCTCAAGCTTACAGAGAGCTAGTGTCCTGTTCAAACTGTACAGATTATCAGGCCAGAAGATTAGAGATTCGATATGGACAGAAAAAGGTTAGGAATACCTAATTTCATTATGTTAATGACTTCAGTAAACATTATTTATTAACTTCACGTAAATTTTCATTTCCATTTATAAAATGGGACCTTTCTTTATGTAAAATCTTTCAATCTTCTTTTATTAATAGATATGTCGACTGACCAGGCTTAAGGGGTGGAGTGTATGTAAGGAGAAACAAAAGGGGGAAGGAGAGAGTGTTGACGTGGTAGAGAGTTGGAATAACATAATTTGATTGAGGGGGTTTCTGTTATATTGGTTGGGTATAAGGAGAAAGAGTATCTTTTGAGGGTAATCAAATTAGTTATGGGCAGAGAGCATTAGCCCTCTGTGGGAGCTCAGCTCTGTGGCTGTTGTTCATTCCACAATAGCCCTTTTTTGTTATTAGTCAGAAATAAATCATTAGTGACTTGCTCCTTTCACCGACTGTTCATTACCTTTTCTTCATATAGTTGGTTCTGGCTCTTTAATATCTACGAAGCACATTCTGTCTGGAAATCTCCAATTTCTTACTTTTCGTGCCAGTATAGGCTTTTGGTGAAATTCATTTGGCAGACAAGTAAAGATTTATATTGAGAATAATCATGAGGGATGATGATACTTCTTTGTGTTAAGACCCTATGATGTTCCAAAATTAAACTTTGAATTGATCATCGTGTGATGCTGAGAATTTCCCGTGAATAGTGTTTCATTTTAGCTTTAACTTATTCCAATACCCCTATGCATGAATATACTTTCAAAAGTTTAACTATTGGACTTTGCATCGGTTTATCTGTTTCAGAGCAACGAGCAGATGAAGCAATATGTTCATTTGTTGAACTCTACTCTCACGGCTACTGAGAGGACCATTTGCTGCATACTAGAGAACTACCAGAAGGAAGATGGGGTAGAGATACCAGAAGTCCTTAGGCCATTCATGGGAGGAAAGACTTTCCTGCCTTTCAAGAACCAACCATCTAATGAAGCCAAAGGGAAGAAATCGAAGGCCTAATTGCATTTTAAGTCAGTGATATTTATGAAAAGTTTTTTCAGAGTTGTAGGTTATGACGACCCTTTTGTTATCCACCACACACTGTTTACAACTGCCATCTTTTATTTTTAGGTGCACGCACAAATTTTTGGTCAAAGTACACAGCATAATACACTCTGTACTTCATACTCTAAAATATTTGTGCATTTTTAATTGCATTTTGATGTTCTTATTCATTGCGAACTGGTTAAAAAATATAGGTCCTGATGTGGTTTTGCTCTAAACGCGTCAGAATGTTTTTATTTTCGTTCCTTGCAAAGTCTGGTTATTTTGAGTAGAGGTTATTATTTGATTCAGCATAAATCTTTTTCTTCCATAGGGGTCACGGGAATAATTTGATCACCGTGCCAGAATCCTGTGAAATACGAATATCAAGCTCAATTTCTGTACAAGTGCAAGGAAAATTCTGGGTGATGGGATTAGAATTCTGAAGCCTGTATTGGTTTTGTCTTGCAGGGTATTGAAACAGAAACACGTTCAATTTAATCGAGCTGCTCATATACTAAATTCATTTACAAATTTCGTGGGAAAGAGGAATGCGGTCTGGAAAATGGGGGCTAGAGTTTTTAACCTAGTCTTGTAGTGGGGGGAGGGTGAACTTTGTGGGTTTTCTCTGACTTGTTTTACCCCCCTTTACGTTGATAGGTTTTACGCAGTGGAATGATTCTAATGTTTCTGAATCTCTATTGCTCGACGGTCAAATAGTTTAATAGAAAAATATTTTCAGAACCTACTAGGATTCCTTTTTTATTCTTGTGTTCTGACATGGATTTGTCAGTGGTAATTGGAATTTTCTTTATCAGAAGAGTGAGGGTCTCAACTTTCAATACGCTTTAGTCATGATTCCGTCAATATAAATAATCCTCATAGAGTGGTGAGAGATTCCTACAAGGTAGAAACAGCATATAGTATTGTAATTTTTCAAGCAGGTATGTTTCTGCGTATTGTAAGGCAGAATTAGCCTTAATACAAGTCAACGTAGTTAATTTCAATAAACAGAATTTGAACAGTTCCACTTTCCAAAGTTGAAATGACAAGGTAACTTCAGTTTTTTTTTTTTTTGGCAATTATTTTAAGACTGTTCGATAATGAAAGGGAAAATAAAATAGTAGTAAAACCGACAGTTCTGAAACTTGAACTATGATAGGAAAAACCTCTCGTAAGGTCAGAGGATTCAACCAATTGAATTAATCACCTAGCTTGTAAGAACATCTAGCTTGTATTCTGTTCCCAAAATGCTCCTTGCTTTAAACAGGAACTGCTAAATTATACCAGTGTAAGAATAAAGAGACACCCCATTTCTTCACAATTTGCAAAACAGAAAAAGAATAATCATTAGACGAAAATTGTTGCAAAACAAACACACACACAGATTAAATATATTGATTATTTACAAAAAAATATTGTATTTTTATTCTTATTCAAAAAAAAAATCATTTATATTTTGTTTGTATTTAGTTTGATCAAATATGTCTAGTTTTATTACATTTTTCACCTATTTTTATTCTTTTCTGTCACCTACACACTTTTTTCCTCTCTACTACACCTTAAAACTATTCTCTCTTGTTACCAATTTTAACATCATTTTTAGCCAAGCTAGGAATCCATTTTTTCTTTTGGAACTTTAGAAGGCTAATAATATGCCCTAAAAGACTTCAAAATACTAAATCTTAAAATAAATATGACAATTCGATGGCAAAAGTAATAATATTTAACAAAAATCTATAATTTATCTATAACTATTCTATCCAACTTTCACGCACAATTTTAATTGGATATTTTTATTTTAGAATAAGTAACCACTGCAAAGTTTATTTTTCATCCCATTTTTTTTATTTTACATATTTTTTCCATTACTATTCTTATTCTTAAAAATAGTATTTTAGGAAAATATTATATTAAAATATCAACTAAATTGCTTCACTTCTTTTTTAGTCCATCTCTTCCTCTCCCAATAGTAATGTAAGTTTGCCACGTTTTTCTATACAACAAATTATAGAATACTTCACCACCATTTTGGTATTGAATTTTTTTCTCAGGTATTCTGGCACAACATTGGTGAGCTTGTATCCATTTCAAGTCTAAATGTTCTTACTAGAGAGACATGTTATAGATGTAATACACCAAAGCAATTGCTAGTAGTTATTCAACATACAAATCGTATCACTGAAATTAAAAACAACAAAAACTCTCTTTATTTACACTTCATTGATGTTGATCGATAACAATACTAGTTTCCTTTCATACTGTTATTTTGAAGAGGTAGATCTTAAGTGCAACAGATAGAGCCAACTGTAATAGAAAAATGCCAGCAACAATCAAAACCCATCGTTCTCCAGCTGACATAATATGTGCCCGAAGGTTAAGTGCTACAAAAGTTGCAGACATGAACCCAGCCACCCCAGCAATCACCCATCTGAATATCTCCCATGGCACAACAGACAAACACTGCACCAAACAAAAGGGTTTGGAAGATGCAAAGAAAAAATATCAAATTTCATATTTTTCTTGAGAGAGGTAAATTTTGAATAGCAGTCACTTACCAGTGCTGGGATAAAGACAAACAGGGAATATCCATAAAGACAAAGTAGTTGGACAAGGCCAGAAGGTACAGAGAAGTATTTGAGGATTAGATACAAACAAAGAGGAACAAAAATGGCATAACCATAAAACAAGCCTGCAGACCAAGTCACCACATTTATGTCATAGTTCCATTCCTGATGCTTCAATTTGTGAGCTATGTATGTCACAAATGTGCCAATAGAAGCCGCTACAAATATTAAGGTGGTGCAAATCCAGAATGGTCCATACCTGTTCCACATTTCTGGTGAAATTCAAATTGTGTGTTTCCTCATATATAAATAACATAATACCTTCTATGGATAAAAAAAAGTACTTGTTCTACCAAGTTCTATCAAGCAGCAACAAACACTACTGTGAAATAACATAAGAAATGAAGCAAAAGTAACACAATTAAGTGAAATTGAATGCATTCCATTTCATCTAATAACTATATATTGTTCTTCCTCTACAGTTTGGAGAACATGAAATTGATTGACAGTGTCTTATCCTATTTCAATATAAAAAGTGGATCTAATATTAGTTGAAGCTGAGTACTAAAAGTTGCTGAGTACTAAAAGTTCTTATCATAACCTAGGTTTTCATTCTTAAGAAAAGAGTAACTAATGAAAGAACTGTGAAGTTGGTTACTAACCAGTGATCTGTAATTTGGTAACTAAAGAAACAATTAGAGAGAATAAAGTAAACTTACAAATCAGGATTGGAAGAAGTTTTTTCTTTAAAAGCCCCATTGAATGGATAGAGTGAATCTTTAATTCGATCGAGAACATCTATAGTGTCAATATCAAAGTATGGTTTGTAAGTGGACAGTGAAAAAACCTGAAACCAACTAAGTTGCTGGGATTCATCAGACCCAGATACTGGTTTTGAAAATGTATCTGTATAACGAAAATAAAAAACAATTATACAACTCTCGTTACAATGCAAGTGATAAATTGCAACACAGTTATACAGAAAATAAATAAATAAAAATACCATCAACAATAGGTGGAGGCCTTGAGCCACCACTGCCACCAATGTTGCCCTGTGCTGCAGAAGGAGGAAATGTTTGAAGATTTGGATCTGCATCCATCAATACAAAAATATCTTACAAACTAAAAACTATAAAATCAATGCGTGACACTGAAAAATTTACGTTATATATCCATTATTTCTTTGTTTAAGGTTCGTGTAAGGTAATTTAATGATTTTATTTATTCAATGGCAAGGGCAACATTTTATAAGTGACAAAAGATGAAAATGAAAGTGGATTTCGTAATGAATGAACCTGAAAATTTGAAGGATGGGGGATCTGTAACGGCCTGCATGAAATTAAAAATGAATTGTGATGATAAAAAAAAAATGGAAGATGAATTGAATTACAAGAATATTTGATGATGATGATGATGATGGTAACTTACAGGTACCGATCCTGAAACCTTTTGATTTTCAATGGAGGTGTAATGTCCTGACATCATTTTTAATATTTTTCTTTCACTCCAAAGTTTCTTTGTTTAACTCTGTGTTCATGTTCATTTTTTTTTCTTATGTTCTTGCTGTGAATTTGTTAATCTGGATGTGTAGCTGGGCCCACCTACACAATTGGATTGGGTCATGATAACTCATTACTGGCAGATTCTTCCTGCACCTCTATAAATTTCCCATGCACCCAATACAAAAAAATTATGTTATGGCATTGGCAGTGACGTAGGATGAGCTTATTTGAAATATACAAAAAACAAATAAAAAATCTATTTTTGTTTATTTGTATTATTTAAAAGTTGTCTTTCGAAGAAATGTTGGCTTTCGATATGTACAATCCCAAAGTCATTTTTTTTTCTTTACAAAAAGACTTTCGATTATATAATTTGAAAATAAAAAAGAAATTTCAGACGCTATAATCTGAAAGTATTTTTGATTTTTTCGAATTGTGTAATTTGAAAATAAAAAATACTTCCAAATATACATTCTGTAAGCTATTATTTTCTTGAAAGAACTTTTAAATTGTACAATTTCAATTTCAAAGTCATTTGACTTTTGATTTATACAATCTGAGTATTATTTTAATTTCAAATTATATAATTTCGAAGCTTTCTTTTTTTTTCTTTAACCCTCTTCAATTTTTTTTAATTTTTTTTAATTGTTAGAGTAGATAATATAAAAGTCATTTTTAACTTTCAAATTATAGAATTTGAAAAAGTAAAAATAAATTAATTTCATATGGGGTGCAAGTAGAAATTTATAGAGGTGCGGGTCGTTAGTTAAATACGCTCTTTTGTCTTTCTTATTTGAAATTTTACTATTGTGCTTTTTTATCCATTTATTATATGTCTAAATGAGGTATAGGGTAAAACGAGTGATGAGGTTCTAATGCTTATTGATTTCTTCTACACATACCATTGTGCTTCATTTTAATTATAATCTTGGTACGCTTGATGTTAATTTTCAGAAATGAAGAGATAATAAAAAACGAAAATAATTTTAAGAATCAAGGTAATTTCAAAATGATCAGCTTTACATCTTAAATTTTGTTTGTAACTTAAGGTTATGTTATAGTTGTGTTTATCTTTTAGCATTAACCGCGTTTTTTATAAATTTTTGGAAGATTAGTATAATTTTATAATTCCTTTGAAAATAAATATTTCTTAATTTTCATAGGTTAAATCTTTTTACATTAGTAATGTATTTATTTTCTTTTTCAGCATAATATATAAGACATAAATTCATTTTTATTATTTGTTTATATTTCCCATCAAATTATAAATGAGCAACATTTATGCCATTTCAAAATTTATTCATAAATACACACAAATCATAGAAACGTGATTTCTTAGGGGCTGTGAATGAAGATATACCGTTTAAGAGGTAACAATGATCAAAAAGTAAATTTTCTTTTTTTTTTCTTTCTTTTGTCAATAATTTTTCTTTTGCTCTCGATCGAATCTAATTTACATGTTTGAATAAGTTAAACATCATTATTCCATTGGTTAAATTTAAATATATGTTTACATTTCTTAAATTTAGAAGTAAAATTAGAATTTGTTTATGTATTAAATTTTGATATATTTTGATTCTGAATTTAAAATTGGATGAATATAGTTTTTTTAATCTAACAAAATTAATTCTTTTATATATTAAATGGTGTTAAAGACTAACATTTGAGTTATAATGTGTCAAATATTATATAGAGATTACATATCAATTTGAAATGTCATTTGATATGTTTAATAAATTTAACTCAATTAGATTAGAATGACTATATTTATTTATTTTTAAATTTAATAATCAAATTGTACCAAAATTTAAAATATTGACAAATTATAATTTTACGATAAAGTTTACAAATTAAAAGCGTTTAACTCTTATTACATTTAGGTGCTATAATATTTGAATCATTATGATTTTATAATATGAAATAAACTACGTTGTGAGAAAATATGTACTCAATATTTTTAAATATGTTATGAAATTAATGCGTACCCCAAATTCTTAAAGATTGTTATTCTCAGTACCAATATTAATTTTAAAAAAACAAAATTCATTCTAACATAACTACATAACACACACACATATATATATATATATATATATATATATATATATATATATATATATATATATATATATGAACTGTCAATGATAAGATAATAAAAAGTTAACTAGTAAAATTTAATAATTAAAAAATTATTGGAGTTAAATATATATTTGGTTCCTATTTTTATTATGTTTATTTAATTTTATACTTTTTTATATTCAATTAGGTTCTTATTGTTGTCAAATTTTGGTCAATCTGGTAATTTTTACTACGGGTGTTTAAATATTTAGCATTTTTGAATAATACATGTCACGTGTCAGCTCCTATTTTTTTTTTTAATTACAAAAATATTGTTCACATGTCAAGTCACAGTGTCAGTTTCATGTGTCAATTTGTGATTGTATTATTTTTTCTTGCTCAATTTAGTTTCAATATTCGTTATTTTTATTCAATTTAATTCCTATATTCGTCATTTTTCTTCAATTTAGTGTCACTTTTTGTTAAAAAGGAACAATTTTTTCACTTTCAAAACCAAATTTAATTTTTTATAAATATCATATATTTATTTTTAAAATATATATTATTATTAATTATTTTTTAAATTCAAGTATAAATTATTATATTTAATAATCAATTAAATATAATTCTTAGATCCAATTATTAAATAAATATAATTTAAATATTTAAAAATATATATTAATATTTTTAAATTTGACATTTAAATCCAAAATATTTAATATTTTTGTTGCATTTTAGATATTAAAATCAAAAATATTTTATAGTTAAATATTAATTTACTTTTCTAAAATATTTATAATATTTGTAATATTTTTAAATATTAATTTTAAAAGTATCGGTATTTTAAGATATAAATATTAGAAGAAAAAATTTATTAATTATATTATAATAATCTTTTAAATAATTGTATTATATTTAACAATTAAATCTAAGAATTATTATCAATTATAATTAAATTTAATAATTTATAATTGAATTTAAAAAATAATTAATAAAAATGTCAGTTTTAGAAAAAAATATCAGTATAATTTTTATAAAAGATATTAAATTTGGTTTGAATTTGAAATGGACAAAATTGATTCATTTAAATCAAAATCAAAACAAAAATTAACAAAAATAACAAATATAAAAACTAAATTAAACAAAAAAAAAGTGATATAACCACAAATTCAAATGTGGCACTAGCATTGACATGTGACACAATTATGACTAGGGGTGGCAATGCGGGCCGGCCCGCCCAGTTTAGGTCCGCCCCGCATAAGGCCCGCACACCGCGGGCCGCCCCGCCCCGCCCCGCATATATGTTGACCCGCGGGCCCGCAGGCCGGCCCGCTTTTTTTTTTTTTATTTATTTATTTTTATGATAAAACTTTCAATGTTTAAAAATTGGGAAACTTTAAGAAGTTCACAAAATTAAGTAAAGACTTTGGGGAATTAGATGATAAATTGATAATTCAACATTTTCATCATATTCATACTATGACATACACAATGTATTCTTTAAATTTTAGCACATTAAAAGTTACATAATACTTGTCTTTTCCAGTTATACAAGAATTTGAAATGTTAATGCAAGAGTCCATAAAAGAAGTAATTAATATACACAAGTGCAAATTTTTATTTTATTTTATTTTATGCGGGCTTGCGGGCTGGCCCGCGCAGGCCGCGGGCCTATGCGGGCCAAGCCCGCGTGGGCCCACTATCTTGGCCCGCCCCGCGTTTTTTCTACGGGCCGGGCCCGCGGGCCAGACCCTAATTGCCATCCCTAATTATGACTTGACATGTGAACAATTTTTTTAAAATTAAAAAAAAAATTAAAAAACACTAGAAGCTGACACGTGACATGTACAGTTAAAAAACGTTAACTATTTAAATATCGTTAGTAAAAATGACTAAATTGATTAAAATTTGACGAAAATGACATTGAATGCAAAACGAAAATGAAAACTAAATTGAAAAAAATAATGAAAATATGAACATGTAAATTTAAGCTAAATTATTATAAACATTGTTATATCATATGTCAAAATCTGGTTAAGTAATTTTTTTAACCGAATTTCGAAATTCTGTTAGGGGTGTAGGTTAGTTAGCGTCAAAGTCAAAAAATTGTTTTGGAAATTGTTGCTGAAAAAATTGTTGGAGATACAAGGAGGAACGACCAAGTTTATTTAGTTTATAATGAATCAAGAGACTATTCAACAATCTAATACATCAGCTTGATCTAGTGTCATTACTTATTTACATTACATACATAAAAGTTTTCATCTCTATTGTGACTTTAGAGATTTTTTTATAATTTTCAGGTTGTTGTAATATTTTAACGAGATAAATTTAGTTTCTTTGACAAAGACTTGTCGATTGAGATGTCTTAACCATTATAATTTGATTTAACTAAATTATACTTAAGATGTTTTAACCTTTGTAACTTGATTTAACCAAATTATATTTGACATATGTTAATCTTTTGTTAGACTATATGCAATCATTGATGTCATACATACATGCACCAATGCAGGAAGAATATTTGGTTGTGGTTACTTTTGCTATTCTGCTATGGTTTTAGAACCGAGGCTAAAAAGGGTTAGCTTTTGGCCTCAGGTGTTACCCGAGGCAGAAAACCCATTTCATGTCTCGGTTTTACTGAGAACCGAAGCCATATCTTTCTATTACTGCCTCGGTTCTTATGCAACCGAGGCCTAAGACGTTCAAAATTTAAAAAAAAAATCAGAAATGATACAATTGAATGGGGTTCTAGGAATTCTCTTCATTCCTCTGTCATCCCCAACAACTCCACGACCCAACCCCTTCTTCCACTAGATTCTTGACTTGCAGAGGATTAATCTTTCCCAAACACACCATTCCAAAAACCTATTGTAGGTTCCACACAACTGCAAATGAAGACAGAAAAAACAAATAAGACATAAACTTTTAACCTAAAAAAATTTTAGGGATCTCCCATCACTCACTTGCCATTGAGGAAGAAAAACTTATTCCCCCACACCTTTCATTGACGACCATTGCACCGCAGTTGTAGGACCGCATCTCCTCCACCCCTTTCACGATTCATGACCACCGCAACAAAGAAGCACCTCTCCTTTACCCCTTTCATGCGATTGATGGCCACCGGGATGCATAAATGCCTCTCCTCCACCCCTTTCACGATTTTGTCTAGCTCTTTGCAACGAAGTCGAACGTGCCTGAATCATCGTTGTCGAACCCTTCTTGAAATGCAAAACGAACAAGAGAAAGGAGGAGCGGAGTGAAAACATAAACCTAGGAATGAAAGTGGGCTGACGGTGGAAGTGGAGTTGGGGAGTGACGCCCACCTGTAAAGGTGGTTGCTTGTGGTGAAGACGAAGGAGAGGACGATAGTTCTTGGTGGGGGAGACATTCCCACATGGAAGGATGAAGAAGAAGTTTGGTGGGGGAGACGTTCGTCTGCGGTGCGACTTTAGGGTTTCTTGCAAAGGATTGAAGAAAGGAATTTAGGCCTAAGGCTGGCCATTTTACCTAGTTGTACTGCCTTGGGTTCAAACAACCGAGGCATATAAGCCTTATTGCCTCGGGTCAGTATCAACCGGTGCATAAAGCTTTTATTTTTGTTAAGATGCCTTGAATGTTACGTTGTCCCTTTATCTTCCTTACTTCATATATTTATGATATAGTTATGGGTTGTAATGAGGTTTAAAGGAGCTGTTATTTTTTACTCTTTTATAAGGCTAAAAGGCATTTGTATAATGTATCTCTCTATCATTATTCAGAAATAAGAAACTCTTGAAATGCCCCGTGGACGTAGGTCACATTGACTGAACCACGTAAATTTGTGTGTCTTCTTTTTCTCTTAATCTATTTCTTTTCATCTTGTCATAACAATTTTAAATATAAAAATCCAAGTGGCGAGAGGGAGAAATTTTGGAGAGGCTTTAGGCCTCGGGTCTCTCAAAACCGTAGCATAAAACTAGTTTTTGCTTTGGGTCAACTAGTAATTGGGACATAAAATGTTACATAAATTACAAAATTGCCACTGCATGTTTATATGTCTCGTTTCCACTATAATCGAGTCATAAAATCCGAGTTAGAAAGCGTAAAATGCACTAGTGATGGTGATTCATTCTTTGGGGAACAAAGTTGTGATTGGTTAGATTCATAACAATTTTGATATATTTATTCATCTTAATATTGACATATACCATTCATCCTAAAACACACAAAATAACTTTGGTGTTATTTAGTGCAATGCGATTTCCTATTCAAAAGTTTAGAATGATCAATAAGTTCTTGAACTATATTGGTAAACATTGATCAATAACATGATGTTGCATTTGATATTGTTATTTCATGCTTCTACTTAGGTTACTGATTTATCGTCCAAATTAAATTCTCAATGAAAGACCTAGATAAGGATGAGTATTATGTGATTTATAACTAATTCTCTCAAATTTCTATTTTAAGATGATTTTTTTACTTTGTATTCATTGGAGCATGCACTTCTCAACTAAAAAAGAGTCTAATCATTTATCATTTAAAAGGTATAAAGTTCTCTGGTATAAAGAATTTAATAGCTGAATGGAACAAATGCATTGAATGCGTGAACGACAAACAAAGGTGGAATAATCAAGTATGATAAGTTTCCAAGTGTTCTTTCTAGTTCATTCACACCATTTTCTACCATTTTTTTTATAAGAATCGGTGAAAAATAAAAAATATAAGAATAAATGTATCGTATCCATAATACGAAATTGTGTACATTCATCCATGTGCCGCAAGATACATGAATCATAAGATTATGATAAATGTGACTTTCAAACATACTCTTATTTTTTTAGTTTTGATACTCCTGGTTCTTCCTATGTGCTTTGTATCCATTTGATTGTTGTTATAGTGTTGATATTATAATGAAAAATATATCATCATTTGATGATGCGTACTTGTATTTTCATGCTGAGTGAATGAACCAGAGTTCACTACTACATATTTATTCTTTAGTAACATTTAAAAAATGTTACTGTATTGTAAAAAATGTTACAAATATAATTTAGTAACATTATACCACATGTTACGTATACCCTATGTTACTAATAAATATTAGTGACATTTTTACATATTAATTGAGACATTTATAAAAATGTTACTAGATACTTTTAGTAACATTTATTTAATAAAAATGTAACATTATAAAAAATGTTACTAAATTCTTTTAGTTATAATTCTTTTATAAATGAGTGACATTATAAAAATGTTACTAAAAATCATTGCAAACATTTTTTTAAATAAAGAGACATTTTAAAATTGTTACTAAAAAAATTTAGTGATAACTTTTTTTTTTAAGGTAACATTATAAAAATGTCACTAATATAAATAGTCACACCAACATTTCTTTTGACCAATTGATCTCTTGTAGTCTTAAAAAAGTTTGATTTTAATTTTTACAGATCAGTAGGATTAATTACGTTTTTAATTTGTAAAATTAAAATTTGTCCTTTTTCTAAATTAATTCCTATATGTATAAAGA
>Ga0214544_1004961_pt1 | contig 26223 bp, 11 predicted proteins | sample CNSS3metaG_FD_160074 | JGI IMG/M metagenome (GOLD analysis project Ga0214544, IMG submission 160074) | Root nodule microbial communities from cowpea collected in UCLA plant growth center, Los Angeles, California, USA - CNSS3 | ecosystem: Host-associated > Plants > Roots > Nodule | place: USA... | reverse complement strand
TATATATATATCAAAGGATGCAGGAAGAGACTGCCAGTATTCAGCTCTGTTTCACTAACATTCTTTGACCGGAAGATCGAATTTTGGGGCCTTATTTTGGGGCCTTACTACACAGGATTATTAACCTAATTGAATTATCAAGTTATAGATATCTTATCTTAGAATTTACTTAGATTTGAATTATAGATATCTTAACTTAATATGTAACTTAATTAAAATAATAGATATCTTAAAATCTTATCATAGGATTTTCATGAGTCAATTTTGAATGAGATCATTAACCAGCAACCACTTTCTATACTTCAATGGTTCCTTTCTTTCCAAAGGAAACATTTACTTGACTGTAACTCATCCTTTCAGCTGGATTATTCAACAAACCTAAACACCTTCAATTCTAAAATTCCCAGTACACAAAAGAGCTAGATACACATTTTTTTTCCTTTGCAGGGAAAGATAGAAGTAAATCAACCTAATTATTATAGCTCCATATTTGATTACAATAATCATATGAATAATTCAAGTATGAGAAAACCTCCCACCTTTACCATCACTTTCCAATGAAGGCTGAAGTGTGATAATTTGGAAGCACCAGATTTACTTGCACCAGTAGTGTTCAATCCTGCAATCAGTGAAGAAATGACATTAGAATTTGAGTACATAAAAAGGTATGATTACTTCTCTACTGTAATTAAAGTAGAGTGCTTAATGTTTGATTCCAGAAAATCACGTACTAAATAAATCATGTTTTACATTGCATAAGTTGAAACTCACATATGCAGGAATCAAAGTGATGCAATTTCTTGAACTACCCAAATTCCATAACAATCAAATTATTTACTAAAATAGTAGGAACTATTAGGCCAAGCAATTCAAAAGGAACTAACAAGAGCATCATCAGTTTCATTGTTACAAACCTGTATTAGTTGGAACACTCTGTTCATTTCTGAAGAAGTTTTCTGGATCAACTGCAGTCTTGATCTTCACCAACCTGTCAAAATTGTCATTGAAGTACTGGACTCCATAAACAGCTCCTTCTTCATAGCTATTATTTCCAAAACTGTTGGTACCAATATCAAGGTCCCTGTAATTTAAGAAGGCACTTCTTGGATTACTGGACACAAAAGGGGTCATGTAACTATGCAACATTCTAGCTTGTCTAGTAAAATTATTTTCCAATTCAATCCCCGGTTCATCCCAATTCACTGAGTACTGAATCTTGAACAAGTTCCCTGCACGGTGAGGAAAGGGCGTTGCATCAGATGAAACCTCACTCATTTTCCCTCCATAAGGATTAAAAACAAACCCAGTTTTCCCCAATTCAACCATCTTCTTCCAAATCCCTTCCAAACCCTCTTTGGAAATTGGTTTCTGCACATAATCAGATTTCCTCTTGAGGAAACTTGCCGAATTTACATTCCTGTCAAGCAGCGCATCAGGCTTTGTGGTATTGTCAAAATTTGCCCACCAAATCACAGAATCAATCCAACTCATCTCAGTGCAATTCTCCTTGCTCAAGCCAAGAGTAGGAAACTCCTTCCCCATCAGTGTAACAACTTCATCAGCACCTCCAAGAAACAAAGCAATGACAGTGGCTCTGATGGTTTTCTGGCCCTTCACAACCTTAGAACTCACAGGCTGCAACAGCAGCCTCATGAAAAGCCTATCATCAGTGTGCGGCGCCACCTGCTGCCATTGCAACACAAACTCAGTGGTATTCTCATTCTCATCCAAACTCTTTGGCACCCTATAAACAGTAACAACTTCAGGCACCGGAACAAGTTTAACAGTGAATGATAAGATGACTCCAAAACTTGCTCCTCCCCCTCCTCTAATAGCCCAGAAAAGATCTTCCCCCATGGTTGCCTTGTCAAGAATCCTACCCTTCACATCAACAATTTTAGCATCAACAATATGATCAACCGACAACCCGTGTTTTCTCAACATGTTACCATACCCTCCTGCACTCAAGTGGCCACCAACACCAACAGTGGGACACACCCCAGCAGGAAAGCCGTGAACTTTACTCTTCTCCCAAATCCTATAATAAACCTCCCCAAGTGTGGCACCGGCTTGAACCACAGCAACCTCGTTTTGCACATCGACAGTGATGTTCCTGAACTGGAACATGTCGAGGATGATGAAGGGTTGGTCGGAGACATACGAGATGCCCTCGAAGTCATGGCCACCACTCCTGATCTTCAGTTGAATCCCAATGTTTTTGGCGCAAATCACAGAACCTTGGACATGGGGTTCTTCCGAGGGAGTGACAATAAGCAAGGGTTTGGGGGTTGAAGTGGTGTTGAATCGGGCATTTCGAATGTAGGCTTGGAGAACAGAAGAAAAGGACGAGTTGGTTTCAGCAAAAACTATGTCGGAAACATGGTCTTGGGATTTTGTGTAGTTTGTGAGGCACCGGAGGAAAGAGGTATACACAGATTCTGCTGTAGGTGCTGCCACCGAAGCAGTCACATTGAGAAGAAGAAAAAGGAAAAGCACAGATGGCAAGGGACTTAAATTTTCCATTGGTTTGGTGGATACCACAGTTGGGGTGATAACATTTATTACTTGTAAGAAAGGAGTTTTCTTAGTAAAGAATTTTTTTTTCTTCCAACTTCGAAAGTTGAAACGCCCACAATTTGAATTGTCAGAAAAAGATTACATAAATCTTGTCTTAGAGCCAAAGAGAAAACCATGTATACATACAGACCCCATGTGTTTCACTACATCGTGCATTCCCTTCGAATGCGGCACTTTGTTCGGTGCACGTGATTGTTAAACTATCTTGGTTGTTCATATTTTGCACAATTGTACTCGTGCATTTCTTTTGTGCAATTTTCAAAGAGTTTATGGGACTAAATTTTTGCTTTCATTCCATTAAGCATCATAATTTAATACTCGTTCTATGTTTTTTTTCTCTTTTTCTAGTTAACAAAAGCATAGCACAACTACGGCCTATTTCCATAAAATAAATAGGAAGCAATAAAGAAATGGTGATGATGTTTGTGGCTACCATAAGTTGTGTTTGGATTATTCTCAGGTGTCTTCATTGGAAGTTTTTAAGATGCCTGTTTTCTTTCCATTGAATAGAAAATCTGATAATGAATATAACTACGCAATCTCAACAGCTTATGCGGTCAAATGCTTCCTTAGTCAAACTGGCAAGCAGATTATTAGCGATTGATTGAGCCAATTGTCACTGTTTTTTTTCTACCATATGATAACTACGTGTTGACCGATCGATTGTATAATCAGTAATCCCTGGCTGTCGCCACACTCCTTAATAATAGAATAGTATACATATTGATTTAAGTATATTGAAAGAATAAATTTAACTTGTACTGGCTTTAATCAATGTTTTAACTCCCATTTTAACTATTAATTTTAAATAGTTTTATCATCATTAATCACAGCATTTTCGAGATAGGGGTATTATATTTAAGGAAATAATAAAAGTTTTCTTTTTGAATTGCAAAACATTTTGAGAAAGGAAAAAGATAATGCGGAAACCAGTGCTATTTGATTTCCACAAAGTATTAAAATAAAGATAAAATTAGCGACTACAGGAAATGTCAATTGCTTAAAATTTAAGACATTAAATCTTGAGATTTATGAAGATTTATTCATACATTTAGTATTAATGGCTCTTCTTTTAAATTTGGTGGGTTTAAGATAATTTATAATTATAAAAGGAAAAATATTAGAAGTGGCAAAACGAGTTAACTCAACTCGTTTTGGTTCGGTCCATCAAAAATAAATTGGGTTGAACTGACCCGTCAAACAAAAACAAAAATGGACCAATAACTATAACTTGTCTCGTACAAGATGGGTTAACGAGCCGGGTCGGTCTAGTCCATCAGTTTTTTTTCTTCTTTTTTTTTCCAAATTTTTTTAACTTTTTAAACTTGTTTTCAAATTTTTAATTTTTTTAACCTTTCAAATTATATATATATAAATTACTATTAAAAGCATATTTAATTAAATAAAATATTGTTTAAACTTTTAATTGATTAATTAATGTTTTTAATTAGATAAATTTAAATAATTATTACATTTATATGTTAAATTACTTAATTATAACTAATATTTGAGACTTAATTTGTATGTGTTAATGATTTAAATTACAATACTATTATATATTTACATATTTAAAAAATATAATATAAAAAATTATTTTTTTAATTATTTTTATTTTATTTTATTTTTTAAAAACGGACCAATAAGCCAAAACGGGTTGGTTTGTATTTTGGTCCGTCAAATTGACAGACTGGATATGACGGACTAGAACGGGATGACGAGTTGAGATCTTCAACCCAACTCATCTCTTTTAACACGGGCTGACAAGCTGGCCCATTGGGCCTAGCCCATTTTTCCGTCCCTAGAAAATATCTCTTAATGAGCTCATTTCATATTGTGTGCAAGAAGAAAAAAAGATTGAAGTAAGGAAAGACAAAAAAAATACATTTTTTAAGCACCTCTAAAGACACAGACAAAAAGAAAGAAAGATGAGGATCCCGAGCATGGAGTTGTTAAGGGTCAAACACAAAAGAAATAAAATTAGGATGACAATTATTTCTTTTGCAGTAAGCTTAGATATGTAAAGAATAAATGACTAAATATCATGATTGGCGTGCATAAAAGATATGTTTCTTACTCTGTTATGTTTTGAGGTTAATATTAAAATTGACAATACTAACTCAGGAGCATTATAACACAAACACCTTGGTCACATCTTTATAAATAGAGTTTAACAACTTGTGTTAAATGAGATATTGGATTTCATTGAATTTATAAACCTTTGATGTTTTTGTTGAATGCATTAAAGATAAACAAACCAAAACAAGAAGTTAGGTGCATATAGAGCTACAAATATCTTAGAATTGATACATACGGACATTTGTGGGTCATTTCTTACACCTTCATGAAATGGTTGACAATATTTTATATCATTTATAGATGGTTAGTCTATATATGCATATCTATTTCTTATACATGAAATTCTTAATATTTCGACTTGTTCAAATCATTTAAGGTTGAAAATCAATTCAACAAAATAATAAAGACGATTAGATCAGACAATGGTGATGAATACTATGGTAGATATGACGGTTTAAGTAAATAACATATGGGACCTTTCATCAAGTATTTAGAGGAATGTGGAACTATCCCACAGTTCACCATGTTGTGTAGGTACCCTAAAGTAATATTATAATTTGATGAGAGGCCAAGTAGGAATTATTAAAATATGGAATGTCACTAACAAAAGTTACAAAAGAGAATATGGTCCCCATTTGTAGAAAAGGTAACAACATTACATACTATATTAGGATTTTATTTTCTCTTCATTCCCATCAAGAGAGAAAAAAATGTGATACTTAACTCAAGTCGACCTTCAACCATAATTGGCTTAACACAACCTTCTGCCTGGGTCGCTCGACTTGGGTTAACATGGCTCGACCTTCAGCACAAGCTAACTAGACTTGATTGTTTAACCCAGCCGACTTAAGTCGACCTTTAACCCAAGCTGACTCGGGTTGATCTTCCTCTAGGCCGACTCAAGTCGAGCTTTGACTTAGGTCAACTTGCCTATCAGTCCAGGTTGATCTACGCTAACCTTCGACCTAGACTATCTCGACTCAATTCTTTATCTAGCTTAACTAGACTCAAGTGACTGTTGGTTTGAGGCAACTCGGGTCGACCATTGCCCCATCCAGCTTAGGTTAACCTTTGGCTCGGATTGATTTGCCTCGACCTTCGATCCTAATAAGCATGACTCGACTTTCGTCTCATGCTGACTTGACCTTCGTCTCACGCCGACTTGACTTGATTCTTTGATTTAGTTAACTCGACTCGACCTTTGCCTAAGACCAACTCGATTGAAGGTCGAAGCAAATTTAAACTCGACTCGACTTGACTTGATTCTTTGATCTAGCCTTCGACCCAAGCTGATTATTTTGGCTTTTGTTACTCTTTTGAGCTTGTGGGGTTTTTTTTATGTGATATTTTTAACCTTGTGGACTTTTGTAGCTTTGATCCATATGTATCAAGGCTAAGCACAATGAGTTGAGCCAAATTAACACATACATATTGAAAAAATAAATATATTTTTAAGTATTATCTTAATATTTAAATTTAACTTATATTTTTTGTAAATTTTAATTTTTAAAATACACATTTTTAAAACAAACTTAAAAAAAAAATTCAATTATTTTATTCAAATAAAAAAACTGAAATGTAAAATATTTTAATTACTCAAACCAAACAAAATTATTTAGAAAGCCAAAAAAAAAAATATTACAGGTAATTCAAATATAATATATTTTAATTTTTTAGAATTTTTAAAATCCTTTATCCAAACTCAATAAATTCGAAGAATTATGAGAACAATCTAGAAAAGTAAACACAAGATGTATTGTGTGTAAAATAGTCTGGAAATACCTAAAATAGACAAGTTATAGAAAATTGAACAAATGTGTTGATAATTAAAATTAAGTGATCAAAATTGTGAAAAAGAACTTAGGAACCAAAAATTATTAATTATTAATAATTAAACATCTAGGGACCAAAATTGTGGATTTTGTAAATTACAAGAAACAAAATTTAAATTAAGCCAAGAAAAATATACAACAAATAAATAAAATTAAAGAATAAGCTTACTCAACCAGACTGACGTTAACCAACAGCAATGCTACTACTAGACACTTTATCCTCGTATACATATCAGCTAATTGTAGAGTGAAGTATGTTGCTTTGAGCCTAAAAGTTGTCTTAGATTTTGTCTCGTCGTATGTGCTTCTCATATGCTACCAATAGTCGCCACAGGAACATACCCCATCTCTAAAATGATGGTATCGAATAGGATCTCTAATTACAACATGTCGTTGCTCTAATTTTCCTATAAGTTTTGCAAACTTATGACAATCTCCACAAATCTTTAGGTTCTTCCATATTCTAATAGTTTTCTCTTTAGGAAAGCTCATGATACCAAAAACAATTGCCAGTTTCTCACTGTGGTATCTAAGAGAGTCTTCTCTCTGTTCCCCTTCAAGATCTTGTAGTACAAAATTTGTGTCAGGTACATAACCAGCACTAGTTAGCCTATAAATGAACTGGCTCAACTGTCTATTGATCTCATCTATTTGAGGATGTGATTTATCTCCCAAAATGAAAGCATGTATTTGCTTATTGACTTCAATCCAACTACATCCAGGTTCTTTCCTTATGCCCCTTATTTTCATAGCCCTCCGAACTTCTGCAACCTCATTCCACCTTTTTGAAGTTGCATAAATATTAGATAATAACACATAAGCTCCTGTGTCATGTGAATCCAACTTTAGAATCTTTTTAGCAGCATACGTGGCTAAATCCACATTCTGACGTGCCCTGCATGCATCAAGCAAAGTCCTCCACGTAACAACATCTGGCTCACAATTCATTTCATGAATTAACTTAACCATGTCATCAAGCTTTCCAGCTCTTCCAAGAAGATCAAGCATGCACCCATAGTGTTCTCTTTCAGGATCTACCCCATACAAGTTCTTCATAGATCGAAAATAGACCCAACCTTCATTTACTAGCCCCGCATGACTACACGCAAACAGAATGCCAATAAATGTAATATGGTTTGGTTTTGGACCCTTCACTTTCATGGACTCAAATAAATTGAGTGCTTCCATACTGAAACCATTTTGGGCTAACCCAGCAATCATGGTGCTCCAAGAAATTACATCTTTCTTGGTCATCCGATTGAAAATGAATTTTGCATCCTCCAAACTACCACACTTACAATACATATCTAAAAGGGCATTGTTGAGGATAAGATCTTGGTCAAACTTTAGCACAAGAACATGGACCTGCCTCCCTAACTCCAACAACGACAAAATAGTACACGCTCTCAAAATACTAGTAAGCGTTGACTGATCCGCCCGAAAACCCGCTCTGCTCATGCTCTTGTAAAGATGTAAAGCCTCATCTCCATCACTGTGCTGAGCAAACGCAGCAATAATGGAGTTCCAAACAACAGAATCTCCGGTGACCATCTCACGAAAAACACTCAAAGCTTCCAACAACTCCCCCAATTTTGAGTAAACATCAATGAGCGCACTGCGAACAAATACATCAGACTCCAACCCCACTTTCATTATCCAAGAATGCAGCTGTTTGAGATCAGACAACCTCTCACACGCTCTCAAAACAGAAGAGAAAGTAAACATGTTAGGCATGACACCATCCCTAAACATAAAAACCAAGAGCCTCATAGCCCTGTCATTGAGCTTGGCATTAGCGTAAGCAGATATCATAGTCGTCCACGATACAACGTTTCGTTCAGGCATTTTATCGAACAGCAGCTGTGCTTCTTCCAAGAGGTTGAATTTGACATACATATTGATGAGAGTGTTGATCAGAAACGTTTTGGGGTGGTACCCGTTTGAGAATATGTGGCGGTGAACGCGTTTGCCTTCCCTGACAGCACCGTGAGCCAAGCAACACTTGATGAGCTCAGAATAGGTGATAGCGTCTGCCCAGATTCTGCGTCTTTCCATTGCATCCAACACATGCATGGCTCTGGGAAGGTCTCGTTGGTGACAAAGGTTGAGTAGTGACTCCGTCTCTGTGGGCACATGGTGTGAAGATACGAGAGAGGAGTTATCTCTATATGAACAGCGATGCAAGGTGGTTGGTCGCAACAATAGTAAGTGCTTTGATACACCTCTCATAGGTTCAGTTCGATGGTTGTGTTGTGGCGCGGGTTTCACGAACATAAAAACACTCAAGATTTAAGTTACAGCCTTTCAATATTAAGAGATGTTTTTTTTTTTTTTTTTTATTATTATTATTATTATTATTATTATTATTATTATTCGACTAAACTGTTAGTTTTATACAATATATTAATCATTTCAATATTAAGACATGTTTTTTATTTTTTTTGTTTTCTTTGAACTAGTGTTTGTATGACGGGATTATAAAAAATAATATTTAAATTTAAAATTTATAAAAATATAACTAAAATACAACTATTTTTATATGAAAGTAAATAATAATATTTTATTATTTTTATATTATTTATTTTTTATTAATAAAAATGTAATAATGAAAATAATCAAATTAAATAATTTATATCTAAATAAAATAATAGTTAATAATATTAAATGTTTTGAGAATAATTATTAAATTATTTTATTTTAGAACATGAAAATAAATAAATTTTGCAAAATTAATATGTGTATATATTTTGCATATCGAAACTTGAAGTTAAAGTTCAAGAAAATAATTGACTTCAACTTTTATTTTTTATTTATTTATTGTCGTTATAAAATATATAAAAAAATACACATATATTAAATATATAGTGTTTTCTTTTTTGAAACTTAAAATATAATTCTAAATAAATAAAAAAAAATCAAATTCATTTTTACGATATACTTTTTTTACGATGTTGTTACATGTAGTAGAAGTAAAAATAACATTCTTTTTAAACTATTCACTTGCAACCATGTTAGTGACAAAGATCACGTGTTTGATTATTGTTTCTTGAAAACATTATAAATACACTTACTTTAAATTTAAGTGAAAGAATGAGAATCCAAAAATACTTAATGTCTTTCAAAAACTCTAATGTTAATTATTTACCTTGAATCTTGTGGTCAAGGTATGCATGTTATGGTGGCGTTGCTCATGCTTTGGCATTCCCTCCTTCCTCTCACGTTCTCTCTCTTTATCCTCGTTTAGGGTTTTGGTGAAGCATAATTCAGGTAAACTTCAATCCTCATTCTCTATTTTTGTTTTCTCTCATATGTATATTATTTCGTATTTGTTAATCCATTTCATACAATCTATGCTACCATTTTGAAAACCACTTATTCCACTTTGATATTTTTCTTCAAATTTAGCAAAATTTCAATGTAATTGGGTTGATTAGAACGAATGATTGAGTTCTAGAATGAATGTTGAGAGAACCAATTGACTAAAAAAGATGTATGTTAATGGACCAATATTCACATAAGTTCTAACTCATATCCTACATTATCTCTTCTAATAATCACAACTTAATAATCACTTATATCAAAAAAATTCCATGCCAAAAGAATTATAGTAAGTTCAAGAATGATTTTAAACAGAACCAATTGATTCAAAAGATGTATGCTAATGAACCAATATTTACATAAATTCCGACACATATCATCTTCCATTATCTCCTCTAATAATCACAACTTAATAATTACTTATATAAAAGCAATTCACCAACAAAGGTCAATCTCTTTACCAAAATCATACATGATGGTCACGTCTTATAATTCACCTAACTTAGACTATTATTAAAAATTAACTAGGTTCCTTTATTTGGACCAGACTTGACTCTCACATGATACTATACATGTACATAAAAAACTTAGATAATTCTAAACAAATAGATATTCTCTTGAGGTCCTTTGAGTCAGATGCAATATCTCTATATACTCATGCATGCAAAAACTTTTAAAAATTGACTTAAGAAAAAGGAATAAAGATAAACGTACTCAAAAAAATTTTGATCGACTATAATTGTTTTACTTTGTCCCATAATCTTTATGATAGACTCTGATATTTAAAGAAATGAGTATGTTAATAAAAATATTTAAAGAAAAATCAAAGAAAAAAAATAGTTTTAGAACGGTAGTGACATTCAATAAATGATTTTTCTACTTATATGTCTTGTATTTTAATAATAAAATATTCAAGCTTCATTTTTTAAAACATTTCTACACCTAAGTATTTTTTAGTTCCTTACAAAACACAAGATAATAAATTTTTATTGCATTATAGTGCAAAATATACTTCATTAGTCTTTTATTCATACACTCGAAACGTAGCATAATAATCTAATATTATAAAAGAAAATTTTCTAATGTAAAGTGCATACATAAGCATTATTTTAATTTTAGAATGGAGATTTTATTATATCCAAATGATTATATATATATATATATATATATTTATTGAAGTAGTATTCTAAAATTTGAAATACATAAAAAACTGTTAAATCATATTTAAGTGATCGATGTTTAGGTGTATCTTCTATCCACAAATTGAAGATAGGGATATAAAAATATAATAGTGACGTATAGCACACCATTATTGACAAACTTTTACTTATTAAATACGTTTGTCATATCACATAAGAAAATAAAACACCGAAAAGTTTTTCTCCCCTATAAGCACCTAATCATGAAAGCAATTATTGCATGACTGGGGCCATCGACCTTATTTGGATACACATTTCCTACACAAAGGATTTATTACATTTAACTCACCCAAACCATTGAAATAGGACTCATCTTTTGTCTTAATCCACTCCTAACCATCACTCTTTATGATTGGCTGAATGTGGAATGCAACGAAATTGTGGAATTAAGCTTTTAAGAAAGACTCAAATGTGATATTGTTTGAGTAGCCATTAAAGAAAACGCTCTGTTCCACCATCCTTAAAGTCAAGTCTCATCCCTGCGCCGAATCGTTCTCACAAACTGCATTTCAAATAACTTATTTACATTCTCCAATCATTTTCCATTTCCTACCATGGCAGCAGAACTTGTTGGTGGCGCTCTCCTTTCATCTTTCGTTAATGTTGCATTTGACAGGCTGGCTTCCCGTGAAGTTGTAGACTTCTTTCGTGGAAGAAAACTTGATGAGAAGCTGCTCCACAATTTGAACATCATGTTGCACTCCATCAATTCTCTCGCTGATGATGCAGAACAGAAGCAGTTCAGAGACCCACATGTGAAAGCATGGCTTTTTGCTGTCAAAGAGGCCGTGTTTGATGCCGAGGATCTCTTGGATGAAATAGACTATGAACACACCAGATGTGAAGTGGAAGCTGAAGCTGGATCTGAACCTCAAACCATCACTTACAAGGTATCAAACTTCTTCAATGCTACTTTCAGTTCCTTTAACAAGAAAATTGACTCAAGGTTGAAAGAAGTCCTTAAAAAATTAGAATATCTTGCAAGGCAAAAGGGGGCTCTTGGTTTGAAAGAGTGTACTTATTCTAGTGTTGGATCTGGTAGTAATATCTCACAGAAATTGCCATCAACTTCTTTGGTGGTTGAAAGTGTTATTTATGGCAGAGATGCTGACAAAGAAATCATCTTTAATTGGCTCACGTCCGAAACTAACAGTCGTAACCAACCATCAATACTTTCTATTGTGGGCATGGGTGGGTTGGGTAAGACCACACTCGCCCAACATGTTTACAATGACCCAAAGCTGGATAATGCTAAATTTGATATCAAACTATGGGTCTGTGTTTCGGATCATTTTGATGTTTTGACCGTCACAAAAACAATTCTTGAGACAATCGATAACAAAAAAGATGATAGTGGGAACCTAGAAATGGTTCACAAAAAACTAAAAGAAAAATTGTCAGGAAGGAAATTTCTTCTTGTTTTGGATGATGTTTGGAATGAAAAACAAAAGGAATGGGAAGCTGTGCGAACTCCTCTTAGCTATGGGGCTCCAGGAAGTAGAATTCTTGTCACAACACGTGCTGAGAAAGTTGCTTCTAACATGAGGTCTGAAGTGCATCGTCTAAAACAATTACAAGAGGATGAATGCTGGAAAGTTTTCACAAAACATGCACTAAAAGATGATGATCTTGAATTGAACGATGAGCAAAAGGAGATTGGTAGAAGGATAGTTGAGAAATGCAAAGGATTACCTCTTGCTTTGAAAACAATTGGAAGTCTTTTGCACACAAAGTCATCCATTTCATATTGGAAAAGTGTGTTGGTAAACGACATATGGGACTTAACAAAAGAAGACAGTGAAATTATCCCTGCGCTATTTTTGAGTTATCACTACCTTCCTTCTCATCTTAAAAGGTGTTTTGCTTATTGTGCCATATTTCCCAAAGATTATGAGTTTCTAAAGAAGGAGTTAATTTTTTTGTGGATGGCAGAAAACATTTTACAGTGCCCTCAACAAATCAGACATCCAGTAGAAGTTGGTGAAGAGTATTTCAATGATCTATTGTCAAGGTCTTTCTTTCAACAATCAAGTGCCAAAAGGCATTTCGTCATGCACGACCTTCTGAATGATTTGGCAAAACATGTTTGTGCTGATTTCTGTTTTAGGTTGAAATTTGATAAAGGAAAATGTATACCTAAAGCAACTCGTCATTTCTCATTTGCATTTGATGACGTCAAATGTTTTGATGGTTTTAGGAGTTTAACTGAGGCTGAAAAACTGCGTTCCTTTATTCCAATAACAAAAATCGGGAAACATTTTTACCTTGATTATAGTTGGAAATTCAAGATTTCGATACATGATTTGTGCTCCAAGATGAAGTTTTTACGTGTCTTATCTTTCGATTGTTGCTCGGACATTAGAGAGGTCCCATGTTCAGTTGGTGATCTTAAACATCTTCGTTTGTTAGATCTTTCGAGAACCGAGATACAAAAACTACCTGACTCAACATGTTTGCTCTATAACTTACTAATATTGAAGTTGAACTATTGTTCAAATTTGGAAGAGTTGCCCTCAAATTTGCATAAGCTCACCAAATTGTGTTGCCTGGAATTTAAAAGAACAAAAGTGACAAAGATGCCAATGCATTTTGGAGAATTGAAGAATATTCAAGTACTGAATACTTTTATTGTAGATAGAACTAGTGAGTTCAATTCTAAGCAGCTAGGACGACTCAATCTTCATGGAAGGTTATCAATAAAGGAGTTGCAGAATATTATAAATTCATCGGATGCATTAGTAATGGATTTGAAAAATAAAACACACCTGGTGACGTTGAAGTTAAAATGGAATAAAAACCATATCCTTGATAATCCAAGGAAAGAAAAGAAAGTATTGGAGAATCTACAACCTTCCAAATACTTGGAGACTTTAGGAATCAACAACTATGGTGGTATGGAATTTCCAAACTGGGTGTTCGATAATTCATTACCAAATTTGGTGTTCTTACAGTTAAAGAACTGTAAATATATCTTATGTTTGCCACCCCTTGGACTTTTGTCATCTTTGAAGACCCTAAAAATTATAGGCCTTGATGGAATAGTGAGCATTGGTGCTGAGTTCTATGGAGGAAGCGACTCCTCTTCATTTAAGTCCTTGGAAAGATTGGAATTCTACAACATGAAAGAATGGGAAGAATGGGAATGTAAAACTGCTTCTTTTCCGCGACTTCAACGTCTTTCTGTGAACAAATGTCCCAAGCTGAAAGGCCTGCCAGAACAACTTCATTTAAAGAAACTAATTATTTGTTCATGCGAAATACTCACCATTAGCGGACATAGCATGGACCCATCGACTCTTGAAGTCTTGAAAATTTATTCGTGTCCACTTACAAATGTTCCCATTACCCATTACGACTTCCTTGAAGAAATGGAGATTGATGGAGGTTGTGACTTTCTTACGACCTTTCCTCTAGATTTCTTTCCAAAACTCCGTTTTCTTAAACTGTCCAGGTGCCAAAACCTACAAAGAATTTCACATGAGCATACTCATGATCATCTCAAGTATCTCATAGTTGAGAAGTGCCCTCAATTTGAATCATTTCCCAGTGAAGGATTATCTGCACCGTGGCTACAAGGAATTGAAATTCGAGGAGCGAAGAATTTGAAGTTGTTACCGAAACACATGCAAACCCTACTTCCATCTCTTACTGACCTGCATATAATTGACTGTCCACAAGTGGAGATGTTCCCAGATGGATTTCCATCAAATGTAAAATATGTGTCTCTTTCAAGTTTAAAACTCATTGCCTCCCTGAGTGAGATCTTGGAGACTAACACATGTCTTAAAAGCTTGAGTATTGAAAAGGTGGATGTGGAATGTTTTCCTGATGAAGTTTTGCTGCCAAGATCTCTTACCTCTCTATGCATATGTGATTGCCCAAATCTTAAGAAGATGGATTACAAGGGTCTTTGTCACCTCTCCTCTCTCACACTTATTGATTGTCCCAACCTTCAATGCTTACCAGAGGAGGCTATGCTCAAATTCATCTCTTCTCTTACAGTAAGAGGTTGTCCATTGCTCAAGCAGTATTGTCAGAATCCAGAAGGCAAAGACTGGAGAAAGGTTGCTCACATTGAAGAACTGCTTATTGAGTAATAAAAAGATGAACCACAAGTTGAAAATTAGGAGCGTACCAATTCCCATTTGTCTGCTTCTTGAACATGTGTTAATTTTCCACAATATCTCTGTTTTTCTTACATTGATTATGTCTGTTAAAGGAGGATATCTTGGCTTGTTTTTCATGATTCAATTACTTCTTTCATATTCTTATTTTCATGCGAAATTTCAAAATGACTTGTTGAAAATACAAACTTGATAACAGACCACTGAAACCGGGATATGAATGACACCAAAAATTCAGTTATTAATACCGCTACTTACGTTCTTGATAAATTAATAATGTTTTTCCATTGTACTTGAAAATACAAATTTCTGAATGTATTTAGAAGCTTGCGCTTGAAAACACGTTATGGTGTGAGTAATAAGGGAGTGCGGTCTTTTAAAACAAGAACAGAGCATGAAAGAGGTAAAAGAAAGGAGCAAAACTGAGATTTTGCACTAAGATTTTGCATATTTTTTAATTTATCAGATAGATTTTAAATATAGAAACTATGGAACTTCCTAATTGGGCACAACAAACAGCAAATTATGATTAATAGTACTGCTGTGATTCTTGACATTGCTTTGGGTGTCAAAGACATTATAATCATCTCAACCAAAGATATGTTTACCGTAAAAAAATCCATATAAGTGATTAATTTAAATATCAATTTATTAATTTAAAATTATTAATAACTAAAATATTTTTTATTAATAACTAAAAAAAATGGTGTGTAAATTAATTTTTAAAATTTAGTCGCTGAACAAAGCTTAGTCTTTAGTGATATTCTTCTTGCCCCTCATTCAGTACTGAATCAAGACTTCAGAACATATGCTATGCCTGTGGTTGTACCCTATTTCTCCGTAGGTGCTTCTATGATGGTTTCTAACAATGTAGCATGTTATAAAGAGTAGCTGATTTGGAAAATGGAATTCAAAATAGGGAGCATTGCAAACAGCTTTTACCTTTTGCTTTTTGTCCTTGGATTTCCATTTGTTTATAAAATTAGCATAGTGATTTCAGTAGAAGTAACCTGATTATAAAGCTCGAGTACTTGAACCAAAAAGGTATATGTATTTGTTAATGGAAGATGTTTTACATATTTTGCACTATATTTTACTCGTGGCTTAAAAAAAAACAATTTATGCTCATTAACAGTGAACTAAACTACTAAGTGTGTGTTTGGCTTGCTTGTAGTTAGAAAAATTAGGTTTGCTCGAATAAAATTGAAAATCTTATTTAATAGAAAATCTTTATAGTTTTATTTTGAAATCAACTCATATTTAGAATTCAATGAAACAAAACAAGTTGCTCATTTCAGGGAGGCTCCAATAGTAATGCATCAACAAGTTGTAAAAAGATTCTACGCTACATGAACGGAACTACTTACATGGGGTTGTTCTATACACGTGAAGTAGGGAAGAATTTGATTGTTTATTGTGATAATGATTATGTTGGAGACATTGAGGGTCGAAAGAGCACCTCGAATGTCTTTAAAATACCAAATGCGGTAGATCCTTGGAGTTCTAAAACACAACCAGTTGTATCGTTATCCACCACAGAGGTAGAATTTATTTCTACAGCAGCTTGTGCAGCTCACAACATTTGGATGATACGTGTTCTTGAAAAGATGGGAATAAAGCAAGAAAAATGTATCATACGGTATGATAACAGTTCAACTATTAAATTGTTAAAAAAATCCCATTATACATGGAAAAGTAAGCACATCCATGTTCAATTTCATTTTCTTCGAGAATTAGCAAATTAGGGAATATTAGTGCAGTAAGGGCTTTTGACTCCGGTTATTTTTGTTATTCTGCCTCGATTTTATAACCGAGACATATTGGGACAAGGTCAAAAGGGGTGCTTTTTGGCCTCTGTTATCATTCAAGGCCATAAAGGCACTTTTCTGCCTCGATTGTAGAGGGATTGGAGCCATAGAGGCACTTTTTTGCCTCGAGTCTGCGAGAACCGAAGTCATAGGTTCATAACATTTTTAATTAATTAAAAAATTCACAGAGCCTTTGGCCTCGGTTATGGTAAGAACCGAAGCCATAGACCACCTTTTTGCTTCGGTTTTGGTAAGAACCGAGGCCTATTCTATTATTATTTTTAAATAAATTTTCTGTTTTATTGTGATTCTCACATTTAAACATGTATATTTTTTTTACAGACCAGCACAAACCAGAACATAATATTTTATCAAACATCCACAATCCAAATACATTTAAAAGATAATTGGAATATCCACAATCTAAATATGTATATCCTAATGAATACTATTGTACATCTAAATTATGAATTTTACACATGTTATCCTACCAAACTTTATGGACTTTGCGGGAATTGGCGCATAACTCTTGAATGTCTGCAAAATAAGACATTAACTTAAGTTAGTATATAGAAAGACAACTTTAGTATACCAAACTTTAGTATATTGCAAAGTATTTGTTTTAAGTCAAATATATATTATCGTTTTCCAATTAGTTGTAATACGAGCATGCACAATGGTTGTCATTCATTGCATTATATAGTAATCACACTCATATGAGCCGGTTGGTCTATTACACTACATTATATCAACAACATTAAAATTAATTAAGGAAGAAAATCAAATCAAACAATTATAAATATATGGATAGAAATATCAAACTTGAAGGGAATACCATGCAAGACATTTTGCCTTAGTCGTTGATCTCCCTAACAACATGTTATGTCAAACAATTGAACTATGATAAAGGGAATAAGTTAGGATACTTTTATATAACATGTCATATTCATAAGATTGAGATTGAGGTTTCTTATCAATCTAAGATGGTTGGGGGGAGGGCGGTGCAAAGAGCAAAACCACACAACAAGATTCTCCATTAGGGAAATCACAAGTAACTGCCAATGACGCTTAAGAAGGAAATAAATTTATTGTTATGCATTAAAATGACAGATTATATTTAGATGTTAACAAAAATGATTTACCCAGCAACATAAGGGACAAAATAAATTTCTTTTCCACATTGAAAGCATTTGGTCACATATGCTTGGGTGTCATCAAACTTGTTGCCTTAATGAGTGAGTTGGGGGTTTATAAACCCATATAGATTATTCAGCCCCATAGTTTCAGTGATAGCAGACAAATACCTAAACATAAAATTGATTTGATATAAGTAAATAGATAAATATATCAAATAACTATATATAATGACTGAAAGAATTACATCAGCCATAACTAAATAATAGTAATATTTAATTCCTCTTGTCTCCGTGCAAGCTCCAAGACATCATGGGAATGCAAATAAAGTGGGATCTCAAGGTCTCTCCCAAAAATGTTAGCATCCCAAGCTGCATTGGCTTATCATCTATGATTTCTACAAGTTGGAACAATGTACCAAGAGAATCGTCCAAAGAGATAAGAATCTTCTTTGGTTGAGGATTTTCCTATATTGATGCAATTTCAGTTAAAATGGAATATAATTTAAGTTTTAATATAATAAACATGTAAACTTAAAAATTTAGTATATGGTGGGTTTCAGAACCGAGGGGTTAGAATCAACTAAATCTCTAGGCCAAGCGAGGAAACATTGGAATGTTTATGCCGCAGTATATACCTCATATGTTGGCACATGAACTAAAGCAAACGGCATGAGAATCCTAAACCTTAAACCCTAAACTCTAAGGAAACCATCACAAATAAGATGTCCCTAACTTGAATTGCATTCAATTTTCTCCCATTCAAACAATTGACACAAGGACGTATAAACTTCACCTCATCATCACTTCTACCCTCATAACGTTGCGCAAAAATTTTATAAATTCTTCTACTCCCTTCTCATATTCAACGTTGATACGTGGTAAATTAATCCAATCTCAATCCATACGTATATATACTGAAATTGCGTGAACAATTTCAGTAATCTTTGAATTAATGCTCGCGTCGTAATCAAGGTGTGACCCTATCCCATTCAAGAAGATTCACTTTCTTTATTTTATTGGTACATATTACTTTTAAAATACATATCTTAAATTTCACGAAATTTTGTCAGCATTTCGCATTGGCCTTCAGGATACACGAAATGAAAGTGATTATCAACAACAATCAAATATGCACCCGAAGATCAATACAAAACACAATTGACAAATATTCATGAATTTTAAGATATGTATTTTAATATATATATATATATATATATATGTATGTATATATATACATATATACGTACGTATATACATATATACGTACGTATATGTATACGTACATATACATATATGCACTAATAAACTACTAGAAAATGATTAATCTTCTTAAATTGTCCAATCGAATAATTCAAGATTCAATACATTTAGATTATTAGTATTGTATCCCTTTATATTAATTTAAAAAAAAATGTAGCTTCTTCAAAATGAAAACTCGTGGACAATACATAATTTTCGTATTGAATCTCAAATGGGAAACTAAGGTTAACTCACACTATAAGAAAAGTAAACAACATATTTAAACAAATAATTAACCACATATATAACATATAAAACTACTACATAACAAACTACAAAATCATAGGAAAATATTAGAATTAGGAACCTGGAGCGTAAAAAGCGAATGACAATGGAAGACGATGCAATACAACACGTTCGAGAGCTACAAGAGACAATAAAAAACACAAGAGAAGGTCATAAGTAACAAAAAAAGCAAAATCAACCAAAAACCTTAACAAAATATATTTCCTATTTAATTATAGTGTTGTTACAATTTTCTTAAATTCTGACTCAATGCTCTAAATTTCAGACGCAATGCTCTTAAATTGAGACCCAATTCTCTCACAAAATTACTCAAAACACTCCAAACAATTTCAATCCCAATGCAAATCAATACTCGCAATAACCAAAATTGAAAATTAATATATACAAAACGGAAAATGAAACAAAAACGCGTTGGAAACTTACCTTGGAGGAATGGCGGCGCGACAGTTGCTGTAAAACGGAGAAGGAGGTGCACGAAATGGCCGTGCACGAAATGGAGGTGCAACACCAACGGAGGCGACGCCGCGGCGGTGGCCGGAGGAGCGTGGTGTAGTGACGGTGGATGTGCAGCAGGGAGAGAGACGAGAGAGTTGCACCGTGCACGAAATGGAGCTGCAGGAAATGGAGGTGCAGCACCACCGGAGGCGACACAACGACGATGGCTGAAAGGTGTGGTGGCAACAAAGAGAGAAGATCGTTGTTGTTGCAGAGAGATGACGCGGGGAAGAAGGAGAGAAAGGGAGTTCACGAATTTGAGCCCTAAATAAACTCAATGGTCTGAGTTCAATTATAAACCGAGGCATATAACCCTATTTGGTACCGGTTGAGTACCACCCGAGGCCAAAAACATAACAACCAGTAACACTTTCAAAATATGTGGCCAAGTTTTTGGCTTCGGGTCTCTAGAACCGAAACATATAATAGCTTTTGACACCGATTTTTAGTGAACCGAAGTCTATAACACTCTTTTGCTTCGGGTTTTCTCTTAACCGAGAAATGGAACTAATACATTGAGGGACCACTTATTCTTATTATTTAGGAGCAAATATTTCTCATTTGGTTGTTATTTTCTTCATTGCAGCCCTGATTAAAGCATGGGCAATTTTTCTGTTAGATTGATTGGCTTTTTATATAACCCAGTTACTTCATTCATTCAATAAATTAAGCTTTTAAACTAATTGCAAACGTTGTTCATCTAAATATTAACAAAACGCATCATTTACCCCTTTATATAATATTTAACTCAAATAAGAAAAACCTAGTAACCAAAGCATACAATTGAACAATGAAAGTGCTGATAAAAATTTAAATAAAATAGAATAAGAGTCCTGAACAGGTGAAATACTATTTCATATAAAAAATAATTTCCAAACTAATCAAATTGTATGGCAAAATATAAGTCTAAACTGGTTTTCTAATTACTCATAGATACATTTCGTCCTCAATTTGACCTTTTATTTTATACCTCGTTAAGTCTTCAAGGCTTGTTCTATTCTGACACTATAGTATGAGCAGATGCAAGTGACGGAATGCTCTGTTCATATCTGAAAAAATTGCTTGGATCTACCTTGCTCTTTATCTTTACCAGCCTATCAAAGTTTGTTTTGAAATACTTCTTACCCCAAACACTAGCCTCTGCATAAGTACCATTTCCAGGTCCATTAACACCTATATCAACATCTCTATAGTTCAAATATGAACTCCTAGGTGAACTTGACACATAAGGGCTCATGTAATCATACAGGCTTCGAATCGAATGTAAATATCGATTAGCAACATCTTCACCCTTCTCTTTCCAAATCACTGAGTACTGAATTTTATATAGGTTACCACCCCTGTGCGGAAATGGTGTTTCCTTCTCAGAAATCTCACTCATTTTCCCGCCATAGGGGTTGAATGTGAGAACAGGCTTTTCTAGTTCCATCATCTTCTTCCATATACCTTCAAGATCAGCTTTGGAAATGGGTTTCTGCACGTAATCTGATTTCTTCTTCAGGAATTTCTCTGGTGTACCATGCCTTTCAAGCAAAGCTTTAGCCGAAGTCCCCACTGGAAAATTATCCCAGAACAACACGGAATCGATCCAACTCATTGGAATGCACTGTTCACCAACCAAACCAAGTTGAGGGAAGCTCTCGTTCATCACATGAACCAGTTCTTGTGCATCTCCGAGAAACAAAGCGTTGAACTTGGCCCTTATCGTCTTCTTACCCATTCTTGTCACAGGGCTAAGAACCACTCTTATAAACAAGCCATCATGTATTTTATTAGCAACATACTGCCACTGATGAACAATATCACCGGCACCTTGTTCCAATGTTTTCTCAATTCTGAAAACTGTTACAACCTTAGGCACAGGAACCAACTTGATTTTCCATGAAACAATGACCCCAAAGCTTGCTCCCCCACCTCCTCTAATGGCCCAGAAAAGATCCTCCCCCATTCCTTTTCTGTCCAAGACTCTCCCTTCAGCATCCACTATTTGGGCATCCAAAATATGATCCACAGAGATACCAAACCTTCTCATCATATTCCCATACCCTCCTCCACTGAAGTGCCCTCCAACACCAACAGTGTGACACACCCCAGCTGGGAAACCTAGGATCTTGCTCTTCTCAGCAATCCCGTAATAAAGTTCACCAATCGTTGACCCCGAGTCAACCCACACAGTCTGGTCCTGCACGTTAACCTTCACTGATCTCAACATGGACATGTCCAAAATGGCAAATGGGGCTTTTGCCACGTACGAAAGGCCATCGTAGTCATGCCCCCCACTTCTTATTCTCATCTCAAGACCGAACTTTTTGCAGCAGATGATGGAGGCTTGGATGTGGGAAACGTGGTTTGGTGCCACAATGAAGGATGGTTTTGGAGTTGTGGGGGAACTGAATCGGAGGTTTCTGATGTTGGCGTTCAATGTGGGAGGGTATGAGGAGTTGTTGGGGAAATAGGTTACTGCAGAGATTGGATGGGAGGGGTCAGAATGCAGAGAGAGACATTGGGGAATGGTGTCTGAAACTGCCATTACAACGTGCAGCAGAAAGATTGAGATGAAGGGTATGATTGTAGACATGGTTGTCGTTGATGGATTCGGAGACTCCGTAGTTCAATACTTCAGTTGTTTGAAAAGAGGAAGCCACAGAATATGAAGATGATGAATCAAACGCTGCGGGTCTCGCTGATAAATAAAACTATGGGTCTCTTCTTCCAACTTTGTGTTCAATAAATGGAAGATAAAAATAACATAAAGAGAATAAATAAAAGAAAGAGAAAACACTAACCGTAATTAGTGAGTTCTTAGAAGAGACTTAATAAATTAAATAAGACCAATTAATCATACGTTTTTTTATAGAAATTTAAAGAGTTTATAACTTAACGTACAGTAGTTATGGAAAGAGGCGAAATAAGAATAGAAAAACCTCCTCAATTTTATTTTATTTTATTCTTTTTAACATATTTTTACACATACTATAAAATTAATTAAATTTCAAAATTATCATAAATTTAAATATTTTTAACTGAGTCTTTATTAAATTTCTTTTGTCTTTCAGCATTCAAATTTTTTATATTTTTCATTTGAGACCTTTTTTATTTTAATTTTTTCATTAACGGGATGATTGATATCAATTTTGTTGTATTACTTCCTCTTTTTTATTATCTCCACATGTTTGAAATGTAACATTTTTATGGTTAATATAAAAGTAATATTATAGTTAATTTAAAACGACAAATGATTTTTATTGTTGTCATTGAAAACATGTCGGATAATGACCGTTTTTCATGGATAATGACCGTTTTTCATCTCAATTGTGGTGACAGAAACTAGGGGTGAGCAACGAACGGGTCAGATTAGACTCGGGTCCAACCTGTCCGATCCGACATAATCCATTTTTCATATTTTAAAATCCATTCTGACCGATTAAAATGCCGGTTAAATATGAATATGCATTCGTTCGGGTGGGTTCATTCAAGTTTTAAAATTAAAGAGATGAAATTTATCTAGCAAAAGCAGAATAATAATTTTCAAAAAATAGTTACAAGAAACCATGAAACATCTAAAAAAACAAAAATGAAACTTGAAACTCCCAGCAAAATCGGACAGCAAGAACAACAAATCTACATCTACTCCAAAATAGAAAGCACTTTTAGAAGACTAAAATTGATTCTCAATAATAAAGTTGAGAACTTTTTATGATCAGGTTCAGATTAATCAAAAAAAAGAAAACCAAAGAACACCATACGCTATATTTGAAAAAAAAACGACACCAACAAGATAATAAAGGTGATTGCTTTTGGTGGGTGCATGAAGTTGCGGTGGCTCACAGTTTCTAGCGAAGAATGTTTCTTAGATCTGAACTCGCGGCGGCTCGTGGTGAATGTCGTTTTGTGTTTATGTTGCTATTCATGGTGGATTTGCTTTAGTGAAGTCATGCTTGTTGTTTGGATTGTACGGTGGAGCTTCGGTGAACACCCGTAGCTGACGTGATGGTTATGATTCGTTGCGCGTCCTGGAGACCGTCGCAGTAGTTGCAGAGTTGCTCATGGTGGTGCAGAGAAATGGCAGCGGGAGACGAAGTAGTCGAAGAGAAAATAACCGCAGAGGAAGTCGTTGGAGAGAGAATCTAAGATTTTTTTAATCTAATAGAAGACAAAAGGGTGATAGCAAAACCCTAAACTTTGGATTTTATGTTCCTTTACGGATCGGGTTGGATATCCATGAGTTTCTAATTAAAATTCGTACCCGACCGTTTACACCCATATTAACCCGTAAATTTTTATCTAACTAACCCATATTCATTTAACCTGACCTGCAAGCATAATTTTTCAATTGGATTAAATGGTTTTGGACAGGTTGAGCTTTTCTGCTCACCCCTAACAGAAACAATCTTTTGGTTGTTGTAGGTGATGATGATGACTTGGAAGTTATCAGAGATCATGATCACTTCCTTATCCAACACTTTTAATGAAATCAATAAATGTCATTCATAATATCATTTAATATTCACCTCATTAGTCTATGTATGTGTAAGGATTGCTCTATGCTTTATAAATATGACCTTATGTATCATAAATTTTAATTAATATTTGAGGTGTACTTTGAATAAGAGTTAGTTGTGAGACTGACTATGAGTCGTCAAATTTGATATTTAGAGAGATGTAAAAATAGGTTTAAACCTACAAGTCAACCAGATTCACCATAGATTCAAGTTGTGTTGGTTTGAAAAAAGATCAATTCTTTTAAATGTCACTACACCATTTTTGGCTTTAATAATGAAAAATTGTGACCTAAAACCAAAAAATCATTGTCTTAATAGTTTAATTAGTCCACCAACAATAATCTTTTATTGATTTTTAAGCATTTTTCATAAGATTTTTATTATAATTATTTATTACTTCTAATTATGTAGATTGATTTTTTTAAAGACTAGAATATTGTTCAAGAATATTTTCGATGTTTAATTTATTTGTTTGTCATATGATGTAGGTTAAAACTTTAATTTTCAAATGATCTCTATAATAATATTTGATGAAATAGGTGAATACTTTTATTGTACTCCTATAAAAAAACTAAATGAGTCGAGTTAATTCACTTTGATTGTACTATGATAAATATATAAAATAAATTAGAAAAACAAAACATCTTTAAGTAAGTCAACCCACCTAATCTACTAACACGTAGGGTTTGAGTCAGGTCACAATTTCTAATTCACAAAAAGTAAATCGAGTTGAGTTGACTCAATTTTAGCTAAACTTGTGATGAGCTAATCCTACTTGTTGACTCACTTTGAAGAAGCATTATAATCATATATAATGAGTAGTGTGGAGGAAATTAGTGAGTAGATGGATAAATTTAACAAGTTGATCATTGATATGGAGAATATTTATGTAATAGATGAAATTGATTAAACATAGTTAATAATGTGTTCATTGCCAAATATAGATGATCATTACTTCTTATGGGACTAAGGATCTTCCACACAATTTCCTTAATTTGAGAAATCTTTCACAAAGTACTTGTGAAATTAAAGTTGCACACAACATATATTATTATCACATAAAAAGTATGACCTCTCTAAAAAGATACTAAATCTTAAAAGACCATAAATTCAGGGACGGATCTTAAGAGATCCAGACGGATCTCACCCTCCCTCCAATTTCTTTTACTATAAATTAGTATATAAATAAAAATATTTTTTATTAATTTTAATATATTTTATATATTTAATATTTCCAAAAATTTTATACATCTATCTTAATATTCAAAAATATTTTCTGAAGATCTCCCTGTTAGGAATACAAGTGTGAGTCTAAGTCTCACATTGACCAGAAATGAAGAAGTAGAGCACTACATAAGAATAAAGACCCATAAACCCATTGCCTTAAGGTTTTGGGTTGAGAGTGGTGTCAATGTCTTATGTGGTTAGGCTCAGATCTCATTGGTGTTGTTCTCCCCAGTGATACCCCCTCCTTATAAAACCTGACAAGTGGTATCAGAGCTCTTGGTTGGGCTATATTTACTTGCTTGAATGATGGAGGCAAATGCAAAGATGGTTGCTTTGAATGGTACAAATTATCATTTGTGGAAGGGCAAGATGAAAGATTTATTA
>Ga0214544_1004960_pt1 | contig 26227 bp, 13 predicted proteins | sample CNSS3metaG_FD_160074 | JGI IMG/M metagenome (GOLD analysis project Ga0214544, IMG submission 160074) | Root nodule microbial communities from cowpea collected in UCLA plant growth center, Los Angeles, California, USA - CNSS3 | ecosystem: Host-associated > Plants > Roots > Nodule | place: USA... | reverse complement strand
TTTAATTCCACTATTATATGTGTTTGTTTTAAGTAGAGAAAATGAAGAAAAAAGATGAAGAGCTTCTTTTTTAACTAAAAAAAATTATATTTAACAAATCTAATTTGGCACCCCTACAATTTTTGTCTAAGTTCCGCCACTGGATGGTTCCTCATCCTCTAGAGTTGTCTTTAAACCTGCAATTTCATGTGCTCCCATCGAATATGTGATCATCGCAAAACAAAGAGACAAACAAACGCTAGACAACACAAAACACACAAAAGGGTAAAGCTATTGTTAAAAGGGAAAACTCTATAAATAATTAAATAACGTCAAATGCACACAACCACAAGTATAATATATACAGGGATATATTCACACAAATCAGTTGACACAAAACTTAATTATCCGAATACATGCACTTGACATCAGAGGTGGTGTGCACCCCCAACTCTGCAAAACTTGGCCTTAAGGGATTACCGACCAACCACACATAAGATAAATCTCCTTCGTGCCTAGGAGAAAACAAGTCTATTAACTAGGACCCTGCTACGACTTTAACCACACAACCTATTATATTCTACTTGATTATGAATAATTATTTGAGTAGGATACCTCTAAATTGAATCCATATACCATATAGAAGTTTTCATTGTAATTCTTTCAATACCATTATACCCATGTTATATTCACTTCAATTTATAATAATGAAACTGTAAAATATGCTTCATATCAATCACAAAAATAGTAAAAAAAAAAAACATGCAAATCAGTGTAGCGCTCAGTGTCATTTATCTCACACAAAAACTAACGCTCAACGTCATTTATCTCACAAAAACTAACGCTCAGCGTATTCATCTCACAAAAACTGACTCAGCAATATCATTTGACCTTTTTTAACTTAACTATTTTTTAATTATAAACTACCTAATAAATAAAAAATATTTTATAATAAAACTTCGAAATTTATTTAATATAATTTATAATAATAAATTTTTTTATTATCGTAAAAAAGTGAAAAATGAAGAGACATACTAATATAAAAACTATGATAACTCTCATATATATATATATATATATATCTCAAATGTCAAATTATATTTCTTTTCACTTATAAAAATAACCCACAGTGAATGTTTTTCACATTTTTTTATTATTTTTTCTAAACTGGTTTTTTATTGGGCGGATAAACACAAGAAAAAGGAGTCTATTTTTATTATTTTATTTTGTAAAACAGTCTTATTCTTTAATTAGCGTTTGTAACTTATCCCTGAGGCTAAACACCGCAATCCATTTCAAGGTACACAGGTCTCTCTCTCTCTCATGCTTTTTTCACTTCCATCTTAGATTTTCAATTCCGGTAGCGAGAAACACGGAACATTGCTTTTTTTTTGGCTCTCTCAATTTCACTGTCAAATTTATCAAAGGTTTTCTTATCGCCATGGATCTTCATTTTTTCATTTGATCTATGTATACCTCCCTTTCTCCTCAATGAGGACTCAGTCAACTATCAAATGCGCTCATTGCTGGTGAATAAAATACTCTCTACAATGAAATCTTATCTTTTCTGTTTGTTTATGAAGTTCTCTACAATCATGCCTTTGGATTTAGTAAATGGAAATTGCATTGTTTCATGCCTCAACGGCTATAGTTGTTCATTCTTCTCCCAGATTGGACCCTAATTCTAATGTTCGATTTAGTTTTTTTTTTTTTTTTTTTTTTTTTTTTTTTTTTTTTTTTTTTTGTTTTTTTTTTTTTTTTTTTTTTTTTTTTTTTTTTCATTTCTAATCGTGTAAAGAAGTTGCCCTTTCTTTCTGATAGCCGTCCCTTTGTCTCTTTTCTTTTTCATAACCATGGAATATGATGCCTAATGTCTTCCATTTGTGCTGGTTGAATCTGTTACTTTTGAAAGATTATCGACTTTGTACCACAGATATGAAAAACTTTGTCCGAGATCAAAGTTTTGGATATTCTTTTTGTAGTTGCAACATACCACAAATTGATGGTAATTTAATTTGGAGTTTCAGAATCGTGTGGTGAGTTTTATGTTCATGCAAATGTGTATACCTAATGATGGATGAATGGAGTGAAAACCGATGATGAGATGGAAGGAAATAACATTACCCTCAACTGGTTAACATTGTGTACACATTACGGTTTCAAAGTCTAAAAGGCATCAGTTTGCACTTCCTTCTTAGGAACCAGATTGAGGGAAACAAGAGTGTTAGATTGAGTTTCCATTCAACTTTTTTAACAAGTGAACTCTAAATGTCTCCTTTTCATTAGGAGGGTATTAGGGAATAATAAGTTGGTTTCATCCTATTCCATCCTTTGTCCCAAAGTTTAGGGGCGGAGGGAGGTGATTGAATGGAATTGAAAACTTAAGTTGCTTTCATCCTTTTCAATCAATTCAAACTGATTACATTTTTTAATTAATATGGCTGCAAAGATAACCTTATTTGTTGAAGACATGGTTGCATTATTTACTAATTCTTCCTGTGAAATAATTTGTTAGTTTAATTTCCTCTGTTCTTTTTTCTTATTTATAATGTATTTGATGAACTTTGTCTGGTGTCTCTTCACAGGCATTTTTGCTGGCTTATATTGAAGTGATTGTCCATGTTTGTATATGTGCACCCAACAGAAATTCTATAATTATTAGTTGATATGGTTCTGTTATTTTTTATTGGAATGCTTGGTTTTTGTGTGTTGCATTTGCTTCTTTATCAAATACTCAATTGATGTATATACTTATAACTGTAATGGCATTATTTTACTTGTTTTGAATGTTGTTTCGTCAAAGATGTGGCTCTCTTTCCTTAATCGTTCCTGATTGTTTCTTTCTTTTTTTTTTTTTTGGAAAGCTCAAGGACTTACCACATAAACTTGTTTCTTTGACCAGTTAACCAAGCCACGCCTGAGGATAGTTTTTTCATACCTTTGATGTTCGAAGGGCTCTTCCATCTGCCAAAATGAAGTAATACTAGCAGTCTGATTTGTTTTTTTGTGCTTATTTGATTTTGGAATAGAAAATTAATATTACGTGTCTTCCCTTTGTTGTCACATTTTGCAGGGGACATGTAAGATGGAATGAGGCTAATATTGGAGAAATTGAAGCAAATAAACCCGTGAGGCAAAAAATTACTGAACCTAAGACTCCGTATCATCCTACGCTTGATGATGAAAGTATGTAAAGAATATTTCATCTTGTAACTTTACTGCACATATCAAAATAAGTATGTATGGAGGGGCTTTCTATAGAAACAGAGTGCTAGCAACACACTCCTACTTACAGTTAAAATTTCTTACAAAGTTCGAAATCATAAATGAAGACCATTAAACAAGAAGTGTGACTCAAAATGTTGTGATTTACAACATTTTTCTACCAGTAACAAAGAATTGTTTCAGAAAATGTGTTGCTAGCATTTCTCAGAGAAATAATATTAGCAGGAAATAGGAGATACTTTATTATTTTTAACTGAACTCTATTGCTTTTTGTCTTTCTGGTAAGTGAGTATTAAATTCTTATCTTTAGTTTGTCTTCCACTTGATTTGGTTTTTTAAATGTTAACAATAAGGGTTTAATGCAATTCTGCTATGGAGTTTGCTGAAGATCCTTGTTTGTACTCTATATTTTAAGTCACTTTATGTGGGGCTACCTTTCATATGAATAATCTTTTAGGTTCTCCATCCCCTGTTCGAGGAGTCTTTGACGAATGTATTGAAGATCAAAATCACTCTGCCAATTCTGAAGGAAATGCTTTCAATAATGCGCTCTCTTCTAGCAGAACAGGAACTACACAATCTGATGGCTGGACATCATCCGAGGATGAGGTACAAGAAACTGAAACTGAAGACGAGGAAGGTAATGATAGATAGTCATATGGTGTTTATAACATTGATCATTACTGCAGATCTCGCGCTTTTTCATGAGAAATTTGTGTCAGTGATCAAGTTTTAATACCCATAATTTATATTTTTTGAGAGAAATAAACAACATCCCTCGAACTTTGGTTCTTAACCAAGCTGGTGGTGTTGTATAATTCATGTAGCTGACCGACCTTACCTTGTGAAATAAGCTTTGTGATGACATGGAAAGAAAAGCTGGAGAGAAGTTAACCTTTTTAATTTTGACATGATATTTAATCTGAGATTCCAGTGTTAAAAGGGGTAATTCATTTAAATTTTTGTAACACAGCTACAGGAAAGGCCTGTGCAGTACAATGAGTTTAGTAAATACTAAACAAGTTGATTCTGTATGTGTAAGTCAGGACTTCGAACAGATCATGATATATCTTTGGTCCTCACCGAGAACTCTGGGCAGTTTTTTCATGCTGCACCCTGGGACCAAAAGGCGGGAGAATGTTTTTTTGTATTGGTAGATTAGCTAATCTAATCTGACCTAGCCTATTTTATTGTTAAACAGATAAAGGTTTGAGTTTTAAGGAACACAGAAAGGCCCACTATGATGAATTCCTCAAAGTCAAAGAGCTGCAACAGAATGCTTCTATCCTAGATGATGCAAGTGACGAGGATAACGGCGCTGAGCTTACCAAGGGGGAGGGGAAAAATAACTCAACTTCTTCAACGAATTGTACCTGAAGGAGGCCGACATCGAGGGAGACAATGTATCTTTCACCAATGCCTCCAGCAAATAAAAACCTTTCATTAGCCTTTGTGTATGATGGGGATTAGCTGTATTATTGTGTCTTTTGTGTGTAAAATATCTTTTCTTTTTTCACCCGGTATGTTCATCCGAGCTTGCATGCTCCATTTAGGTTTTAGACTCTCTTGTAATATGCCAAATTAGATTCCCTTTTGGCTAGCACCAAACTTCCTGATTATAACACTCCAAATAACATGCGAGGGGTGATTGCATTGATGTAAGCAGCTAAGGTTGCATGCTTAGACGGATCAAATTGTATTGTTTTTATTAACGAATTTTAACTCTTGCAATACCTCAGATGACTTTTTTTTTTAACTCAAAAAGGATAATGGTAGAATAAAGCATTTTCAATTTATTTCTGGCCCTCGGATTTGGATAGAGAGTGTGGATGATTCACACACTCAAACAAAATCACACCCATATAAAAAGGGCATAAGTCCAATGAGAGTGAAGAAGAGTGATGGCTTCTAATTCTGGTTCTATCTCCCAAGAGGCTTCAATGGCCACAGAAATCTGCACCCAAATAGCCTCCGTATTCTCAAAGCCCACGCATCCACACCCGCCCCCACTGGACCTTTTGGTCACGGAGCTCGCCTCCGTTGCCTCTCAAAATGGTCGCGTTTTCCTTTACGGGGTGGGCCGCGAGGGCCTCATGCTCAAGGCTCTCTGCATGCGCCTCTTCCACCTGGGCCTCTCGGCCCACTTCATCTTCGACATGACCACTCCCCCCATCGCCGCTGCCGACCTCCTCATCGCCTCCGCCGGGCCCGGAGGTTTCTCCACCGTCGACGCCCTCTGCGCGGTGGCGCGCTCCCACGGCGGAAGGGTGCTGCTCCTTACGGCCCAACCGGAGACCGGGTCGTGCGTGAAACACGCTGACGTTGTGGCTTACGTGGCAGCGCAGACCATGGCCGACGATGCGGACGTTGCAGTGGATACGAAATCTCGACCGTTGCTTCCAATGGGAAGTGTGTACGAAGGGGCGCTGTTTGTTCTGTTTGAAATGGTTGTTTACAAGTTGGGTGAGGCCTTGGGTGAGAGCCCTGAAGCCGTTCGGTCACGCCACACTAATCTTGAATGACAGTTATATCAGCCGCTCGATCATGCCATGTGTTGCAATACGAAAAACTGTACGGAGATATTACTGTTTAAACACTGGACGATTCATCAAGGATAAATTGTGTTTATTTTAATTAATTATCTCATAGTGTGATTGTGTTTTGTTTGATTACAAGTCAGATACACGTCATACTGATGAATTCTTCAAGAAATAAACTATGAAAAATAAAGTGTTACTTTCTTAATGATTAAATCACCTATGCTTAAAAAGTCAGCCTTGTTTATTTTAGACATTTATTTCAATTATTTAACCTTGTACTGGGTTGAAAAACTTTTAAAAAGCAATTATCTATTATTCCAAATTTATTTAAAATGAATAATTGATAATTAATTCTCATGAATTGTTTTACCAAATCACTAACTGTCGCGTGGTAAACAATATAAATTTTGTTGGGGGTGTTTAAAGTAGTGAAATATTGTTTTTCTGGCCTAATCAATGTCCTTTTATTAATCTTTTATCAATGAGAACTGGTTTGATTAACGAGGTTAGTCTGTCACAAAATAATAAATAATGATTACCCAGTCAAAAGATAAGAGCAGAGGACAATTTCATAAAAGTATAAGAAATTAAAATCTAACTCATCAAGAAATTTACACATGACTATTATGATCGATTCGTATTAACACGATGAATAGTGTGACTACCACGCTATTAATCTTAATTCATAGCGACAATAATTAAACATATTAAGAAAATATTATAATGTTAAATATTTAATTTAATAATAAAAATTTATTAGGGATAAAAAATATATTTTATTATTATATAATTAACATAATTCATTTTTAAATTACTAATTATAAAAGGAAATTAGTAAGCATTTCAATCTAATAATTAATTTAAATAATAACTGCTATTTTGGAAATATTTTATATGATATTAACTAAATTGTTTAAAGAAATTGAAAATGTTTTATTTGGATAACAAATTAAAAAAAAATGCATAAGAAAACAAAAAAAGAAGTTGATTTCATATAAAAACACATGAAACCATGTTTTGTCTTATATTTTCTTTGCGTACAGAAGATTAATACAGGAAACCTGTAATTCAGTCATTTGTTTAGAGAAACTCTATTTGTGGTAGTTATGTATACGTACGGTCAAGGAAAAAGTAAAAAAGAAATAAAAGAGAAAAGAGAGGGAAAGCTAAGACTCTTTGAATTGAGAAAACGTGGGTAAAAAAAATGAAATTTTATATTAAAATTGAAATTAATTTAATTTTTAAATAAGTTCATGTATCAAAAATTAATTTAATGATATATGAATATTTTTAGAAAATAATTCATTAAATAATATTTCGAAGATAATATAATGTAAAATATTTTTTTAATTAAAATAACAAATGTCATAAAACTTTATTTAAAGAAATTTCATATTTATAAGTATTTTAATTATTATTTATATTTACATAATCATATTGATTATATGGAATCGTGGAATTGATTGTAACCTACCTTTTAAATCTTTGTATGACAGTAAAGAAAGTTATCAACATAATTTTCTCATTATTTTATGTTCAAGGTATGAAATTCTTCACTTTTCTTCTTTACCTTTAGATCCACAAAATAAAGAAATTCTATAAATTCAAATACACTATAAAAGATACTTTTAGGTATTGCTAACCAGTTTAGCGACAACAAAAAATTGCTAAAAGGTATACCAGTTTATTAATATTAGTGTAAAATTAACATGCTTATTATTATACATAAATATGTAGTGTGTTTAAATTTATAATTTTTTTTTGTTTTATCGATGAAAATGAGTTTAATCGGGAGTGGATTGGATTGAATTTTATTTGAAAATAGATCTGAATAAAATATAAAATTGATATATAATTAAATTTCTTCCATATTTTAGTGTTTAACTTTTGTAGAAGGGCATTGATGGGTAGAGTATTAGTTAGTAGTTTAAGAAAGTATGATAATGAAGATATTTTTTGGTAGTTAAATAAAGAAAAGAGGTGGCCAGCTATCAATATTCCCCATCCCATTCCCCTCTTCCTCTTTCTTTCTTTCTTTCTCTTCTCTTCACCCAACCCAACCCTCTCTTATTTTTCTCTTATTTTCTCTTCTGTTCAGTCTTCATCCACCACCGAGGGAAACGCAAGAGAATGGAATCGACGCAGACCCAAACGACGTCGGTTTGGACGGACGAGAAGCACCTTCACTTCCTGAACAGCATGGAAGCCTCCTTCGTCCGGACAATGCTCCACCACTACGCCGTCCTTTCCTCCCACCCTCCTCTCCGCCTCGACCGCTACCTCCCCGACACCTCCGAATCCACCTTGGATTCCAAGCCCAATCGCAGGCCCAAGAAACATGCTTCTGCACCCCCAGGTTTCCCCCATGCACTTCATTTCCTTTTGCTCTTTAACCCAACAAACAACACGTAACTCAATAAATTCAAATAAAGAGAAGGAAGATGGTGATATGGAATATACCCTAGATATTTGTACACAAAGTAGAATTTCATTTTTCTTTATTCCTCTCCCCTTTCTTGCGTGCCTTTCTTTCTTTCCCTTTTTATATTCCTCATCAACCCTATCTGGGTTTAATTAATAAATAAATAAATTATTGTCGATGATCTTTCTTGTGACAGATTCAATGGGTCCTACTCCCAGGGGCAGAAGATCCAAGAGGAGATCGTCCCATTCCCACTCTCACCTACACACTTCATTGGTGAAGCAGGTGAGTTTGTGAATAACCAACCCCCTTGCATGTCTTTCTTCCCTTTCCTCCATTCTTATGATGTGGGGGCCTTAACTCACCTTTTCATTCTTCTCACCCTTCGTTCGTCGCTTCTTCTTGTTTTCATTTATACTATGTTTGACCCCCACTAAACAAATTCAAGGAAAATTTTTATATTAAAAATTTGGATAAAATTATTTTAATCTTAAATATAATTTCAAAATATAACATTTAACCGATTCTTTTCTTTTCCATGTGTTTTCCATGTGAAGGGGGTCGTTTTGTCTTTTCAATTCCTTGCGTGTTTGGGAAAGAATATTTATTCCATGAATAAAAAACGTTTCTTTTTGCCCTATTTGACATGCTTTTCTGTATTTTGGTACGCCCAAAATTAATACAAACCCTGCAGTACTGAAATCGTGTCCTTCCATAATAACCAGACAGTTCATTTCTTCATTTTAACCAGACAGCTTTAAATTTAAAGTAGGAGCTCAAAGTGTACTGCTACATCATTTCATATCATTTTTTTTTTACATTATAGATTAATGTCAACAAATTGCGTTGACATGTATTTTTTTGTGATATTCTTATTCATTGACTCCAAATTATAAAGGTGCATAAATTTGGTAATAAACCTACACTGTTGTTTACGAGAAGGAGTGATTTTGTTTATGTCCCCCACAGGCCGTAGAAGAACTAGAAACTGGAAGAGAAAGTGGTGGTCCCGTCGTTGCAGGAGGGGACGATGAAAAACCAAGAAATAATGTTTAGGCTTGGTAATCTTCCAGAATACAAAGATTCTTGGATGTTTTTTTTTTCTTTATATTATATTTTTTTTCACTCACTCTACTTTCTAATTTTTGTCTTGTTTTAACTTGTATTTTTGTTTCTAACGGTTATCTTAAAAGGATATTATTGTGATAAGAAGATATTAAAAACATAAAAGTCCCTTATGCATCAACCTAGCTAGCTAAGTTATTTGGTTCATTATTTTATTTGACGTGAAAGAGTAACAGTGGCGCGTAGGTTTTGTCATGAGAGATTAAATAGAAGATAATTTGTGGAAGTTGATATCATAGAATGGTGACATAGATATTATAGAAGAATAGAATAAGATTATATAAAGTAAGATCTGCGATATTTTGATGGTTGCGGATGATGATATGACGTTGGTACCCAAAACAGAGGTAGGTTATAGGAGGAATAGGATTAAATAGAAAGAGAGGGTTTGAAAAATTGGCGTACGATAGGGGTGGTTGGTGGGGTAATCCTTTCAAATCCAAGTTTGGCAGAACACAGTGTGTACTGTTTTTCTTTATTTGGATATTCAATCACTCCACCCACACCAACCTCTTTCATCATTGCTTCTTCTAACTCAAACTTTTTTTCTACTTTAGGTCGATTTTTATTTTAGGATAAACCTAGTGTATTTGGATTTCAAAATTTATGTATATGCATGTATATTAAAAATTAAATTATTGTTACTTATAAATGTTTAAATTTAACTAATATTTCCAAAAGTTTAGTGCTAGAAGTTCATCTTAAAAAAATAATTATTTGATGAAATCTAAAATATTTTATTTAAATCAAAACATTTAAAAAATAATTATAAATTTAAATATCAAACATTTCAATTGTTTTAGAATTGGTAAATTTTCTGCTCCAAACATAAAATAAACTTATATCCTACGAAGAAGAGATTAGTTCCATCCATTTAGCCTCTCTCTGGTTGTTGCAAAATTCACAGATATTAAGTCGGTATAACACGGTAAAAAAATATTTCTTTTAATTGCATTACAATTATTAAGCACGTTTCACCCTTCAAAAATTTGTCTAATTTGAATTGATTAGAAAAGGCTTAAAATCACGTAGCAAAATCAACAACATAAATATTCGTCATTAATACTGTTTGAAAACATAAAACAACATCGATATAACGTGAATAGTGTTTGATTTCAGTTTATTTTTCCAAAAATTTACTGTTCAACCATGAATCTGGCTTATTTATAATATACAGCGTATATAAAGAATAATAAACAAAAAACATAGTTACAATATGTTAAATATTTTAAATTAAATTTTAAGACTAATTTTTTATGTAATTATCTTTGAGATAGTGTAATCTACTTTAAATCAGTCTAGTATGCGAATTACGTGGAATTTCTGAATTACAAAGTCGAAATTGAATGTCAATGCAGGCTGAAAAAAGAAGTCAAAGACGCAACAAGATTCAAAGGTGGGCTCCTCTGAATTTTTATAATTTCAAAAAGTTAGTTTATATTCGTATAAAAACATGTTAATATTTAGAAAAATTATGAATTGAGTTATGATATTTGTAAAAAGATTATTTATAATATATATATATATATATATATATTTAAATTTTCTAATAAAATATTTTACTTTTTTTTTCTAAATAGCAACTCTTTCAATTTAAGAAGTATAAATAATTATATTTAGAAAACTTCATTAATTTGTTTTAGTATTATGTAATTTTATTATGAATGTTTTGGAAATTAATATTGTTTATTAACCTATTCCATCTTGGTAACTTTAATGTCATTGCATAATTATTTTTTAAAATATTGAATTTCATCATGTATATGTCAAAATTTTGTATGTTTAATAACCACATGAATTATTTTATATCCACTGTGAAACAGTTATTAGCGTTAGATCCAAAATTAACAAAATATTATCAGAAAATCTGTGCAAAATATGCAAATTTTATTCCCAATGTTATAATAATAACAATAATTTACAAAGAAAAAAATAGGAAGAAAATAAACAATTTAGTCATGAATAATAAATGTAAGCACTTTTAGTGAAACATTTATTGGATAACTCTTTTATCCAAACACAGTTTTGGTGTTAAGGAGCCGTGCTCATTGATGCTATACTTCTTTGTATCATGATTCTGAATTTGTAATCACTAGATGATAGTAAAATTGGCTTTCAGTTTAAGATAGAGAGAAAAATAAATAAATAAATAAATAATTATATTAAAAGTTTGAAAAACCTACCATTTCGTCTCCAAATTATCAACAGATTATGGTTTCATATAGAAAAGGAAAAAGAATGTCCACGGTTATGCATAAGACTTTGAAAAGTGCTCAGATATTTTGACACTTCTGTCAAAACAAATATGTGGCACAAGTTTGGACTTAACACCAAGAGTCAAACAAAGAATAACTATGGTAATGGCTAAGGACTTGTGTGTGCATGGCATTATTTATCATTCTATTTTTCACCAACTATATTTTATTTTTCTATGCAATTCTAATCAATAATTTATTTATGATATATTACCACTATTATTAATAATAACAATATTAAACTATTCAATTGGTTAGTTATTCCTATAATCATAATATATAACTAAAATAATAATAATAACATATAATACTAAAAAAGTTTGTGATTGGACTGATCATTATTCTTTTACACTTTTATATTGCTGTTGACACCTTTATAAATCGAATTTTTTAACTTTTTTATTTTATTTTTTATGATTAATTCATGTGAATTAAACTGATATAATAATTTTATTTTATAAAAAAATTAAATAACATGTGGCATTGTCACGTTAATATTTAAAAAAATAAAAGAAGTAAATGATATAAAAGTTTCGACTAACAATTTTACGTAACAAAAAACTTATCTTCTTTTTATAATAGAAATGCGGATTGATGCAAAAGTGGATGTGTTTTTGTTATAATTATTACTTTTTATTAATATTTACTTTTTTTAAAGAATATAGAAATGTTCAAAGTGCCCTTTTATTTCATTAATTTAACTTGTCTTAAACTATAAAAGAAAAACACTTGACACTTGCATATAAGTTTCAAATGTAGGTAAATTTTAACCAATGTTATTTTATTTAAGGCTTAATTATTATTTTGGTCTTCTAATTTGTTGGGTTAGTTCATTTTGGTCCTCTTATAATTTTGTTTAGTTTAATTTGGTCTTCTAATTCTTTAAAAGGTTCAATTTGGTCTCTGTTGTTAAGTCAACGTTAACACCGTCTCTGTACATGCCACGTATCATTTTGTGAAATTTTCAAAAATTTTAATTTTTTTTAATTTTTTTAATTATTTTTTTTTTTAAATAAACTGTCACGTGTCACTTTATGGTTGTGACACGTGTCAATTTGAAATTTTTTTATTTAAAAAATGTATTGCCACGTGTCAAGTTAACATTCGTTCTTTTCAATTTAGTCTCTCTATTTGAAATTTTGATTCAATTTAGTCTCCCAATTTTTTAAAATGATTCTTGTCCTCTCCAATTTGAGACCAAATTAATAATTAAGCTTAATTACAATTTATATATTTATGTTAAAAGAAATTTTTACCATTTATACATCAAATTTCTCCCTAAATACTCATGTTATTTCATTTCTTACATTTTTCACTTGTAATTTTTTACACTTGAAATTTTCTATACATGTAAAAAATAATAATAATTTGAATAGTTAGATGGAGTAATTTAATCTATAAATATAATAAAAATTATTTTAATATGTATATATAAGTTGTAATTAAGTTTAATTACTAATTTGGTATCAAATTAGAGAGGACAAAATTGAATCATTTAAAGAAATTGGAGGACTAAATTGAATCAAAATTATAGATAGAGGGACTAAATTGAAAATAACCAATGTTAGCTTGACACGTGGCACAATCGTGACCTGCCACGTGGCAGTATATTTTTTAAATAAAAAATCTCAAATTGACACGTGTTACAACACAAGGTGACAGGTGACACTTTAATTTTTTTTTTAAATAATTAATAAATTAAAAAGAAATTAAAAAAAATTGAAAATTCCACAAAATGACACGTGACATGTACGAAGACGGTGTTAACATATACTTAATGTGGACCAAATTGAACCTTCTTCAAGAATTAGAAAACCAAATTAAACCAAAAAATAATAAGAGGACAAAAATGAACCAATCCAACAAATTAGAAGACCAAAATGATAATTAAACCTTTATTTAACGAAACATTTCTTAAAGGACAATAGCTGAAGTGATATTTTATTTTCAATAACTCTTTTCTATCTTGACATTAAGTTTAAGAAAATATAATTTTAATGCTCTGGTTTCATAATTATTGTATAATAAGAAAAAAATAAATATTAAAATAAGTGTTATTTTAATTTTTCAATATATTTTTAACTTTGTTAATTAATTAATTATTTATTAATAACATAAAAGTGGTTAATAAGAAAATTATAAAATACTTCATTTATTTAGTTTAGTTTTTAATTATAAAAAAACACAAAAAGATAGAAACATTAAGGAAAGTATCTTAACTATGGCAGTGAAGTCCTTAATGTTTGATTCAATGAGTTTGTAGGAAGACACAGCATTTGAGAGTTGGAGAAGAAGAAAGAGGAAGCAAAGAACAAGGATGGTGGAGTTGGTGTTGTTGTACAAGAACCCATTGCTCCACGCATCACTCTCCCTGATCCTCGTCTTCACCTTCGCCTTCTTCAAAATCCCCCTCCTTTTCCTTCACGCTCTCCAGACCTACATCCACCCCGATTCCCAACCCCAATCCAATGGCCTCAGAGCCGCCATCCGTCGCCCCGGCGTCGACGGCTACCAGCCCCTCTCCTCCAAAACCGCCGCCGAACTCAAGAAGAGGAACAAGTCCAACAAGGACAAGCCCGATTTTGACGAAAACAATGCCCAGATCTTCAGACTCACGCTCGACCATGCCCACCTACAGTCCCGACTCTTCGTCGATCAGTACTGCGTCGCTTTCACTCTCTCCTTCGCTGCCCTTTTCTCCCTCTTGCTCCACAACTTTCTCCAATCGCCCCCGAATAATGGGTTCTTCGCCAACGGCGTTTTCGTTCCAATTCTGTTATCAATTTTGAGTCTTTACATGTGGGGGACGCTGCTCGTTAAGGTCACGTTCGAGAGATCCGCGTCCAGGAGGTCCGAGAAGCAATTGAGCTTTTTTTTTGGGGTTTTGGGGCTTTTCTTGGGGCTTTTGTTTGTTCCTGATGGCGTGTCTTCGGTTTTGGAGTTCCATTTTGAGTCTCCTATCGATGGGTTTTGGAGGGTTTTCGTTGCTGCATTGATGGGTTTCCTTGCGGGGTGTTTGTTCATTCCTGCTTCTAGAAGTGCTCGTTGTTTTTGGCTTGGGACTGATCAGATTCGTTGCAATTTGTCGATGATAACTTGTGGGTGGTTTACTCGTGCGATCCTTTATGCAAATCAGGTGTTAGTTATATTTGTAGCTCTGTTGTGGATAACCCCCTTGGCTGAGATTTTTGTGAATAGTGGAGATGCTGCGGCAAAGAGTGGATTTGGTAATGCGGAGAAATTGGTGGGGAGTATGGGGTTCTTGGCTTCTGATTTTGGTAGGTTTAGGAAGTGGTGCTTGTTGGGGTCTAGTTTGTTGCAGATTGTGGCTTTGAGGCCTAACCTGCAGATGTATCTGAATGAAGCTTTGTTGTCTTGGTACCAAAGGCTTCATGCTAGCAAGGTTCCTGACTTGGATTATAGTAGGGCAAAGATGTTTCTGCATAATCACTATTTGTGCCTTGTGGTTTTGCAGTTCCTTGCCCCTCCTGTGCTGGTGCTTATCTTTCTTGGCTTGTCACAGATTGATGGTGGTTCCTTTGCAAATCTTACGATGATGAGTGATTTACTGCCCAGGTTTGTTTTCATCAGGGAAGTGACTTTGTTTTTGGCTTGGTGGGTAACCTTCCTCTGGGCACTGTTCTCCTCGGCGATCCTTATGCTACATCGCCACTGTGTTTTATATGTTTCTTGATTGAGCTTTAGTTTTCCCGAGTGCGATTTATTGGGCCTTTCGGTGAGCCTTTTATCAATACTTTCATTTTGAGAAGAGTGCTGGACTTGTAACTGAAGTTTTGCAGGTTAGTTGACACGGTATCATTCTTTAGCAGATATGAGGTTTCAAGTTGTTTGTTGTATGTTGTTACTGTTGAAGTTATTGGACATTAGAATCATACACAATAAACTGACTATAGAAAGGCCAAAGTTTATATCAAAGTATACATTCCCTTCAAATATCATGCACACTTACATGTGTCGTAGTTTGTGATTTAGAGGTGTATGTGTATACAGGCTGAAACACTTGACATGATTTTATTTCGACAAGTACGAAAGTTTAGCACTGGATTAGCCATCCGTGTATTTTTCCTAGAAGTAAATGTTATCGTGCTTGTTCATCATCCGTGTATAAACACTTATTTCAGTTGTTTATTATGCTAATCATATCATTTTTATATATGCACCCTTTCTTTCTTTCTTTCCCTCTATAATAATAGTGTATGAACGTGAAACAAACTACAAACATTGTTTGCTATAACAATTTCATACACTCCTCAGTCTTTCAAGATCTGTACCTACTGCAGTTCTGTGCTCTTACTGTGTGGTGTAATTGTGGTGCATTTATGCATAATTACATGTAAAGTGTATATGACACTGTATTTAGTTTTGGTCCTTATGTGATGTGTTAAATAAATGAAGAAATAAATCACCTTTATGCCTTGATTAAAACTTATCACCCACCATTCTCTGCTATTAGAATGTCCATTTGTAAACAGAGACTATAAATTTAAACATTTTGAGGTCTTTTCAATATGCTATCTGTTCATAAATGATTTTTTCTTTGAGTAGAAACACAACTTGGCTTGACATTGCTATTTTGACATACTTTTTGGGGAGTGTATATGTGCACACCATAAATTATTCTGTGTCTCGTGTATTGGATACAACGAAATTGCCTAATTATTTAAAATATGGTTGAGGTTGTCTCCACCTGTTATAGTATTGGTGTATCTACAAAATGGGGTGAGAAATGCAGCAATTTTCGGTGGGAACTTGAGAAATAAGAATCACTAATCTTTACTATCCATGAAGTGTTTGGCCAAAAAATTAGCTGACCATGTTTCAGATGTTTTAACTAGGTATACAGAACTGTTAGATATATTTCTGTTTTCAAGAACAGGAAACACCTTTATGTTGAGAATGAAACTTTTGTAATGTGATTGTTTTCTTAAAAGAGTGGTGTCAAAATACTTTTTTTTTATCTGTTATTGTCCACTGATGTATATTTATTTTCCTTTATTAGATTTGTCTGTTTTAACTTTTAATTATATTAGCCTGTGCATCTGTACCATTTTTCGTAATGACGGATTTGGTACCTGCACATGCCTATAGAAGTATGAAATCTTATATTAGTTTAATATCAAACTCAGACTTTTACTGATTAGAAGGTAAATATTCCAATAAACTTAGAATTTCTTGATCGATGATTAACCATTGCATTATGCGCGTGAGAGCTTGCTTACAGTGCACAGAAAGAAGTTTTAAAGTTGTTTGGATTAACATTTGGAGATTTGATATTGCTCTTGTAAATTTGATCCTGGTTAAAAGTTCCTTTGAGGTGTGAGGTGTAGTTTTGTGGTCAATTTGTGTTGCAATTTGTATGAAATTCTAGGAATGTGAAAAATGTTGTTCAGTTGTTACTTGTAATAAAATATGAAGTCAGTAGAAAATTTGATTTTAATGAAAAACAAAAAAAAAAAATACAACTCTTGTACATGGTCACGCAATGGTTTCTGAACTTATCTTTTGAGATAGAAAAATGTTTTATTTTTTAAACTTTTTTATGGTTTTCGTACAGGGTTAATTTATATTTACATGCGAAATTAGAATTCTTTTTTCTGTTTCAAAATTCATATAAAATTCGTCCATATATCTTATATCTTAGTAATGCATAAAATATGTCTTCATAACTAAGAGAAAAAATATATAAAACTAAATAACAAAAGAATAATATATTTCTTTCAATCATACTTGATTGTCATGTATTTGACGTGTCAGTCCAGTTAACAACCAGTTAACAAGACGTTAGTCATATTAACTAAAAGATAATGTTGTTTTGTTTTGAAAGACAGATTTCATGTATTACTAAAATATAAGTTAAATAGTTCGATTATTATATTATGTAAGTGTTAAATGATATTAAAATTTTAATATTTTTTAAAATTAATATAAGTTGGTTGAATGAAGTACTCTGTGAAATATTATGAATTTTTTAAATGTAAAAGAAAAAATATTATAAATTAATATCTTATTATATATAATTAATGTATTGCAACAAATCATGTGATAAATTTACTAATTTTTTATTAATGTAAATTAAATTAAAATAATATATATCAAAGTAAAGTCATGTCATTAAATTATTTAGATAATTTATGATAAAATTAAAAAACATATGAATTTACCACAAAGTCATGTCATTAAATTAATTAGATAATTTGTGATAAAATTAAAGAACATAAGAATTTACCACGTTAATTTTATCCAATAATCCTACAATTTTTACGGTGAAGAAATAAGTCTACAGTTTTTTATTTTCTGATATAATGAGTTTTAAAAATGGATAAAACATAAGTTTTCGACTAGGTAACCTTCTCACATGGTATATCTCAATCTATTATGTTAGATTAAATGTTTTCTAAAGCAAGAATTATCCCCCAAAAAATAATCAGTTATGCTTTTATGTGGAAAGTTTGAGAATATTCTATACAATGGGCACTCACTATAGAATAGCCTTGACAATTTATTCTTTTGATGATTTCAATTAAAAACACCTGTTTAGTCAACTTAAATATAAGTAAATTATAACTACTATTACTTTATTTAATTTTATCATTTGAAAAATAAATTTAAACTTAGACCTAAATGCAATCCCAAAAAATATAAAACGAAAATGATTTGAAAAGTTTTTTTTATATATAGAATTAAACGTATATAATTGATTTAACTAATATTCTTAAACCGTAAAAATTAGTGTTGTTTATATTTAAGTAAAGGTAACAATAACCATAAAGAAATAATAATAAGAGACAATTCAATTTTGATAAGAAAAAGTTGTAAAATACTTCTAAGACGATAATATTCCTTTATCTAATAAGTCACTATTGTTGAATTACATTGATAATACAATACCACTTCTAATAATTTAACATAACATGCCATCACATATCTTATATGTTTATCCTCCTATTGTTTTAAAGAACATGTTATTTATAATGATTTAATTTATGAATAAATATGTTTTTGCTCTTAAATTCTTTTTTAAAATTATGATTTATTTTTCAAACTAAAAGTATATTTCTTTCATTCCTGTATTTTATAAAAGTGATGTGAAACATCATTTTCAGCACGAGTAGAGAGTTTAATGGATAACAAAGAGAAATCTAACAGCTTTTTTTGAATAATTTGAAAACAAAAACACATATTTAACACTTTAAAAAAATGTATTTTATGAACAATTTTTTAAAACAAGAAAAAATAAAACGACTTTTTAGAATTCAAATTTCCTTTCCTATATTATTGTTAAACAAAATAATATCAGACATTTCATTTGAATTAATTTACATATAAGTTAATTTTAATTTATGAAAAAATCATTTAACTTTTTCTTTTATCATTAAATTTAAAAAAAAAAATATTCAAAACATATTGAAAATACACATACCCGCATTCTTGAAAACAAACTAGTAAGTGATGAGACCTTATTGGTTTTGTAATATTTATCAACAAAAGTTTAAAAATGTGATTGGCTGAGGAAATAATTATTCTGTACTAAATGAGTTTGCCTATTAAGCTTATTTTAATATTGATATTTTCTTTCATTTTAAGTAAATTTTTTTATAGGGATTTTTGCAAGTTGGGTTGATTAGAATTAGGGGCAAACTTACTATTCAACCCATTAAGAAAATATTGGGTTGGATTGAGTTTTATATTTTTTAATCTTAAATCAAATGTAACCAATCCATTATTAAGCAGGTTGAGTTTAGTGGGTCAATTGAGTTAAAATTTTGAAAAAAAATTATGTTTTTTGTTAAAAGTTTTAATTTTTAAGTATGAGCTTGATTAAAAAAAATAGTACAAGCTTTAAAAAATTAATTCAAGAACTTAAGTAAGTGAATAAGTCGAGCTACAATAATTTTGTCAACACTAAGTAAAGATATGAAAAGAAAAGAAAAGAAAATATGATTTATTTAATAACATTATTATTAATAATAAAATCATATGTGAAACTTCAAAGTTTCATATTAGTTCAGTAAAGATTGAAGTAGATTTCAAAAAGTTATATATGGTTATTCTATGAAACTCTTTTATAATGTGACGACTACTAGCGCCGTTACACAATGCAGATGAGATAAGCGTGGTTCATATATACATAATTAACAATGCTATTAATAGAAACAAAATTATACACTTTCATACACTAAACTTAGTATTAGAGACTATAAAAAGAATCTAAATAAGTTTAGGGAAAAAGATAGTAAAGTTATTTTGCTTCCCAATTTGCATGAGACAAGAGTTGGCAGTGTGAGTTGGTTGTCATCTTATACTTGCGTATGTGAAACTCTGTTCATCTCATCCAAAAAAGCACATACTTACGTTCAATCATAAATCTCTTACGTCATAAACGCAACAACTATCCAAGAGATATTCAAATTACATAAATATTTTTCTCCTCCATATACCGATACTTGTGCTCTCATTCTAACGTAATGAAACCATGAATTTGGTATAGCATTTTACTGTCTATGTTTATCTTTCTTGATTTATTGTTTTGGGTAGAAACTGAAGGTTTATGTTTAATTTAAGAAGACTAAACAATCTGTAAATAAGTTTGAGACTATTAGGTGGTTTAAATTGCATAAACATTATGCCTAACATGATACCTACTTTAAAACTACACTCTAACGATAACTTTTATTCATTGATAGTGTTGCGTACAAAAGTGAAACATTTGTAAGAGTTTCAAGTTAAGTGGGATTGGAAACCGATGACAATTTAAGTTTAAAATTTGTTTCGATTTTTTACTCATTATGTGAGCATCAATTAACCGATAATATTAACCATTATATATTATTAATATGATATAAATTTATAGCTTTATTTATCGAGTTTCACATTTGCCATCTTATATATAGGAAATGTTATTTGAAACTTTGATATTAAAAATAGAATACATAAATACATCATTGAACCAAACTTTTGCATCTCTTTCGGATTGAGTTGTTGGCTTTAACAATGAACTCATGCCTATTTGGTCGCGTGGTGATAAGATGAAACTTCTTCCTTATGAAACTTCTAGCACATTTGTTGGGATGGTTAGGATCACATTTCAATAACCCCTCGCCCCAAATAAAAAAGGAACTCTATTCAATGCTATGTATTTTGTGATTAAAACAAATAAATAAATATTAAAATGAACTATATATGTAAACTTTGTCGGGGAATCTTTTCATACCATACGCATTAGAGATGAGATATTTTTCATTTTCATGCTTTCCAAATATAGATGAAGACAAATTTTAATCATTTCTAACATTATGTTTTGCTTTAAATATTAAAAAAGAAAAAGAAATGAATGTAGAAGTTTCTTGATCCACTAACGTAAGTTACCAACCCTCCCCCACATGGGAAGGAAGTTTCGCGAGAAAAAAAGAGGTAACGTAGAAGAGCTTCTTCTTTCTTTCAATTCCTTTTCTACCTCTCTCTTTCTCCGCTCATTCTCATTCCCATTCCCTTCTCTTATATTTCCACATTCTACGTGAACCTTCTAGAACCATCACCACAAAAACCCGTCCTTCGCCATTTTCATTCCATGGCTCCGCCGCTGGAACACAACAGCGACTCCACCAGCGCCGAGTCTCAGAGATCCATTCCCACGCCGTTTCTCACCAAAACCTACCAGCTCGTCGACGATCACACCATCGATGATGTCATTTCCTGGAACGATTCTGGATCATCCTTCATCGTTTGGAACACCACCGTTTTTGCCAGGGATTTGCTTCCTAAATATTTCAAGCACAACAACTTCTCCAGCTTCGTTCGCCAGCTCAACACCTATGTAATTATTTTTCTCTATCAATTTCTTTTTCTTTCTTTTCCCTTTCCTACTTTTGTATTTTTGTTAATCTTGCTTGATTTTTAGGGATTCAGAAAAGTTGTACCTGATCGGTGGGAATTCTCCAACGAGTGTTTCCGAAGAGGCCAGAAGCAACTTCTCTGCGAAATTCAGCGGCGGAAGATCCTCTCCTCGTCGCCGCCAGCTGGAGCAACTGCTAGCGTGGCGGTTCCGTCGCCACTGCCGCTTTCCGCAATTCCGATATCGAAGCCGATCGTGTCGCCGTCAAACTCAACGGAGGAGCAGGTGATCTCGTCGAACTCTTCGCCGTCGAGAGTTCCGGCAGAGCTGTTGGACGAGAACGAGCGGCTGAGAAAGGAGAACATTCTTTTGATGAAGGAATTGGAAGAGATGAGATCGCTCTGCAACAACATACTCAATCTCATGTCGAATTACGCAACCTCTAGAGCGGACGGTGGTGCCGAGGCGGTAAAGACGCTTGGTTTGATGCCGTTGAAGCGGTGCTCTGCTGAGGACGCGGCGGAGGAGATGAATCCGAAGCTGTTTGGGGTGGCGATTGGTACGAAGCGAGCAAGAGAGGAAGGACGTGGAGCGGAGTATGATACGGTTTTGAGTCTTCATCCGTTCCACGCTGACGTGAAATCTGAACCGTTAGATTTCGAAAGACATAGAGAAAACAGAAGTACTTCGTGGCTAAATCACTGTCGTACAGCAAATGAGAGAGTGTGTAATTGACACACGATGTTGTAAGCTAGGTAACATTTTAGGTTAAGTTAGGAGCGTCGTAGAGAATCAGAGTCACTTAAGAACGGAGACGCACGTGTCAAATGCACGTGTCAAATGCACGTGTCAAATGTACGTGGTTAACCGATGGACTTTTCTCGCAGAAGTTTCTCAGAAGAAATCGATACTTTGTTGTCAATTTCCATCTCTTTCTTTTTATTATATTCTTCGGACTTGGAGTGTGGATTTGACTGCAAGGGAAATATACTAATTAATGATAATAGATTATCTTTAATATTTTGTTTTTAGCTATATAAAAGATATATAATGGTTTATGCAATATGAGGGACCAGGTATTTATATTTCTTTGTAATATCATGTAAGTTATTAACTTTAAAATGTATTGGAATAATCAATTTCCAATGTGACGGTCGAGTACAGTTTGGGACTTCATTTTCTCATTAATCAATTCCATAACATTTTTTAACTATATCCGTAGTTTGTTTTTGGATAATACTTTTAATTTTAATTAAAAATAAGTTATTTTTTGTTAGAGTTCCTTATTTCGATTTTTATTGCCGAATTTATTTTCCAGTCATTTAAACCGAAAATTATCGTTAACAAAATCAAATTATCATTAACCGGCAAACAACCTGTTTTTGTTGAAATAAGAAAAATAAACAAAGAATAAATGAAATATTTGGTTTTACAGTTTTAACATTAACCGGGAAATAACAATCTTTTAGAAATTATTTATTTAATAAATTTAAAATTTATATAAATAATTATTTTTTCCATAAAAAAAATGCTTAGTAAATGAAATGGTTAAAAAGTATGCATGAAGATATTTTAATATGGTTTTTTCTTTACTCTAAATTTGTAAGCCAAATTAATAAAGAGAAAAGAAAGAAAAAAGTAACTTAACTGGAAGGACATCGATGACTAGCAGCAGCTGAAACGTCTAAAATCATGATTTGAAGAGAGACCAAACAAGAAGATTCTACTCAAACAAAGTGTGGAGTTTTCCCAACAGAAAAAAAAAAAAAAAATGTACAATTGATTTTTCTGATTTCCAATTCATAAAAGCATGGTAGAAGTAGGTGAACTTTCTTGTTTGAATGAAGCTTTAATTGAAGACTACTATCATACTATAAACCCCACATGTTGGATTGAAATTTCTATCGGGTGGAAGACTTTTTTTTTTTTTTTTAAATATAAAGCGCACCTTTTACGTCGAGTAGAAGACCTTTTTCATTCAAGTTCAGAGATTTCTCTCTACCACCAACGTAATCTTGTTTCAAATTATTTTACAATTTAAATATTTTATGTAAATATCATTATATAAATTTATTAAATTTTAAATTTTTGTATTTGATAAAGTATTTCAATTATTATAATCAAAAAAATTATTAATATTAATAAATTGTTTTATTTAATCTTAATTAATATTATTTTTTTCTTGTTAAAACCTCTTAAGATTTTTTCACCACGCATCAACAAGGTTTTTTGAATGACGTTTTTTTTGTTGACAATGTTAAACACGCTTATTACTTGTTGGTTGTTAAACACATACTATTACTTACGTTGACATTGATCAAATTATTTCGACAACGGGTTAGCCGATTGAGGTTAATTTTCAAAAATAGTATATATATATATATATATATATATATATATATATATATATATATATATATATTAAAATATATATTTTTATGTTTTTATTTATTTATTTTATGTCTCATAAATTAATTAATTAATTAATTATCATTTTTGTATATTAAATTATTCCATTACCATTATTAATTATAATTTAATGGGCAAATGTTTATAATTTAAGTTCTAACTTACATCATTAGAATGATGCAATACATAAACTATTTTATGCCTCAATTTTGACTAAAAAAATGGACCGGTGGATTAGATGTGGATCAAACCGGCCCATATGTCAACACTCACCTTGCCGCTCCTACATTAAGAAAAAGAATATAAATATTTTTCAAATTTTTATTTAAATAAAATATGAAAATCTTTAAGTTTAAGTATTTATATTACTTAGAAAAATAATAGAATTTTATTTTCATTTAAATTTATTTTTATCTAAATAATATATTTTTGTCATAAAACATTTCAAATCTTTTATAAAAAGGAATTATTCTATAAAAAAAATCATTTAAACGTACCTTAACAACAATCAATTTCAAAGTTTTTCTCTCGTTAGGATTATTTTAATATAATAATTTAATTACGGTCATCTTCATCGCAAGAGTCATTATAGGATATTAATTTTTTTTAGCAGTTCTCACTATGTCACGTTATTTTTAAGATTTCATGTTTAAATATAAGATTTTTTTGTAACATCCCACTTCAATATTATTTTCCTATAAACTTATCGAGAAGAGTTGCCTCTAAGATAAAAAAATAATTTTTGATTTTTGTAACCTAATTTCTTAAATGTTTTGTTATAGCAACAGTATAATAGATGAGTTTTATAAGATTCAGCTCTTAAATTTATGATCATAGATATAACTCCCATATCAGAGACATCCTAATAATTTATTCAAAACATATCTATATTTTCTCCATTCATTTATTTTCTATCCCTTTTTATATTATTATAATATGTGATAAAAAAAAAAAAAAAAATTTCACAGTTAATGAAAAATATCATTTGTAATTCCAATTTAATTCTTAAGTTTATAAAAGTGGTATTCATACGCTCTTCACTAATTATAATCAAACTGTGTGACATATTTAATAATTAGTTAGAGTGCATCTGTATTAGAAATTGCTTAGCTTCTAATAGTTTATTTTTCAATAAAAATATTATTTCATATACGGTTTACTATAAATAACATTTTATATTGTGCTGTGGTTTAAAATGCCTTGTTGTCACATTGCAAGAGAATGAGAAATCAGGAACATCACACTCCGATGTTGATTAAGGGGGCATTTCTTCCTCACTTCGAAGATTTTTTCAACAATTCTAAATTTTTCAAAATTTTTAAAATAAACTTTTGATTTTTTTTCCTACTCACCGATTTGTACATTTAAAAAATATTTAAAAAAGATAATATTTAAAAAATTACTGAATTTCAAAATTCGTCTAAAAAATATATATATACACCGGATTTCCAAATCCGTAATAGCTAAACCAAATTACTTAATTCGATACTTGTGTGTAGAATGCTGGTAAAAAATTTAAAGGTCAATTCAATTGTTTTAAGTTAAAGGTTAATTCAGGTATTTTCAAAAAGTTTGGAGTTTTTGTAGAAAAGTTGGAGGTGCGGGAAAGAAACACCCTAATGGGGATTGGACCGTGCTTGATACATAATGTTTGTCAATACATTTTTGGATTGGTTTAATTACCTTTCAGGCCCAATTCATTTCCCTTTTTAACTAAATTCAAACTTATTCTGCCACGTTATGAGATTAGTTTTTTTTCATTACAACTAATCCCTGTTGCCATATCAATACATTTTGTGATACTCGGAAAAAAAGTATCGGTATAAATATAAGTAAAATCGAAAAAAGAATATTAAAATCATAGTTATTTAATAAAAAATAGAAGTATAAACACAAGTATTAGATTTTTAATTTTTGAAAATTCTAAAAAAATTAAACTATCATTTAAAGAGTACTTTTGTAAATATATTTTAATACATAATGTTGATTAAAAAAATCAAATGATTACATTCAATTGGATAATTAAATAAAGAATAAAAGTGGATTTTAGGTGATAAAAAAAAAATCGAAATACACATCCTTCTTCAAATAGTGATTTACATCGAATATCTATGATGTTCTCAAGAGTTCTCAAGAGTTCTCCATTGACACACTCAAGAATTTCACCTACATTTTGTTGTGTAGTTAAATATTTATGGCTGATCCTTAAAGTGTGTTACATTTTATAAAGAGGAATGGTCACAAGGAAAAGTGAACAAATTGTTCTTTTCCACATGTTAAAGCTCACATGGAATTCGAGTTTCAAGTTATATCCATTTTTGCACTTTTTTTTTGGTGTGAATTATACTTTATTACATTAATTTTAACCTTTCTAACAATTTTTATTTAATTAATTATTGTAAATATATATATATATATA
>Ga0214544_1004959_pt1 | contig 26233 bp, 9 predicted proteins | sample CNSS3metaG_FD_160074 | JGI IMG/M metagenome (GOLD analysis project Ga0214544, IMG submission 160074) | Root nodule microbial communities from cowpea collected in UCLA plant growth center, Los Angeles, California, USA - CNSS3 | ecosystem: Host-associated > Plants > Roots > Nodule | place: USA... | reverse complement strand
TTGAGAATGAGAGAAAAAAAGAATAAAAAAAAGAAAAAAAGAAAAAAAAGAAAGAAAGGAAAGGAAAATAAAAATAAATAAAAAAACGGAAAAGAGAAATAAAAATAAAATAAAACAAAGTAAAGGTAAAAATAAAAGAATACGGTGGAATAAAGTGAAAATAAAATCAAAGAAAATAAAAATGAATAAAAAAAAAGGTAAAAACGAAATAAAATAAAATATATAAATATATTTACTCTTAAATTAATAGTATATTAATTAAATTTTTTTTGTTGCCGAACGAAATTGGGTGTTGACACTATCAACACCCAATCTTGTCCAGGTGAATAAATTTATTTTCAAAAAAGAAATAAAAAATGTTTTTTAGTTAATGGAAAATAAGAAAAAGGTGAAATAAATTTTTCTCCAAAGATTTTCAAACTTTAAATTTAGCAAACAAAGAGAAAAAAAAAAATAAAAAAATAAAAAAAAATGCAAAAAAAAAAAAAGGAAGAAGGAGCCCAATTTGTTTTTAATTATCACACTCCTCCTCATGAGCCCAACAACCCAACATACTTTGGTTCTCACTCTTTGTTTTTTCTACCCTTTGTTTCTGATAGAGAAAATAATGATATGATTCTAATAATTAGAAGTAATATCTGTTGTAATTATTAGAATCAATATTACTATGATGATTGATATTGTGCTCTGATTTGTTATGATTTGATTCCTGTAATGTGTTGTTATCATGACTAATTCCTTCCTTATATTGTTCATTACAATTAAGACTATGATTACATTGGTATTGTAATATGTTGATATAAATACACAGTCTGTCATATGGAAAGGATCGAAAAAACCAGTCACACATACACACTTCATTTTTATCTCTCTTTTGAAAAAAAAAACTAATATATAGAAGGAGGTAGAAAAAAGAAAGAAAGAAAAAAAAAGAGAGAGTGAGATTGATAAGGGAGAAGAGGAGTTAAGGAGTTTGGAAGGTACACCACTCCCATTTTTTTTTTCTTTTGATGTGTGAATTCTCAATTTCTATTAGATTTTATTTTAATATTGTACGTTTTTTTTTCTTTATACATAACTTTGACATTTTATGTTAAGGACATTATATTATACTATTTACAAATATTTTATTTTAAAAATCATAAAAAAATTATTTTTCCTTATTTCTTTTAGTGTATGTCTGGCCGCTCGTGTCGCCTGACACGCATTTTCATTTTTTTTTCTAAAAAATATAAGAAAAATGTATAAAGAACCAAAAATAAAAAAATTTCTATGTTAACTTTTTATGTCTGTTCGGTCGTTCGCGTTGCATGACACCTATTTCCAAATAATTCAAAATTTCAAAAACAAATATAATTTTTTTTCAAAATTATAAAAAAAATCAAATCAACCAGTTTCTCAAATAGATTTTTCATTAAGAACTACGTTATCCTTAATTTTCCATTATTAATGAAAATATGTAGGAGCGAGGTCAATCCTTGTCGGGTTCACCAAATAAAAATTAAATAATTTGTCAAATTATTTTTTATTTAAAATTACGTGATCCTTGATTTCCATTTTGAATGGAGATACATAGGAATGTAGCAATGAGGTACATCCTTGTTGGACCCAAAAATAAAAAATATAATTTTGTTTATTTTTTAACATTGTTTTATTATTTTTTGGAAAAATTAAATATTTAAAATATCACATAATTTTTTGCACATTTAATTAAAGGTAGAGTCTTAGGACGGACGTGGTTAACACCTTCCTTACGCATAAACGATTCTAAGATAGGGATGTCAAAAATATTAGTACATGCACAAATCTGAGGATAAAACTCGCAACGGGTAGGAAAGGGTATTATAAATGGATACCCGTGAGTAACAGGTACGGGTATTTTTTTATACCCGCATGTTAACGGGGCGTGTACGAGTATCGTAATATCCGTATCTGTGAGTACCCGTACCCGGTATATTTTAATTTAAAAAAGACATGATTAAAACATTAACACATTGAAATTAAATGGGTTATTTTTTATCGATTGGTTTTAAAAAATCTCCATTTCTTTATAAATTGCCATTCAACACTATTTAAATGAATTATTTGCACTTTGTTTGAAATTTATAAATATTATGCATTGTATTTTTGTTTGAATTTATGATTAAAATATATTGTTAAATATTAAATTTTTATTTTGTAAATACTCACGGGTACCTGTGGATACTCGTGGATATTAAAAAAATATAAGGGTACCACTACAGGAAAAATGACTTTAGGCAATGGACAAAAAACCATGGCCTAAAGTAAAAAAACTATGGCTTGAAGATTAGACAACGAATTGACAACGAATTTGCAGTCGTTGCATAGGTGACCGTGGCCTATACTAGAGGCAATAATTTTTTTTTGTTTAGCCTAGGAAATTCGAAAACCGTTGCTTATTATGCAACAATTAAAAAATATTGCCTAAAATGTTCCCGTAGGCAACAATTTTTGTGCCAATATAATGCAACGGTTTTTTTTTGTTGCTTACTTCTATAGGCCACATTTTTGAAAGTGTGGAACAAAATATATTTGTTCAAACAAGGCTTATCAAAATTGAATATGTACAATAATTTAAATTATATAATTTTAATTTTATCTATACATTTAGTCAATGTTGTTCTAAATGAAATATTCACAATATTAATTAAAATAGATTTATTCTACTAAAAGAGTAGAAATAAAATAAAATAGATTAAATAAGACACTTCTAACATATAATATGAAATTGAAAATTTTCATATATTGTACAATTATATTGTAACATTGTCTACAATTCCATAAATAAAAATGTTTACAACTAATTAAAAAGTATTATGTTCTCCAAAATAACAAAAGAAAAAGTACAATTTTTCATTCCTCTTCAACTTCATATACCATTTGGATTTTTTTATCATTCTTCATCCTCTTGATATTCACCAACATCTTGAAAAAAAAAAGTTCAATTTATCTCTTATCCAAATCCCAACTAATAAAAAAAAGTAATGCAAGTCTTAACTAATAAAACAATAATATATAATGTAGAGGAATTCAACTCCTCAATAGTGTTTCACCACATATAAACAACAAAACTTAAATATTTACAATTATATACCAATTTCTTGGTTTGGATATCTACACCAACAAACAACTACACAAGTTCAATTATATCATTATAATTTTTTATCTTCCTCTCCAAGGAGATAATGAATGAACCATATACTAAGTTGCAAAATGGCAATAAAGGTTGTAGCATAATTATTGAAAATAACCATATATGTTTAAACATTCAGTAGCAACCAAATGGAAATAAAGCCAATAGCCCAATAAATCCAGTAGCAACCAAATGGCAATAATTATTGATTAATATATACATTTGTAAACACCAATAAGTGGCAGAATTCAGCAGCACTAGCATTTGATCAATTTATGTTTAATTATACTTATAGTTGATAATCATTTGAATTAGGATTATATGTTGATGCAGATGAATGAGGTCTTGTTGCATTACTTTCTTTGCCCAAAAGACATGTCATCAATTCATTTATATCATCATCATCATCATCATCTAATTCTGGATTTTGTTGCTTGAGCATGAATTTCATCATTGCCTTCATACCATTCATTTCTTCTTGCATGCTACTCATTTTAGCTTCATATTCTTTTTTTATAGAAGCAATGTTTTCATGTCTCTTGAACATAGTAGGTGTCATAGTCCTTCCATAGCAACGCACTGGACCAGGCTTTTCTTTTCCAAGCAAAGATTCAAATTTTTCTCCCAATGACTCATTTGAATTTTCAATGGAAGTTTGAAATGTAGCCTAATAGGAAAACACAATGAAGACTAATCAATTTTAAGTTTTAGACATATTTAATATTTAATTAAGTAAAATACTTACAATAACATTTTGTGTTTCTTCATCCACTACTTTTCCTTTAAGACCTTGACGAGTTTTGATGAACATTTCAGCACGAGTCACTTCTTCCCCTTCCTTCTTATTTGCAAGCTGCATTAATAAATATGATTAAAATACATTTTCTCATTAGATATGGAAAAGCAAGAAATAGTAAAGCATTGAAATAGTAATACCAATTGAGCACAGATTCTAGCAAAGTTTATTGGTCCCATTCAATGCATATACTTTTGCTTAGCTCTATTAGCAACATTCTTTTCACTAATGCTCTGCATTATATATTAGAGAGAAAAATATTAACTTACATAGAAAGTTTGAATTTATAATAGTAATAGTTGCAATAACTTACTTGAATAGTGGAATTTGTCAAACAGTGACATGCATTCAAAGTTAAAATCGAATAAGCTTATTTTCAGTACCTACTTTGCAAAATATAGCATTCTTTTAAGAGAGATGTGACATTGTCATATGTTTGATTTAGATAATGTGCCCAATTCAATTTAAGATTTGTTATAACAATCAACAAGGGGAACAAGCTTGTACAGTTCGGGGTCATAATATTTATATACAACTGACATTGTGCAAAAATTGACTGCAACAAAAAACAGTGTACAAAGAAGAAAAGAAGTGAGATTGAAAAAATAGACAAAACCTAGTGTCATTATAGTGGTCATTATAATAATTATCGTGGTCACCATAACAATTATAGTGGTCCCTACTTCACAAAAAAAATCTTACAAGTTATTACATGCAAGTTCACTAAATATGGTGTGTAATTATAACAGAGTATGAACAACTAATTCTATAAGTAATTAAATATTATAAAGAGAGTTGGCACTTTTCAAAATTGTTTAATAAGACTCATGGAAGTAAACTATAATTAGACTAAGATAATAGAAAAACAAACTTTTACGTTGATAGAATAAAATAATTGTATATAAGATATACTAGTTCTTTTATTTATTCTTTTTTTTCAAAGGACAACAATGGAATTAGTAAGCATACCATTTTTGGGGCTTACTACATGATAAATTAAAGCTAAGGCTTAAAACACTTGAGGAAGGCTTAAAGCATCTCTCAAGTTCTATAATGAATGCACTGCTATTTACTATTTTATTATTCCTTGGTTGAGGAGACTTGTGACTAAAACATGAACCTCAATGAGTTTGCCAAGTAATAACACAGGAAATTCAAGTTTAGCGGTTAAAAAATTCATGTTTCCTTGTTCTCAATTAAAGGTTATACTACTGTGGAAAAAAGGCCAGGTTATGAATACAAATACAATCATATTTTGTTCTCAATTATAGCTTTTTTTCTGTCTACAACAAACAAAAGCATTCACAATAGACACTTAAGCTTTTAATTCAACGTTTCCCCATTAACTCAATTTATTTTGTATGATAACATACACAAATTCATAGATACAACAGATGTAGCAGAGATGTAAGACAATCTCAGGTTTATATAAATGCAATTGTATGGGAAAACTCTTAAGCATTTTCCATGAATGAATAACTCGTTCTTTCATACCAAAAACTATTAGATCTAACAAAGATGAAACACTTGTTTACCTCAAAGAGTTCAAAGGGACTATAGTGCTCTGAATGTAATAAGTAAAATTGTAGTGCTTCCCGAGTCACAAATACAAAACCATAATTTGGTACATGACTTGATCCTACTACCCTTATAGTTATTCCTATATGCCAAAAAATGATAAATGGTATCTATTTTGTGGAAGACAATTAACTACAGTTTTACTATCACCTATAAAAATCTTTAATTATAGACTTATAGTTTTACTTCTTCAAATGAAAGTGCTACAATCATCTATGGCTAACACTTTACTAGCACCAGTTTAAACTATCTATTAAACTACTCAGCAATACAAGAATTGAAGATTCTCAATTCGGGTTTATAGCCATCACCTTCATGATATATGGCTCGTTGGTGGTGGTTCAAACACTAGTGGAGCAATTCTTAGACAACTTTTCATCGATAACCAATTAAAGAAACTGAATGAACAGGTCAACAAAAGGATAATGGTATATGTTTTGTGGAAGACAATTAACACTTGCACTAGTTTACTGATTCAACTTAAAACACCAGCCATAAAAAAAAGTTATAACAATAAAAGAATCTTAAAAAAAGTCAATCATTTCAATATGTTACTCTTATCCAACTATTTAAATACATTCCACAAAAAGGCACATAAATCCCAAAGGGTTCATATCACTTCTAAGAAATAAGAAATACAAATATATATATATATATATATATATATATATATATATATATATATATATATATATATACCAAAACCCCAATAAGAAAACAAAGAATCAGTGACATCGATTGATCACCAACCCAAAACGAAAACCTAAGTTATATGTACATGGTGAGAACCAAGAAGAGCGATGGGTAGAGTGATATACTTACTTAAGCCCAACCACGACGAGAAGACCACCAACGTCCACGATGAAGAGTTGCCTCGAAGAAGGGACCCAACGACGATGAGAGCACAACCACGAAGATGCAGATGCGTGACCCTGAGCTCTTTCAACCAACGGGAGAAGGCGAGGCAAGCATGGTGAAGGTGAGGCGATCACAATGAAATCGAGGGACCAAGCGATGCAAGGTTTATGTGTTTTGCACTTACGTTCGTTCCTAGGACAAAAATGAAAAGTGTTTTGAGGTTTTTTTAGTTTGGGCGCAAGCAAAGCATAAGCTTTTGTTTTTTGTTTTCACGGTGTGTTGATTTGTGTTTTTAATTTTGTCACAATATTTGATTTTCAATAGGAGGAAAACTTCATTTTTTGGCATTTTCAGAATTTCCAGAGTCTAGAAATTATTAATTAAAACTAAGATTTGTTAATTTATTTTAAGCCACAGTTTTAATAAATTAGGCCACACTTTTTATAGGCAACATTCGAATAAATGTAGTATAAACTATCTACATTTTGAAAACTGTTGTCTTTGATTCTCATTAAGCCACACCGATGAAAGTGTTGTCTTTCTCATGTTTAGGCAACACTTTTATGCCTGTAGACAAATTTAACGTTGCCTAAAGCCAAAATATTGTAGTGTGTCCGCATAACGGATACCCGCACAGATATGGGTATAGGTACGAGACAAATATTTATCTAGCGTGTAAGGTACGAGAGAGCTACTACCCGTACCCTACACGCCCTGTTGACATTCCTACTCTCATACTCAAAATCTGGTTTTTGTAGACCTTGTCCTTTTTTTTCATAGTTTTCCAGAATAAACTATGATGGGACACCAAACTTTGTTTTTCAAATTTTATTTTTGGTTTGCCGTTTTGTCACAATTTCAGTTGCAACTTGTCTCTTTGATTAACACTAAATTATTTTAGTTAAAATTTAATTTAAAAGTTAGCGATAAATTATTGTAGACTTAGTCGGTATTACTTAGAGTTAGCCTTCAAAAATGGATGCTAATAAGTTAGTGTTACAAACCTATTGATTAATTATCGTTAATCTTTAGCATAAACTTTTGACTAACACTAAATATATATTTTTCATACTAAATTAAGAAGTAAATGCAAAATTTATAAAATTTGCTGGTACGAAGTATGTTCGAAACCAAATAAAAGAAAATGAATTGCATTGGCGTCTTTCCATTGCTTGTTGAAGAAATTGCTTTATGAAATCCAAATAGGTAGAAGATAAGAGAGAGAGAGAGAGAGAGAAGCACAATCATGTAGTGAAGAGTTGTTAGCTTTATAGGGAAGTGGTTGACTTTGTGGTGCATGCATATCTTCAAACTATACTTTCTAATCAAATTAAACTATACCTTCATTGACTACACATAATAAATTAAAGGATATGAGGAAGAAACTGAATTGGGATCCCACTCTGTGCTTTTTTCTTTGTTTTACTTAAATACAAAGGAAGACAACACCTTAGTTGGCCATATGGGTTACTTTTGATGTACCCTTCAACAAAACACAAAAAATTAATCAAGCTTAGATATCTTCTCTTCTTATAAAACTATAAAGCACCACACTTTCTTCCCATTTACTTCACAATCTCATTTTGTGCAACAATATTGAACAAGAAAAAGTATGAATTTAAGAAACAACAAAAAAACAATGCTACCTTTACTTCCTCACAATTGTTTCGGCTATGCACATAATTATATATCTCTAAAAGAAATATCGACAGAAAAACTAAGGAAAAATATTTTATAAGAATTAAAATTAGTAATATAAAAATTATTAAGATATGAAATAAATAAATAATTAAAGATTTTAATATTAAAATAAATTTATTGGAAAAAAATTAAATATGATATCTTTTTTCTAATAATAATCGGATACTAATTCTTTTAAAATATTAAAAATAGTAAAAGGACTTGTTTCCCTATTAAAAAATTATTATTCTTAGAAAAACTTAACTCCTAATTAAACCAACTACTTGAATCCAGCTAATTTAATCACCATAAATTGGAGTGGGGTCATTCTAATATTCTACTCTTTCTAATTGTGAACTTTCATTATCACCATTGCTACTGAATCCTAATGCATCCCATCTATCCCTATAACATCACATACTTTTCTATAGAAACTATTAGGTTTTACAATATTTTTCAACTTTATCATAATCTATCCTTTTCAAAAGAAAATAAAAAATATTTTCAAATAGGCATCAAAATGAGATAATTCCAAAAGCATGAAACTATGTCAAATTTCTGATGACATCTTTGTTGATAAGGACTGCTTCTGGATTAACCGCAACGATTTTGGAAATTACCAAATGAAAAAGAAAAGGGTAATACTTTTTCATAGGTTCCATGTGCTTTTTAATGTTGTTTCTTATAAGCTCCTGATTTATACATTTGTTACACATTGTGCTCTCAATTTATATGAAAGGACCTCATTATTTCATGGGACCAAAACACTAAACACTTTTTTTTTTGTTAGGTTTGAAATCAAGTGCCAACTAATTAGTTTTAGGGTCATGTAAATTTAGAACTTAGATGCTTACCTCTCCAACCAAAATGACAAGACATTTGCCTGTTAAGTTAAAAATCAAATAATATATATGATAGGTCTATAAAGGGATTTTTACCGCTCGAAATCTTTAACCATCAGTTCTGATACCATTTATTAGGTCTGTAGAGGAAGTTTCACTGGGAGATACAAGATCGATGAGACGTGAGTCCAACTATATAAGACCTTAACACCAATCTCAACAAAAAACTTTAAGACAATGAGTTTATAGGTCTTCATCTTTATATATTGCTCTACTTTCTCATTTTTAACCAATGTAAACTTAGACTCACTTGAATTCCTAACTATATATATCATGTGCATAATTACATATAATAAAACTTAATTAGAAATTCATCACAATTTATAAGAATATATTTAAGAAGAAAAAGGAAACGCTAATTAAAAGATACACCTTTTTGGAAAAGCACATGACCTTGTTCGATGAGTTGCAAAATATGCAACCCACCACCCGTTTTCCCAACATAAAGGTGGTTTAGTTTACAATATTATCTAATTATAACCGAAAGGTATGTCGAACTTGAAAGAAAGAAAATAATAATAATAATAATAATAATAATAATAATTATAATAAAGTAATTGATTAATGTATTATAATGATATTAAAAGTAAGATAATTGCAAGAAAGAAAATGAGGGGAAAAGAGAGCATAATCATTTGGACCACCACATCATCTAGAAAACCATAATGCTATTTTATTCTCTATGTTTGTGATGATGCAAAATTAAATCAATATGCCAGCTGGTGGATGACACACATCTATGCAGATGTATATTATATGTAGAAACATAGTTGTGACGTGTTACTCAATTAACACATTTTATCTCATAATTATTGAATTATAATATGTTGGGTGAAAGCTACGACTATGCTATTCTTTTATGAGTTGACAAATTCGTCTTTTCATTACTTTATTCATTTGCCGATGAATCTATTTCCAAGTCAGGCTAAACATTGGTGTTCTTAACTCATTCAATAATAAATAGAGGTCATGATCATTTCAGTGCCTTCATAGAATAGTATACAACTTCTTTATGAAAATTTATACGAAGATGAACACAAAAGTTATATACTAAATTTGTTGGATTTGTAATTGATGAATTAAATTTTGTTGTGTATAAGAGTTAAATTACTTTAAGTACTTTATCATTAGTATACTATATCTATTTATTGACGGATAAAAGAATTTCAGATTTAAATCGAATTAATTAAACACTACTAAAAAAACTCATATTTTCCTGCAAATCTTGTTTTGAAAATTTTTTTCTAGAAAATACTTATAAATTTTGTTATGAAAAAAAGATTTGTAGAAAATTGCTGTCAATTTTTTTTGCAAAATATTTTGTATAAATACTTTTCGCAACAAATTTTGTAAGAAATACTTGCGAATTTTATAATTTTGTAAAAAATAATTACCCACGAAGGAATTATAAGAAATAACAGGAAAAAACCTTTTCTTGGAAATATTTTTAACAAATTTACAAGAAAATTTTCATGTAATATGAGAATTTATAGTAATAAAACATTCTAATCATTTAATAAGCGTTAAAGTACTTTAAGTATTAGATTTTTTTTTCATCAACAGTAACTAATATATCAAAGAATAAAACATTCATAATGAAATATCAAAATATATATATATATATATATATATATATATATATATATATATATATATATATATATATATAAAAGAAATGTGAATATAAAATCTTAGAATATACTAGATCCTTTTTCGAAAAGAATATTTTGTTAATCTATCATTTTCCTTTTTTAAATATACAATTGTATTTGTATGATCTCATGTATTTCTCCTTATTACCACTCACGTAACCTTTCAAATCTTATTACATTTTATATTCATACCACCCACAAAAGTATTATATTTGTAACTTCCAAATTTGATAAACTCGAGAGAAAAGTATTAATTGATTATGTTGATAATTAATTCCTTTAATTAAACTTCCCGCATCAATTGTATTTTCCTAATACAATACTTAAACACAAGACTCAACTTAGAGAAACACAAATTCAAAGATGCTCATGAAAACAATTTGTTAATAAGAAAATTTTGAAAATTTTAAATGAATCCAAACAAATAAAAGATGGTTGACTTATATTTATTTTGTTCCGAATATGATATATAAACATTCCTAATAATCTGCTCTTAACAAAGGAGAGGGTACAAACTACGTAGGTGTTTAGAAGTTAGGTAGGATATTTTGAAAAGGCTGAGAAGAAACGAGTCACAATATGGTATGAAAATTTATGAATGCACTACTTTTGATAATAATTTATCGTAATAGTGAGCCTATATTTAAGAGTTGGGAATGGTGGCTCAAACTCTTCCAAAAGGTTTGGTACAAACTAAATCAGATAACTAACAGACTTAATTGTTTGTCGGTGAGTTCCTAATTGCAATCCGTGGCTCAATTAATGGTTGAGCCGTCCTTAACTTTAGTACCCGTTAACAAAGATGTGGAGAATTTACGGAAAAGATTTTAATAGATAAAGAATGATAAAAAGGTTTACAACGAGAAAACTAAAACAATTCAAGATCAATTAATTGCTAGGAAATAATTTGTTGGAGGGCAGAAAGTTTTATTATTTAATCCTAGACTTAAACTCATATCTAGTAAGCTTCATTCCCATAATGGACCTTTCTTATTATTCATGTTTATCTTTATTAGGTTGTAGAATTACATAGAGAAAAAAATAAATCGGTAAATTAGAATTTACCAATGAATTTTAGAATTTTTATTATCGACAATGAATTCATCAGTAAAATTGTACTTACAGATATTTGATCAACTTCTTGTCAAAAACTCATGATATAATTAGGATTTGTTAAAATAGGTGTTTAGTTGTAAAGTGATGGTGATCCAAACTTTAAAATAAATGTAGATATATTACTCAAATATGATAAAAATGTGTTTATGTGTTGGAATTTATATTGCACTACTATGTTATTATGCATAGTTATTGTTTCATTGGATTATCAATGTTCATTTCATTGTTCCAAGAAGTACACTAATATAAGTCTATGCCCATGTCTGGATCACAAAACCTAAAAGAATTCGAACTTAGGGTGAATTCTCCACATCATAGTGAAAAGACTTTTGCTTTAAGAATAAGACTCTTTAAACCAGCTAAGTCATATAGGGACATGTCTGCCTCCTAACAACCTTAGATGACTTAATTGGATCTATAACATGGATTAGCTTCCACCTAACTCAAGTTATATATGAAATGGATGATTGAATAGTTCATTACACGTGACACACGAATTGAATCACTAATGCATGAAAGAACAATTAAATAAAACAGTAAACTAGTACCAATACATAAGTTCATAATAGCTACATCTAATCCCAACACTTGGAAGTTCATCAACTCATTATGTTTCTAGCAATTGATGCTAAGAGAAGTTACACCTTCCTCATGTCTCCTCTAATATAGGATTTTATAAGAAAAATGGAGAGAGAGACTATAGAGAGAGAAACTAAGTTCCTAAATTGAATTTTGGATATAAAACAGGGGGTTTGCCCTTTAATTTATAGGAAAATGGGAGTTGGTTTTGAAGCTCTAATTATGGTGGCAAATCTTATGAGCTTTCCTTCCATGGAAGGTTTCCTTGTAGCTTGAGTATTGTTTTTGTTGTTTGATCATAAAGCTTTCTTCAATGGTGGGTGTTTCCTCCATGGTTGAGCTCCAAAACTTGGTGCTTCAGGTTACTTCATGATGAAGTTTTCTTCATGTGACTTAAGCACCATATCCTTTGCTTGAGTTGTGGAGGCCAAATTTGAATCCTCTAGAAATTGTTTTATAATTGCTCAAGTTGTGATTTTGTAACTCAAGCTATCATGTTTTGTTTCTTCAATTAATGCAGAAATTCATCAAAAAATACAATAATTTGTCACACATGATTCTATCCAAATGCTTTTAGTTAAATTTAGATAAAAGGGAATAAAACCCTCAAGATATTCAATGAAATTAAACAAGATAAGTTTTAAAGTGCATGTATAAAATAAGAAAATGAGCACTTATCAATATAATTTATCATTTCCATTGCATTCCTAGTATATTTTTAGTTAAGTTAGAGTAGTATATTAGATTTTCTCCATTTAGATCAAATTAACATATATACATTCCCTAAAACTTCTTGTCTCTCCTTGGATTGATTCTTTGGTTTTTGCACTTGTTGAAATCGTGTAGCGGAATGTTTAGCGTGTGGACAAAAAACAAGAGTGAGGGTGAATTGGGTTCTTAATAAAAAACGTGCTTTTAAAAATTTCCCTTTTTAATATCAAAGTTCAATTAAAATCTTTTCTTTATTTTAATAAACACAATAAAATAAAGAGAGTAGGGAAGACAAAATTGCACAAAGTATTTATACTAGTTCAGATCAAAATATCCTACGTCCAATTATTAATCTCTTAAAAGCGGGATTAACTCAACAACTAAAATAAACCAAACTTACAATCAATGATAAGAAAGATCAGGGTTTAAAAAACATCTCTCTTGAATCACACAAGAGATAAAGACACCTCTCTTGAAATCCACAAGGGATTAAAACACATTCCTTAAATCACACATGGAATGAACACCTCCTTTGAATCACACAAAGGATGATCGACTTCTCCTAGCAACAACAACAACACTCAATCACTCAAGATCCCACTTGTTGAAAGTTATCGCTCTACCCACACTAGGTTTTTCAAAGCCTTCCCACTAAGAGTTTTCAAGTACTTAGACTTCTCTAACTTTTGTATTTTGAAATGAAAGCCTACCACTTTATTTATAGAAGACTATTTAGAAATTGGATTAAGAATATGAAAAGTTAAGTCACAACTCCATAGATAATCGATTATCATAAGCGATAATCGATTATCACAGAAACTTTTATGAAAATATTTTTCTTGTTGTGATAATCTATTATCAACGAGGATAATCTATTATCAGCAGGTGATGATTAATTATCATAGAGGCTTTTCTCAAAAATCAATTTTAACTAAGATAATCGATTATCGTTAAGAATAATTGATTATTCCAGTGAGTTTTGGAAATAAATAAAATTTTCTTGGTGCTCTACTACTTGGGTTTTGCCTTTTGATTCTTGACATGCTAATTTAACTATTTTAAATAACATACACATATTACAAGACCTAAACAACTAGATCCCCAAGTCTTCAATGTATCTATTTAATCCAAACATTCTTTTAAGTCTTCAACATTTTTCCATGCATCACCATTAAGTCTTCCATACTTCTTCATAAGTCATCATCATCATCATCAAAACTTCTTATTGGAGAAAGATGCCCATCTTATTCTTTTTGTCAACAATCTCCCCCTTTTTATGATGATCAAAAATTTGTTGAAGACTTGTGATATGTCATGTTCTTAATAAACAACTTAAGAGAAAATAGTAGTTAATCCAGAAGAGAGATAAATAACTTTTCTCACCCTTTTTAAAACACAATGTATTACAAGACATCAATAAACACATATCTTCCTCTTAAAGAGATATCAATTATCACAAGATATCAACACAAATATATCTCCCTTTTTTTTATCATAATCAAAAATGAATTCTTTAGACAACTCCCCTTAAATCAAATAACTTACGTTCCCCTTAAAAAAATTGTTTAAGATATAAAACTCCCCTTCTTGATAAACACAAAACATTTCAAGAACAAATACTCCCATTTAATCAAAGACTCCCCCTAAATGAAATAGAGACTCTAAAGTTAAGAGAAAACAAGAGTTTATTTAAATAAGGGAAGATTACATCATATAAAAATGATCTTTAATTTTGTAATTTTCATTTATGAATTTCAATAGACTAAATGTTTGAAAAACTTATCAGAACGGTCAAAAATTGGAATTTTTGTGTTCAATTTCGCAGAATAATCAATTATAACTAATGATAATTGATTATTAGTTCATACCCCATAACATAAATTTCCAAATTTGCTGATAATCGATTATCACAGCGGAATTTTTCGAAAAACACTGAAAATGATTTTTACCACTTTTTCACATATATAATATTCCCAAACCCCTTATAAAATCATAGAACACCAGTGTAGTAAGGGCTTTTTGCCCCGATTATTTTTCTCATTTTGCCTCGGGTCTGGAACTGAGGCATATTGGGGTGAGGCCAAAAGGTACCCATTTTGGCCTCGGTTGTTACTTGAAGCCATAGAGTCCATTTTATGCCTCGGTTCTAAATGAACTGGAGCCATAGGGTAAAAATATTTTTTTTAATTAAATTTTTTGCGGCACCACTCATGGCAGCAGCACCATGGCACGCCTTGGCTTCCCTCTTCCATCACCGCTGCTGCTTTTCTCCAGAAGCTTCTACTCAACAGCTTCCTCGAGAGGCTTCTACAGAGAAATGGGAGGAGAAATGGCTTACGCCGCCTCCCGTGGCTGTGAGCGCCACCGTGGAGGTGAAGGGAAAGAGAAAGGGAACGGGAAACGACCTCTCCTCCACTCCCACCACCGCGCTCAAATGGATTGTTCGCTGCTGCCCAAACCTCCCCGTATCCCTTCTCGCCGCCCAAGGCCCTCTCCGCCGCTTTCATCGCATCCTCCACCGCTTCTGGCTGCGACTCTTCCATTTTTATCACCAACTTCTCTCCTCCGTGCCCCGTTCCATAGTCCTTATCCTGCACCCTCACCTCTTCCATTCTCCGCCTGGTATCCTCCGTCGTTCCACTCACCTGTTCAAGGAAGAAACAATGAAAAAATAGTAACCAACTAAATAACTCAACAGAACAGCTCTTGGAAGTTGAAGTTAACCTTTGTTTCATCTCTGGTGCCGGAGAAGTAGCCCATAGCTCTTTTAGCAGCATCAACAGCAGAGTCCTTCAACTCCCCAAGCTTCCCTGTTGCAGTGTCCTTCCCTTCCTTAGCCTTCTCAGCAGTATAATCCTTGTACTCCGAAGCTTTCTGCAACGTAGCATCTTTAGCCTAATTAAACTATATGGCCTCGGTTCAATTTAGAACCAAGGCATATAACCCCTTTTGGCCCCGGTTCCCTAACACCCGAGGCCTAAAACCCCTTTTGGCACCGGCTTTTCCCCAACTGAAGCCTATAAGTCCCAACATCAATGGCATTTTTGAAATTTCTGGCAACCTTTTTGGCTTCGGGCCTCCTTAACCAAGGCCTATAACTTCTTTTGGCACTGGATTTTTTTGAACCGAGGCCTATACCCGCTTTTGGCTTCGGGTTTTATGTGGACCGAGGCATAAAAGTTGCCTGTAATTGCAAAATTGCCACCGCGCCATTATATGCTTCGGTTCCTCGCCAACCGAGGCCTATAAGGCGAGGTAAAAATGCAATTTTGCACTAGTGGAACTTACTAGGATACCAAAAGTTTGATGAATATACTAGCTCTTAAACATCCAAAGAGACTTTCTTGATTTTGAAATAATATGCGAGACAAAGAACAATAACATTTTGGTCCCCAAAAACTTACCTTGGGTCCTTTGAAGTTAAAAACATGTTACTTTATAATAAGAATCCAAGCATATCTTCCATTAGGGACATCAAAATGTCTGATTCTACATTTATTTGAATTGTGCCCCTTTTGCATATAATAAAAACATGTTACACAATTTATATTCCTAGAATAAGGCTTACCTTTTTCCTACCCATATTCTACAAGCTCTTTTATTCTTATTCTTAGGAGCTTGCTTGTTTTTACTTAAATAATTTTTCTTAAAATTAGGCTTTTTTAACACTTTTATTTTCTAATGCATCTTCAAGTTATTTTTCTAGAATATTTAAATCAAATATATAGCTTTTACAAGATGCACATTCAATAATTTCAATCTCTTTATTTTTTAAAATTGAAATTTTATTTTTAAAGACTTCTTCTTCCTCAAGAGACTTTTCAAACTTACTTTGTAACTCCTTAAAATCAATTTTTAATTTCTTGTAAGCAACATCTAATTTACTAGATTGAAAGAGCAATTGTTGAAATGCATCATATATAGCATCATAATCATTTTCACCACAAGAGATTACCTCATTGTCAGAAGAGTCATGGTCAGCAATCAAACACATATTTGCTTCTTCATCAGATTCACTAGAGTTGGATGAGTTTTAAGAAGAACTTGGATCGTTATCCTCCCATTTATTTTTATTGAAAAACTTTTTTCCTTTCTTCTCTTTACCCTTTTTAGCATTTGGGCAATCCACTTTTACGTGACCTGTTTCACCACATCCATAACAATTGAAACTTGAAACAAAGTTTTGGTTTTCGTTTTTATACCTTTTATGATGTCCTTTGCCTTTGCTCTTCATAAACTTTGTGAACTTCGTTATCATGAGACTCATATTCTCATCATTAGAGTCATCATCTTCTTTGGGGCTTTTGCTTTTGATGATCTCAGATTTGAAAGTTATGTTCCTTTTCCTTCCTTGGTCCTCTTCTTCATTTAAATGCCCAAGTTCAAGTTCATGCTCTCTCAACTTACCAAAAAGAGCTGCCATGGACATTGTTGCAAGATTTTGAGATTCAGTGATTGTCGTAACTTTTGACTGCCATGTCCTATTCAAAGATTTAAGAATTTTTATGTTTAATTCATCAATGTCAAAAGTTTTACCTAGACCCTTGAGATGATTGACGATGTGTGTGAATCGTTTCTGCACATCATAGATGGTTTCTCCTTATTGCATACGAAACATGTTGTATTCTTGGTTCAAGGAGTTCTTGCGTGCCCTTTTTACATCGTCTGTTCCTTCATGAGTCACTTGTAAAATCTCCCACATCTCACGTGCACTAGAGCATACTGAAATCCTGTAAAACTCATCAAGGGTTAACGTAGATGAAATAATATTTCTAGCCTTAACATCGTATTGAGCCCGTCTATTTTCATCCGCAGTCCATTATGAAAAGGACTTTGGTTATTGCACGTCATTAACAACATTAACAGGAACAAATGGATCATTTAACACAGCATCCCAAATACCCCTATCAACAAATTCCAGAAAAAATTGCATCCTAATTTTTTAGAAGGGATAATTTTCACTAGTAAAACAAGGAGGTCTATTGATAGACGTACACTCAACAAAAGTTTGGTTTTGTCCAACCATTTTCAAAAAATTTGAAAAACTATCAAAGCAAGCTCTGATACCAATTGTTGAAATCATGCAACGGAATGTATAGCGTGTAGACAAAAAACTAGAGTGAGGGTGAATTGGGTTCTTAATAAAAAATGTGCTTTTAAAATTTTCCCTTTTTAATATCAAAGTTCAATTAAAATCTTTCTTTTATTTTAATAAACACAATAAAATAAAGAGAGTAGGGAAGAGAAAATTGCACAAAGTATTTATACTGGTTCAGATCAAAAGACCATACGTCCAATTGTTAATCTCTTAAAAGCGAGATTGACTCAATCACTAAAATAAACCAAACTTACAATCAATGATAAGACAGATTAGGGTTTAGAAAACACCTCTCTTGAATCACACAAGAGATGAAGACACCTCCCTTGAAATCCACAAGGGATGAACACCTCCTTTGAATCACACAAAGGATGATCGACTTCTCCTCGCAGCAACACTCAATCACTCAAGATCCCACTTGATGAAAGTTATCGCTCTACCCACACTAGGTTTTTCAAAGCCTTCCCACAAAGAGTTCCCAAGTACTCAGACTTCTCTAACTTCTTTATTTTGAAATGAAACGCTACCACTTTATTTATAGAAGTCTATTTAGAAATTAGGTTAAGAATATTAAAAGTTGAGTCACAACTGCCATAGATAATCGATTATCATAAGTGATAATCGATTATAATAAAAACTTTTATGAAAATATTTTTCTCGCTGTAATAATCTATTATCAGCCAGGATAATCTATTATCAGCAGGTGATAATTGATTATCAGCAGGTGATGATCGATTATCACAAATGCTTTTCTCAAAAATCAGTTTTAATTGAGATAATCGATTGTCACTAAGAATAATCGATTATTCCAGTGAGTTTTGCAAATAAATAAAATTTTCTTGGTGCTCTACTACTTGGGTTTTGCCTTTTGATTCTTGACATGCTAATTTAACTATTTTAAATAACATACACATATTACAGGACCTAAACAACTAGACCCCTGAGTCTTCAATGTATCTCTTGAATCCAAGCATTCTTTAAAGTCTTCAATATTTTTTCATGCATCACCATTAAGTCTTCCATACTTCTTCATAAGTCATCATCATCATTAAAATTCCTTTTTGGAGGAAGATGTTCATCTTCTTCTTTTTGTCAACAACACTATGTTATGTTAGTGAGGAAATATTTCTTTCATAAATCTTAGGCGACTTAAAGGTTTATCAATTAGATCATTGACCTAAAAAAGAGACACATTAATAGTTAAGGGAGTTATCAATTAAACACTCTCTACCATCAATGGGGTTAGAGTAAAGTCTAAGAGTCCTTAGTTTTGATTAAGTGATTGTCACAACAAGGTTCAAAACATGAAGATGTTTCATTTATAAGATGATATCTAATGAAAATAAGCATAACATATAAGACATAAGTGCCTCATGTTACAATCAGTACAACACCCTGTAGTCTGTGTTTTCTTTGATAAAGGAAGCCTTCTTCAAGCGAACAACACGCAGTCTTTAAAGCATATGTTGTACATTAAGAAAAAAATTCTCAAAGCTTATGTTGTGTTGCAAGGAATGTTTTAATCTTTCATCTACCAAGATGATTCGTGCAAGCACATGTTGAAATCAAGATCTCTTAGGATATGTGCTAAAGTATTGTTTCAATAATCATCTTTACATGAAGTTATATCAACCCTATCCAACTATTTGTCATGTATGGTCTTTGATTTTACTTCGTTTTGAGTAAAAGTTCTCTAATATATTGTTGATAAGTATTGTCAACCATCAAGATGATTCTTGTAGATGATATTAATGTGTAGTGGTGAATGGAACAAATTTAATGTGTCTATATGTTCATGTTCATCAGATGCAAGAAGATGTAAAATTTGAGTTTGAAGCTCTCGATGACTAGAAAAGGATTTGCTACAACTTTTTCTTCCAAGCTCTATATGAAGCCACACTTTGAAGGAGAAGATAAGAAGAAACCAAATGGGTAAGTGCTAAAATATTTCTATGCCATAAAAATTTGTAAATAACATTGTTATGTTTAGCAAATTAAAAGAGTGCTTATTTTTGTATATGTTGTAAGATGTTGATCCTCTCTAATAAGTGAACCTTGTTATCATTTAGATATCATCTTTATAAAAACCTTTTTTATTTAGCCAAGAGTGGCTCTTGTCCAAACAATACTCGATCTTAGCTAAGAGTGGTTATTATTCAAAAAATACTCAATCTTAGCTAGAAATGATTGTTGTCTAGATAATACTCTGTCTTAACCAAGAGAGATTACATTCCGAACATTATTTTGTGAGTTAATCAAGAGTGGTTGAGGTTCAAACAATGCTTGAATTTTTAGTCAAAAACGGATGAGTTATAAATAATATTCTAGTATTTAGCCTTTTATTTAGCCAAGAGTAGCTCTTGTCCAAACAATACTCGATCTTAGCAAAGAGTGGTTATTATTAAAAAAAAATACTCAATCTTACTAAGAAATGGTTGTTGTCTAGATAATACATTGTCTTAACCAGGAGAGATTACATTCCGAACATTATTTTATGAGTTAATCAACAACGGTTGAGGTTTAAACAATGCTTGAATTTTTAGTAAAAAATGGATGAGTTCCAAACAATATTATATTATTTAGCCAATAATGGTTGCATTTCCAGCAACACCTAGGTTTTTAGGTAAGAGCGGTTGAGTTCCAAATAGTACTTGGCTTGTCATTTGTAGTAGTAGTTGATAATGTTAATTTTTGCCATTATCCAAGCTACATTTTATTAGTAAAATCATCTCTTCCAAAGCTTTTAACCTACTTAATCCTCAATTTTACCTTACTTTTATAAATAAATACATTTTGGGTTATATTGATCTAAATATACCACTAATCCCCATTGTTGTGTCTATTTATAGATTGGAAGCTTTGTTCCAAAAATCCAGACAAATGAGTGACCTGGAATAGCAAGGAGAAGATAAAAAATGTCAACAGGAAGCGCTTGGCAGCACAACGCCAGCGTCAGGCACCAGCCAGGCTTCACGTTGCTTACCGCCTAGCGGCAGCTAGAGACCGCCGGGCGGTACACGTAAGTTTCCTACATTGTTTTACAGCTTGCGCCTGGCGGTGAAAGGCTTCTGCCAGGCGCTAGTTTCACTGATGTCGCAAGTTGGCCCTTTTTCTTCTATTTTCGCGAGGGGAAACTCATCTTGGACATTTTGGAGCTCGAGCAACATGTTTTGGAGCACTTGGAGGTCTGCTAGGGCTAGTGGGAACTACCCGTTCTTCCTCTTTGTATTTCTTCCCTCTTCCACTTCCATTTTGTAAGCTTGGGCTTTCCATGATAATGGTGAGCTAAACCCTTCTTTGTTGGGGTTAGATGTAGCCACTGAATTTTCATGTATTTGTGGATGATTTGAATATATATATATATATATATATATATATATATATATATATATATATATATTCTTCTTTGATTAATTGCTAGTATCCTTGTTTATTTACTTAAAGCTTGCTTTGTTTTAACCATTCATTGCATGATATTGGGTCATTAGGTATTGGAAAATATCTCTTGAAACCTAGAATCGGAACAAGATACCTAATGGAACTTGTATCTAGGAATAGAACTTGACCCATTAGTTGTCTTAAACCCTAGTTTGTAAAGCTAGTTTGCTTATTTAGGGATTCAAGGAATTGACTCTTAATAAAGAAACCTAGGCTCATTCAACTAAGGGATTAGGGTTTGAGTAGATTTTTGGGTTGACATTAGTAATTTAATGGATAAGAGTTTTATTGTTTTTATATATATGAGAGTGAAGTAGGTGAAGTCTAACCCCAACAATATCAATCCATTACTTTCTAGAGTTTTCAAATATCCAAGTTCACCTTTTACTTGTTTATGAAATATTTACTTTCTTGCACACAAAAACCCAAATTATGGATTTATTCTTTAGTTTAAATTAGTCACTAATTATGAAATTATTTAGTATACACAAGTCTCTTGGGAAACGATATCCTGATCTTACCAGTTACTACTTACACGACTTGGTTCACTTGCCAAAGTCTTAACAATAGTATGGATAGTGAAACACAAAGAGTGGATTGAGAGCTAGAATTAGTATGTGCTATATTGGATGAACTAACATAAGAATACAACGTAAATTTTTTTCCCTTTTTTTTTCTTTGCATATTATCACATTGCACTAATGAATGAAAGTAGAAGAGTTTTACGAATAAGTTATTGAAAAGCTCTTGATATTAGGGATGTCAAAAGGGGTTGAGCCCGACCACAAAAACACGGGCTAGAGACAGAAAATTCAACCTGCGAACCGTATCGACATGGCCCGTCAAGCCCGCCAACCCAACAGGCCAGTTTGTGGGCCAAAACGGGTCACCCTGTAGCCCGATTTACTTTCTAAAAACCATGGGCAACATGTGTAGTGATTTAGCTTAGTTGCTTTATGCACAACTTGTCTTACAGTCTTAGACATTTTCTGTCGCGAAATTAGAAGAACCCCTTCCCACTCCACTACCAACCACAATCGTGAATCGCAGAACATATCTCAACTACCCCATTTAGGCCTTCATGTTCACAAACCCATTGCCGTCATTGGTGTTTATCCTCCTCCGTCATCCACGAGACGTCGTTGGCCACGATGAAGGCAGTGCAATGACAGAACGCAACGAACGTAGTTATGTAGAGCTATCACTAGACTGCGACGTCAGGGACAATTTTGACCACCAAGACCATTGCGGACAGGTTTGTTCGTAAATTTGTTGGTTCCTCATTTTTCAATTTGTAAGCGTAAAGGAGGAATTTCCCTAACCCTAAATTTCATTTCCCCTAATTGGAGTTGAAAGTCTATGTGTAATTGTTTTTGCTGCAATTTCCCCTCACTTTGGAGCCATTCTATGATTGCTGGTATTGCTTCAATTTTTCCTCAAATTGAATTTTGTAGCTGGTGACCATTTTTTTGGATTGGAGGTATGGTAACCATATCGAGCCATTCCTTTTAATTGAGATGAACAATTGCTGGACTGTTTGTTTGGATCAAGTACTATAATACTTTTGTTGTAATTGAGATCTTTGTTGTTGTTATTGAGATGTATGTTGTTGTTATTGAGATGTATGTATTTAGGATGTCATTTATTTCTGTTGTGTTGTATTTTTTGGAGCTCACACTATTGATGTTTTGTGTTGAAAGTGTTGTTGTTTTAGCACACAATTTTGTGTTGACAGTGTTGTTGTTTTAGTACACAGTAGTGTTGGTGTTTGTGTTGCTTTGCTGCTCGGGTTCTTGTTTATGTTTTTTTACTGAGTTATGCTATTTGTGTTTGTTTGTGTTAGGATTTAGTGAACCTGGGGTGGTTAGTAAGATATAATGGATGAATCAAATACTAATCCTCCTCCAAGTGTTGATCATGAAACTGAGAATGTTCATCATCAATCTAAGAATGTTGATGCGGTTGAAGAGGATATGGATGAGAGTGTTAAACTTAAAAAATCATTTTCTAATAAGAAAATTGATAAGTCAACAACTTCTGATTGTTGAAATTATTTCACTAAGATTGGGGTTGTAGATGATGGAAAAAAGAAGGCAAAGTGTAATGGGTGCAATCAAAAATGCAATATTGGGAGTAAAAAGTATGGCTATTCTCATTTGAAGTGTCACATTGAGAAATGTAGTAAACTTAAATTTGAAGATGTGAGGCAAATGATAGTGGACGAGCAAGGAAAGTTAAAAGCTAGAAAAATAGATCCAATGTTTTCCCTAAGTTGTGTTCCAATTTATTTATCCAACACGATTTACCTTTCAATTTTTTGAGTATGAAGCACTTAGAACTTGGATAAGTTATCTGAATCCTGATGCATGTTTAGTTTCTAGAAATACGATAAAGAGTGATATTATGAAAATACATATGAAAGAGTTTAGGAAAATAAAAAATAAGATTTGTTTGACATCCGATTTGTGAACTTCTATAACTAGTGAGGGTTATATTGCTTTGACAGCATATTATGTTGACACAAATTGGAAATTGTGCAGTAAAATTTTGAACGTTTCCCACTTCCGTCCACCTCACACTAGCTTTGAGCTGTAAAAGAAAATAAATGAATTTTTGCATGATTTGGGAATTAAGAAAAGAATATTTTCTTTGACTTTGGATAATGCATCTGTCTTCCTAGGGTGAATTTTGATAGGGTTTTCATTAAGTACTCTATCTTTTCTAGCTGTCCTGGACAGTACTTACATCTGGACCTGGGATGCTTTTCAGATTTTTCTAATTTTTCCAAGCAAGTTATTAGATTCTCATTTTCCTCTTCTAACTGTTTTATCCTACCCTCCAGCCATTTAATCTCTCCTTTACGCTTGCTATTTGACTTTTGCAGTTTTGTAGCTTCCTTATGCAGTTCATTAAATGCATCAAGCAGTTCATAGTAATTATTTTCCTCATGTTCAGATGTGAAACTACTCACACTGCTTTTGGATGATTCTGCTTTAGCCATCAAACACATATTATTTTCCTCTTCAGTGCTGTCATCAGATTCACTGGATGTGCTGGAATCATTTTCTTCCCAGGCAATGTAAGCTTTCTTTTTCTTCAGGTGCTTCTCTGCCTCATTTTTCTCTTTCAATTTCTACTTCATCTTCAGCACAGGACAATCTGCCTTGATGTGTCCTGTCTTGCCACACTCATTGCAGGTTTGAGTTCCAGATCTGGACTACTTCTTGTTTCCTGCATGACTGTTATTAGTTTTATTCTTATACTTCAGGAATTTTGAGAACTTTTTCACCATTAAACTCAAGGCTTCATTGTCAGAGTTTCCATCATTGGAGTCATCTGCAGAATCTGCTTTCTTCTGTTTTGTTGCAGATTTTATAGCACTCTTCAAAGCTATTGTGTGCCTTTTTTCTCCATCCTCTTCTCCCTTGAGTCTTCCAAGTTCTAGTTCGTGTTCTCTCAGTTTCCCAAAGAGTGTGGCTATGTTCATGCTAGTGAGGTCTTTAAATTCTGAAATAGCAGTAACTTTGGGTTGCCATGTCCTGTTTAAGCTCTTCAAGATCTTGATGTTGAGCTCTTCTTTGTCAAAGGTCTTGCCAAGAGCGATGAGGTGATTTACTATATGTGTAAATCCCTTCTGTACATCACATATGCTTTCCCCAGTCTTCATTCTGAACATTTCATACTCTTGAATGAGAGTATTATTCCTTGCTCTTTTAACCTCATTCGTGCCCTCATGGGTGACTTCCAAGACGTCCCACATCTCTTTGGCTGATTCACATACATAGACCCTGTAAAATTCATCCAATGTTAGTGCAGAAGATATAATATTCTTGGCTCTAACATCATAATGTGCCCACTTATTCTCATCAGGGGTCCATTGTGAGAATTCTTTATGAAAAGTCTCTCCATCCACTATTTTAATTGGTTTAAAAGGTCCATTCATCACTGCATCCCATACCCCTTTGTCTACTGATTCAAGAAAGATTTTCATTCGAATTTTCCAGAATGGATAGTTTTCCCCAGCAAATAGAGGGGGCCTGTTAATGGATGCCCCTTCAGCAAAGGTTTGAGATGTATTAGACATAACAAGATCTTTCTAATCGATTAGCGTGTGATTAACCAGCTCTGGTGCCAATTGTTAAAAACAGATTTGTCTAATTATCTTAACCACGAAGGGATCTGAATTGATTAATGAGCTTTTCTCTGGTTTAAGGTGAATCTTGAAGAAGTCTTTAAGTTTTAAATCTCAATTAATCAATTTCGTAGTTCTGGGTTAATAGACTGTTTTAACTCAATCAAGAAAGATTATAAAAGAAGAGAAAGAAGCAATACACAACAATTTATACTGGTTTGATTCAAGATGAATCTACATCCAGTCTTCTCCTAAGTAACTCACGTAGGAGGATTCCACTAACACAGATAGGATCCAAGAATTACAAGAACACCTATATAATTCTAGACCCTAAAAGTCCAAGAACTTGATTTCCCAATCAAGAACTCCCCCTAGGAGCAATGCATCCACGCAATTGCACCTAGACCTACACTTCTGATAACGCTGTCGTTGACGCGATCAAATTAATACTACTTATCTATAACAACTTCAGTATTGTTAAGAAAGTAGTCAACAAAATAGTAAGGGTAAAGTAACCCAAAGTCGTCTCCCAACGAACA
>Ga0214544_1004958_pt1 | contig 26234 bp, 10 predicted proteins | sample CNSS3metaG_FD_160074 | JGI IMG/M metagenome (GOLD analysis project Ga0214544, IMG submission 160074) | Root nodule microbial communities from cowpea collected in UCLA plant growth center, Los Angeles, California, USA - CNSS3 | ecosystem: Host-associated > Plants > Roots > Nodule | place: USA... | reverse complement strand
TGATTTTTGATTCATATTAACTTGTGTGTTTGTTGAAATTTGAACTTATATAACAATCATGTTTGTTAAATTAAGTTATTTTACAATTATTGAACTATTATTTACTATTTGCATTAATTGTGGTGATTAAATTCTGAATTGGTATGGTACTATATGCACTTTTTCATATGAAGTAGGGTGTAGTAGACTCTTACGAGTCTCCGAGTCGGGTCTACGAGTCGAGTCTACGAAGCTCTCACGAGTCTACGTAGACTCTCGAGTCTGATAACCTTATATATATATATATATATATATATATATATATATATTTGCTCTTAAACGGGCTACTCAGAAATCAAGCAGCAGAACTGCAAATATAGCCTATCTTTACTTCTAGGTCTATCAAACTAACAAGCAATCAAAAAGTTCTTGTAATTTCAATAGAACCACAATTTTTATTGGAATTTCAAATCACTACAGAATTCGGAAATCAGGAAAATAGTGTGGCTAACCTGCAATGATGTGAGTGTGTGAGTGTGTCACGTGCACCGGAGTTTGGTGGTGTGGTATGCGGCGGCAAGAAGCTTAGTTTGACGGCGGCACACGGCGGTGAGGGGCTGGAAAGAACTACCTTTATTCTGAACGTCTTCCAGAGTGTAGCCGATAGGGTAAGCACTCGCTGAACAAAATACTAGGTCGTTTTGATGATTTCACACCACGTTATTTTATCATTATTTACACTCTTTTTTTTTTCTTGATTATTGGTTTTTTTATCTCTAATTCTAAATTAATTTTATTAACTTTTAATAATAATAGAGATCCTTGTAACACAATATAAAGTATTTATTGTTAATTTAAAATAATATTTAAATATTTAAAATATTTATTTAGCATAGATTTTAATTTTATAAAATAAATATTCATTCCATATTATGTAATTCTATGTTTGATAAGAGAAATTTCATCTATATTTTAGAACATTAAAAAAAAAATATTCTTCCTTTTAACTAACTATTTTTTTTATTATGTACAAATCTTTATCATTTTATTCTTTAAGTAATTATTGTTTAAACTAAATTAACTATAACAATAAAAAATACTATTTCCATTATAAAAACTATTTACAACAAAATTGTAAAAAATTATTTATTTTTATGATTAACTTTTTTTAATAATTATTATGATAATAAGTTTTTAATTTTTTTTATAAAAAAAATGATTGAAACACATGATTCCACCGATGAGAATGAGATCTACACAAAATATATATATATATATATATATATATATATATATATATATATATATATATATATTATCGGATTTTGGTCGGTATGATTGAGGTAATCAAAATAATATATTTAAAATTTATATATATTTAATTATTATCACTAATATAATAAAAATGAATATAAATTTAGTATAATAATAAAAAAAGGAAATTATATATATCTAAAAGATTATAATATCATACTTAAAATATAGTTATAAAAACACACAGTACAATTTTTCTTTTTATGTTCATAAAATAAAAAAGTGAATATATAAGAAACTCATTAAATAAAAGATTAAACTATTTTATTATAAAGTGAGATAATAAATAATTACCTTCTTTATTTCTTGGAGATGAAAGAAAACAGCTGAGAGATGAGAGTAAAAATAATATATCTTTTTCTCTTTAAATACAAAACAAAAGAAAATGAGAGATGAAAAGAATTTGTGAAAAACTCAAGACATATAATGGAACCACAATTAAAATCCGGTTATAAAAAAAATACACAATACACTATTTTTTCGTCCATGTTCATAAAATAAAAAATTAATATAAAAGAGTTCATTAAATAAATTATTTAATTAATATTTCACTATTAAAAATTACCTTTTTATTTTCTTCCTTGAAAATGGAAAAAAAATAAGAGCAAAAATAGTAGATATTTTTCTCTTCAAAAATAAAAGAAAACACAAAATAATAGATAAGAACAATTTATTACAAAAACTCAGTCCATAATGAAAAAGAATAATAAATATATTAATAAATCTTTTAATTCTTTATTTTTTATTATATTTAATTATATATTTTATTATTTATTAACATTAATTATTATGTTTATAAAATAAAGAAAATATTTGATTTAATCATCATTATTTTTGTAATGTATTTTTTAATATCTATAATAAAATATAATATCTATAATATAAAAAAATTCAAAATACCAATAACAAAAAAATTTCAAAATTTTTGGAGGCCATAGCCCTGTCACCAAATACTCCGCATATATATATATATATATATATATATATATATATATATATATATATATATATATATATATATATATATATATAAAAGATAATTTTTTTCAAATGAATGTCTTAGAAAAGGAATATTAGAATAAGTTTAATAAAAGAAGTTATTATTATAATATTTAAACTTTTTTAATATAAAAGTTTAAGATTTAAGATTGAAGAGTAAGAGAAGTATTTGGATTGAGATATGGTCAGCTGATTTGCAACGATGCATTTAAAATTTTATATAAGTTCATTTGAAGAGAAATGCCTTGAATTGATAAGATGGATTTACAAAATTACATAAAAATTTTATCCCTGCAACATATTTGAGTGGATGCCATTTGATTTTACAAATTTATCCTCATCAAATTACATCACTGCATTTTATAAGTTATTATACATTATTATTATTTTTATTAATTATTATTTATTTATTAATATTATTTTATTATATATAATTATTATTTTTATTATTTTATTATGTATATATATAATAAAATAATAATATATATTTATATCTATAATAATAATAGTTATTACTAATAATATATGTATATAATAATTAATAATTATAAAAATATATATAAAATAATAATTAATAATATATATAATTATTATTAATAATATATGTATATAATAATTAATAATAAAAATTAAAATATTATTAAAATTTAATATTTTTTATTTATTTAAAAATTATTTAATTTTATTTTTATTAAAAGGGTAGTTTGGTCATTTTTAAATTTTATTTATTATAATGTTTTTTAATCTATCACATTACTCAAATCACTTACTAACTTTCATAAAATTCATCTTCAAATCCACTTACTTTACTTTCTAAATCCACTAAAAAAAAACACATATTTATCTACACAAATTCACACAAATTCATCTTCACACTCCCCCCTAAATCCATCTTCTCAGGCAAACATAGCCTTAATGTTGATTTAAGAGAAGGAATGATTCTATTTAAAAAATATAGGGATTTAGTTGAGTAAAATAAAATATAAGAAAATTAAGTAATCATATGTTTATTTAAATATAGAAATCAATTTACTAATCAAGCTTTGAAAAAATTTTACCTTAAAACTTCAAGATTATAGGTTATTTTCTTGCTTAAGCTAAAAACTTTCAGAGAATAAAAAGTTTTAGGTAAGGAAAGTTAACTTAATCCATCTATTTTTGTAAGATTTTAATAAAAAGTCATGCCTTGCTGTGGAGTTTAAAGTTAGTGAGCTTCATATGAGTTTGAAGCTTTTAAATTGAGACAAGAAGTAGTTTTGTTGCATGTGCATCTAATGTTTTTTTGTTATATGTAGAATCAAAAGAAATGTGTTTTTGACATTCTTTAGTTGCATGTATAACCTAAAGAACTTTTATTGCAAGTGATTTTTTAACTTTTTTTTCATTTCTGAAGTTAATTTGTTGCATATAAATATGATGCTTATTTAGTATACATTGAGTTTGAAGTTTATCTATTCTACGTGCATTTGTCTAATAAAAGTTTTCATTTTCTTTAGTCTTAAAATAAATTCATTTTTTAAAGAATTAATCTTATGAGATGGAATGAAAATGTTGTTTAGTTTAAGTGAGTTAGTTTTTGTTTTTAGAGTTGTTGAAATTTGAAATGTTTATGCAAATGTATCGTGTTTGAGTCACCTTAGTGTGTGTTTTCATCAGGGGTGGTTATGGATTGATTTTTGAATGATCCAATTCACATCCATTTTAAATCCAAATAATTGGATCAAATTTTCAATCCAAATCCATTTTTTCAAAAAAACTATTTTGGATTTTTTTAAAATTCATATCCAAATATTTGGATCAAAATTTAAATCCAGACCAAATATTTGGATCAAGTTCAAAATCCAGAATTCATTTATTCTAAAAGAAATTTAAATTGAATTTTCTAAAACTTGTGTTCTTAAAGTCGACAAGATACAATTTGGCCCAACCCATAAGGTTAGGCTCTAGCCCACGTGAGCTAGGGCCAAAAAATCCCCCCATTAAAGAAGTCCATAAGGCCAAAAATCACACAAAAGCCCTGTGGGCCAAGGCTTGTCCATGTTTTCTTCTTAAACATGAAAAATATATTATTTTTTAAAATATATTATTATACTTTCTATCGTCGGCTCAAGGTCGATAAGTCTAGTGGTCGTGTCGACCCGACCTCACATGGTCGGTTCATCATTCCCGCCTGGCCCATCAAGGTTGTCGGCCCTGTCTGGTTTGTATGGGTCGTCTGACACAACCCATCCGAGTCGTCGGAATAACTCAGTCTGTCCGAGTCGTTGAGCCCGCCCAACCCATCAAGGTCGTCAGGCCTGCCCAATCCGTATAAGTCATTGGGTCAGCCCTACTCATATGGGGCTTCAGACTCGCTTGGCCCGTTCGGGTCATTAGGTCCGCTCGACTTTTTCGGGTCATCGGGTCCGACCAACTCGATCCAGTCGTCCGGCCACCCTACTCGTTCGTGTCTTTGGGTCCGTCCAACCCGTTATGGTCGTCGGGCCCACCCGACCTTATAGGGGTCGTCGGGCCTGCCCAACCCGTAAAGGTCGTCGAGCAAGTTATGTCTGAGTTTGAATTTAGCCTAGTCCATCTCAACCTTTAACCTAATCCAACTAAAAATTTAAATTGAAAATTTGGATTGAATTTTTTGGATTATCCATTTTTAAAAATCTTTATTTAGAGAATGAATATCCAATTCATAAAATATATAAAATGTAGATTATATAGAAATCCAATAGATTTTAAATAGATTAAATTTTTAATAAAATAAATTTTAAATGAATTAGATAGGAAAAAAATGGATCGGACAAAAAAAATTAAATTTTTTGTCCATCCCTAATTTTCATGATACCTTGCTCAACAAAAATATTTCCTTAAGTCACTTATATAAGGGCATCATTTAATACTTTCGCTCAACAAAATACGAAGCCCTTAAACAAATGTACTACTTGAGTCGCTCTACTCAGCATTTCTATAATACTTTTTTCTCAACGAATTATTGAAGTGCTTAAGCAATGGTATTGTGCGAGTGTCTTAAGTGAGAGTACCAATCCGATATGCTCACTAAATAGAAAGTAGTTTTGCTCAACTAGAGATATCACATGATATATAGAGATTTTTCATCGTTTTTTTTATTATATATATAAAATAAAGTTACGATAGACTAAGATGAATTTATGTAGGTAGTTTGTGGCACTATAATAAATTTCTTTTTAGGAACTTAACGCACGCGTACATCCTAAAATTATGTCTGGAAAAGATTGAATTGTTGCTCAAAAAACGTTCAGATACACATTATGAAATTAATTAAATTTAGTATTTTAAATTGCTGAATATTACAAAATACTTTTAATATTATATAATGAAATTCATTTTACAAATCGTCAGGGTTATAGCTTATTGATACAAGGTTTTGGAGTGTTATATAAATTATACTAAACTTAAGTTCCTTAATATTAGAGTTAAATATTGACTCATGCGAACGAAGAAAACTTGTTAAAACTCTGCCATTGCTTGTAATAAAAGAACGTTAACCCAATTACAACTTTATTTTCCATTTTTGTTATTTGAGATTTTTAGATCATACACACATTAATCAATTCAACTATCAATTTTTTTTTAATGATTTGATATTTCATTAAAAAATTAATGTAAAATATACTTTTTAAATATAAATAAATATCATTGTAAGATTACATTATATAAATGCTTGATTTATATACAACTCAATATGCTTGATCATCATCATGTTCATATCAAAATTTTCAATCATGAGATTGATATAATTTAATATTATATATTAATCATTAAAGAAAATAATTCTATAAAAAATTATTGTTTGTTAATCCTAAATAACTTTTGTTTTCTTCTGCATTACTAAGGGTTGAACCACGCATGTAAAGATGAATTGAAGACTTTCTTTTGGATCACAGCTGAAAGGAAGAAAATAAAAGACAAAGTGATAGAAAAAAAGAAGAAGGAAAAATGTATTTAATGAATGAGAAGAAAAAGAAGAAGAGAACAAATACAAGTGAATGAACGAAGAAAAAAAGTAAAAAAATAATAATATACTTTTATTATGTTATTTTTTAACAAAAGTCTTTATTATTATTATTATTTTAATTTTTAATTATCATTTTTAAAGCAACCTCTCATGCATTTTTCCATAAAATTAGAACCAAAGTGAGAGGAAATATATTATTGTGCACTCTCAAATTATTGCAACTCTTTTCAATTCTCCTTCAAAAAAAAAAAATCCTTCTTTTAAAGGATGTATAAACCATAACATTACAAGACTACCTGTACTCTTATATAAAATTTTGGTTTTGAAGCAGAGCTAAACTAACATTTAGAAAACTGACAGTGAATTATAAAGATAAGACTTTTTTCAAATTAATCAAAATAATTTATTAAAATTCTATGATTTTACTGAATAGTTAGGTTTTGAATTTTGAGATGTAGATCTACTTGTTGAATTATCAAAACTATAATCTCATTAATATTTCCTTGTAAATCTTAAATAAGGTGTATAGGTTTTTATTCCGTAAAGGAGAAAAAAAGTGGAGATGAGATAGGTTAAAAAAATAGATAAATGACCGATAGAGAGAATGACATTATGCAGCACAGACAATGGAATGAAACTTTTTCTTCCGCGAAGAAAGAGTCATGATTAGACAGCTTATTTAGTGGAAAATTACTTCTTTTTTTGAAGTCATAAGTGAAGGCTTCAGTTTACGAAACCCAGAAGTAAAAAAAGAAGTAATACTCTAAATACAACCTACAAAGTTCAACCTTTGGAAACATAAAATTAAACTTTATCTTTTGTTGGTGTATATATATTTAGAGAAAGAAATGGAAGAGGCAAATATAATTTATATACTAAATCAAGGTATCCTTTAACTTAAAATCGACATGAAAAATAAATATACTTTAATAGCTTATGACAAAAATGTCCATCGTATACACTCAGAAGAAAAAGAAAAAGAAAAAGATGTTGGTGTGATGTTTTAACAAAATTTGTATATCAAAAAAATTGAAAGGGTCGCTGTGTTCATCCCTTGTTTGTGTAGAGGGTATAAAGTTTAAACTTTCTAATGTATAAACAATTAGGGATATTTATAAATTATAATTGATACAAAAGGGATGTCGCCAACCTGCTTGTAATTATCAGTTTCCGGAAAAATGTTATATGCCGAGGCCATTCAATGGTTGTTCAACTGGGCGTTCGCCCAATGTCCTTAATTTCTGTACATTCACCACAGCAGAAAAATGTAAATCAATCAATAATATGAACAACAATAAATGTCAGCAACCAGCTACTTCAGTTATACACTTTTTCCTACCCAACAATCTCTGTCTATCATGATTTATATGGTATTTTTTCTATGTAAAGACATCCAACTATATATCCTACTTTTTGCGATATTTCTCAGTTTTACTCTATCTTGTCTTTGCATAGTAAATGGTCTAAATAGTTTCTTGTGGTTAATTAACAAGGTGTTTGGTTTTCAGTAGAAAAAGAAAAAACCCAAAGGTTAAAATGGAGTTCCAAATAATACGCGGGATAGTAGCCTGAAACTCAAGAACTTAATAGAAGGATATATTGTAACTACAGAGTCACTATAAGAGTTAAAAGAGTCACTTAATGACGTCAGTTGAACCAGAGAATTTAAACTGAAATTATTTGAGAAGAATTTAATTCAAAAAAGAAACTTTTAAAAGCACAAAACCAAAATAGCAACATGATGATCGACAAAATCAGGGCATTGCTTAACATAAAATCTACATTATAAGAGCACTTCTCATTGTGAGAAAAATTGTGCAAAAGAGAATAACAAGGGCTTATTATTACCGTCATATATTGCGGAGGATCGTCCATGGAAGTAGTACCTAGGATTACTTCCCTTTTTAATTTTGTTGTCAACTTGTGACAAACTCGCAGCTGAAAAAATAAAGAAATACAAGTTAAGATTATAATTTAAACATTCAAGATGTTGTTCTTAAAGTTTCTTTTATCATCACACTCTACCTCGGATCGAGTAGCCCCGCCAATAATAAATATAAAGATTCGCTTTCCCATCTTCTTGAAATCAGTAAGCACATTCTTCAACGTGGAGTCACTATTGAAGGTAGGAAAAATTATAAAATCAGCTTTGAACTTTGAAAACCATTAAAGCACAACTTGTATCTGGTAAAGAAACAAACTTGAGTGAGATAATATAGTTCATGTAACCTTGAATATCCATCATCTGAAGTACGAGATCTTCCCCAGTTTGCTGTCCTCCTAGATCTAATTGAATTAGGAGCAGTGGTTGGGGCTGTTTGGGGAACTTTGCTGTTTTTTGCTGGACCTCCCCGGGCACTACTTTTAATTGGCTCATTTATACACGAATATTCAGTCTTAGGTAATTCACCCTTATTGAGCTTTTCAATGAGTTCCTAATAAACACAATACCATAAATATTTTACATCTTATCATATAAAAGAAAACAAATAATATTTTATACTAATATCATACTATGTTTAAGCAAGCAAAATGATTTCTTACAGCTCAGCTTCTTGCACCCATACGACAACAAAAGAAGAATACTCGATAAGCTAATTTTATCAACTCATCAAATATGACACTCTCAGCACAAAAAAAATGAACTACCACACTGGCTAAGAAACAAGCTAGAGGGAAAAATCATTGAAACTTATGACTGTTGACATCTAACTGAAACTAATGTCAATTTTAGATAAACTTCATGTTAAAATTACTCATAATAGAAAAAAAAACTTCAAAAATATATTAAACTTTTCTCAAAAACTAAAATTAATTAATTTTTTAGTTTTTGTAGAAATCTTACTATTTATTTTTTCAAAAAGTTGAGATATATAAATTATAGTTTATGAAATAATTTTTTTTTCTTTTATAATTATTCACCGAGAAATTTGTTGAAAAAGACCTAAATTAAACATGTTGAGTCTTTGTAATGGGCATATTTTACTAAGCAAGGAAATTTTCTTGTCTTTTCCTTCTTTCTATAATAAATTCGACTGACCGATGAACTCAATTTATTTCTTTAGTTACAGTCAACAGAAAGGAAAAAGAATAAATTAATCACTTCATTTCTTTATAGTTCCAGTGAACAAAAGAGGAAAAAGAATAAATCACATCAGGTAAAGGTTGTATTGTACAAAAACAATTTGAGAAATAAAGGATTGCATGATCTGTAGTCATACCTCTAACATGGGAAAAAATCGAAATAGTTGCCACGTTTCTTCCTCTTCACCGGTCCGATCTTTGCGTGCTGCATGTTTTATCTATGAAGAAAACCAACCCTTTTACAGATATTTGATGTGAAAGAGTTATGGACAACGCCATGCAAGAGATATATCATTTTTGGATATAAATAAACAAAATTCTTATAGAAAACACGAATCCACTCCTTAAATATTCAGGTTAAGAGAATTTTGATTAGTAAAATATAATAAGACAACTATCTTAATAAATTCTAATATGTTATTTGTTGTTCTTATCTTAAGAAACATATAATTTTTATTGATATTAATTTATATAATAATATATACTATAATTTTATTTAATATATTATCTAATATATGCTTATAATCTTTTTTACACAATTTTAAATTACATTATCTATTAAAATATTAGTTATAATTTCAAAGTTATATACTTTTTTTATGATAAAAAAGTAGGTGTATATCTCTAATTTGGTTAAAACTATGTTTTTATAATTTATAAAACAATTAAAATAAAAATTTTTAAGAAAATTTATATGTAATTTTAATGAAAAATTTAATTTAAACATAATCTATATTACATTTTATTATTAGTTATTCTGTTATATTCTGTATATCCAGGATGGTGAGAAGGACAATTTTATTAGCTAAACTATATATATTCATTAACTTTTCTACAAACTATTCACCGTAAAATATCCAAATCATATAAAAAAGTATTAAAATATCCAAAATGTTAATTATAATAACCAAAAATCTGCATATACTAATTATTAGTATTTTAAGATAAATCAAATTTTTTTTAGAAATTCATGTTTACAAATATTGACCATTAGATTTATATGTCACAAAAAAAAAATCATTATTAATTTATAATGAAAATTAATATATAGGTTAATTTCATTTTTTTAAATCTTTAATTAATTTCTAAAAACTGAGCAAACTATAATAAAATTTCACCGGGCTACAAAAAAAAAATTTAAATTGATATAATAATCATGGATTAGAATTATTTTTTCACAAATATGCAATGAAACCCAATATTTTTTTAATTTATTTGACAAGTTTGGATCTACAGAAACACATAAAATCATTAGAACATTAGTGTAAGTAATTTGATGATTATATAAAAGAGTTTAATTATGGATTTAAGATTTGGCTTAATTAATTTAAATTAAACATATGTGGGCAGGTAGGAATGCCAAACAATCCATGTTTGCACGCATTGTCCAAACTCATCTTTAGGTCGATGTTGGCATGAGTTTGAGTAATATATAACTTTCTAAATCAGGTCAGACTGATATGATTATGGACATTTTGTTGGAACTATCTCTCTTTATGTCAGGGAAACATTTTTCTGTGCATGTGAACTAAGAAAATAATTTATTCTAAGGTATTCAAATTATTTCCTTGCTATCTGCTTGCATTTTTTATGGAAAACATGAACCAAGAAGATAATTTATTCTAAGCTCTTAAAATTATTTTCCTTTATATCTACATGCACTCTTCAGAAAACCTCAATCATATGCTATAAAGAGGAGTCTTGAGAGAGAGAAAGAAGACACACAAAAGTTGAGAATCAATTGAGAAAGAAAGAAGACACAAAAGTTGAGAATCAATTGAGAAAGAAAAGAGATATTTCATCATTCTTGATAAAATTGTTGTAATTTATCCAAAGGAAAGTGAGTTAGTGTTTCATCTTATTAAAAAAGAGAGATATTTTTGCAATTCTACTATTATAATGAATTTTATAGTAGGTTGAAGCCACTTTTCTATTTTCTATTTGAGTGGATTTTCATGTTAAAAAGTTAGTGTTAACATTTGCTCTTCTTATTTCTCACAAGCATGTTTTAAGTTACACAAGGAAACTTTTCCACTTTCTGCCTAAATTGCTATGTCTTCCCACATATTTTTTCCTTATCTTATCTCATACTTATCCAAATTTTAAATTACTAAAACATTCCTAGATTATTTAGCATTTTATTATAAAATTTCTTAATAATATTATGTTTCACTTATATGAGATTAGTTTTTGTAAGAAAAAAGTAATAAATATTTGATCAAGTATGGACGCAAGTATGGTATACCTGTTACTCGACATGGATGAAAAATAAAATTTCATTTATGTCAGGCACCAGAAATGGGAAGGAGTTGTCATTCCTGTATGTATGGTTGCTTCTATGCTAGAAAGGACAAACATAATAATTTAGGACGGTGTTTACCGTATATATGGTTGGGCTTGTTATTTTAGTAAGTCTGAGATCTGAAGTCATAATAAAGTACCGAGTTAGAAATTTATAGGGACAAATTCATTAACATTGTATTGGGAGGCTCATTTCAGAAACAAAAGGTTCAAACTTTCTCTTATACCATTCTCTCTTCCTTCAACCCTCCTATTTTCTCCTCCTCGTCTCAAATCTTTATTATAGAGAAACCACAACTTTATTTTTTTCATAAAGAAATTTTAAGTATCAATCCCAATTTTACATTGGGTAAGTTTATCGCCTTTATCTTTATTCAATTCTCATTTTCTTCAACGAGATGACAGATGCATGGAGTTAGGTGTGAGAAATTCGTTCAATTTTAGTCATTTACTAAATATACATTATATTTGTTGGTTTATTGTGATTGTTTTATAAATATAATTATCATATTTTTGACACGAGACAAAAGACAATAATGCAAAAAATATCTATAAAAGTAGAAGAATGGAATGAGAAGAAAAATACTAAGTGAATCTAAAATCTTTCTTTTTGAAACAGAATATCTAAAATCTTAAACGATGAATCATTTGTATAATATTCATATAATTAAGTTTACCACTAAAGGTTAATATGGTATTTCATTCTCAAATCATACATAATAAAATTATGTAATATTAAAAAAATTGTTAACGTCTTCTAAATATAATTATTTATACTAAAAGATGGATAATAAAATATTAAATATTTTATTTAAAAGAAAATTAATGTAATTGTTTCTATAATAAAACTATAAAAAACAAATAGAAATTTAATGTAAAATGCTCAAAGTATTCAATGAATTAATTTTATAACAACAATAAAAAATATTTCATAAAAAATTCAAATATTATTATTTTATGTAAAAAATAAAAATATTTTTAAGATTAATATTATATATATATATATATATAATTATGAAATTATAAAAAATTAAAGGAGCCAAATATCTCCCTGAATTGTATGTTTTTTTTTTGTGTACACCAAACATATATACATATGCATATATATATATATATATATATATATATATATATATATATATATATATATTTTTTTGTTTATATATATATAAACCATCCTTGATATACAAAGGTACTGTGAAATGAATATGTATGTTTACCTTCTGGTTATTGAACTTGAGTGAGAAAGCACCTTCTCCACCAGATGATTTCTTCTTATGTGATCCCGCCAGCAGTTGCATGTTAGTGATAACTTTCATGTCATCAGGTGATAGTTTTGCCAACTGATTAGATGAGCAGAACCATCAACATATAAAATCACTTTACTTAGGCACAACTTGTACACGTCTTTTGTTTAGAATTTTGTAATTCGTGCTGATCTTGAATTATCAAATTAGTTTTGTAATAGTTGATAGAGGCTGAATTCCTTGAAAAACGGATTGGTGTCTAATTTGTCCTGTCTTAGACACCTCATCCAGGTTTACATAGGAGTGATTTATAAATAAAGCGAGGCAAAGTTATATGAGCAAAGTTCATTTACAGCAAACAAAAGATGAGAGTCAGGCACAGTCACCCAGGTGCAATTTAGTCAAATTTACCTAAAAAGATTATGAATCTGATGAGATATTGAGACTCTTGTATAACAAACGTTGAAGTTATGAGAAATGGGAATACCATAAATATGTTTTCAATTTAATTATTATATTCATGTGCAATAAAAGTAAAAATTTGGAGAATACAATAAACATGTAAGAGTTGATAATAACCTGCATTAGCTTTGAAGCTTTATCACCCTCAAACTTTTCAGGATAGACAATTGCATAAATCATCAACAAACGCAACTTATTTTCAGGTGTACTCTGCACGGGCAAAAGTTTTTTAGTAAATAAAGGGATTATAATAAAATACTATTGACCATTCAGATATCTCTTCATTTCAAGACCTGCTTTCTTAAAAATTGAATAACTTCCTTTGCTCCAGCATCCCCAAAAACAAGATCTTGTTCCAGCTGTCCGAGCTCTCTAAGTTCTGTTGCTCTGATAATTGTGTTGATCTTTCCAGCTATCTGCTTTGAATTCATCAAGCAGAATGGTTAGCATAGGAATTTATTTATTTTGTTATTACAGTGCGACCCTTTTCAGGTTGAAAGAGATATGTCATTTGTGTAAAGCCATCACGAGTTCTCATTTCTCAAGAAGTATGTCATTTCGTTCTCTCACATTCCATTGCCATTCTCAAGATGCAATAAAAAAAACTATACTTTTCCTAGACAAACCATAAAAAAGAAAAAATAGAAGATGACGAAAGTTAGATGGAATAAATCACCTCCACATGGAGTGAAATCTTTTCCACTTGCTCAGTGTATTGCGGCAATGCTTGAACCATTTTTTGCAAATCTCGCGTAGATATTTCACCACCATCTCTGCAGAAAATTAAATTTATAGGTCTAAAATAAGTGGCACGTGGTTTTGTCAAAATAAGTGCTCAAGGTTGGAGGTAGCAACGTAACCTGTTTTGAGAAGGCTTGGGAGGCTATACAAGTCTTCCTGTCGGATATGTAATTAATCTTAGTTTAGCCCAAGTTCACAGTTCATCTTACTTAGGTTCGGTTGGATAAGTATACCCTCATACTTGTGAGGTATCATCACCCATATAATCCATAACTACTATAACGAGACACTATTTAACTTTTCATTATTTTCTTACAGAATTAAATGTACACTCCTATTTCTTATTTAATCTTCATTTTCTTTCTTTTTTCTGATTTATGCTATCTTAAAAATTCATAGCAAGCACATGATGTCTCTTTCAAAATAAATTTGTACATATAATGACGTTTTTTATTGCAGAAACTGCCCTGATCAGTGTCTATGCAATAAAAAATCAAAAACTGTGCTACTAAAACTAAACTCCTTTTCTAGCTCTATTTTTTCCTTCTAACAAGAATGAAACTTAGAACCCTGTATATACCTACCACTATATAGATCCTAATGGTTCCTTCTCGTGCTTTCTCTGATTCCCTGGCATTGGTTCTCTCGCTCTCTATAATTCTGTGTAAAGCCCACCCGTCATTGTTTCCCTCCTATTCTTTATGTACAACGTCAACTATTTAAGTAACTGTGTAAGTTGTACACTTTGAGTCTGAGACTGTTCTAACTTGGACCAAGAACCAAATAATTCTTGCTCGGTATTGTTGACTTATACACTGAAATACTGTAATACTAGCTACTAATGGTAGAGCATTTATATTCTCGCTCAGGCACAAATTCCAGATTTATGGTACTTTTATCACCATATAATCATAACAATGAAGTATTTTAAGTAAAAGAACAAGTTTTAAAGGCATATGGGATTTAAAGACTAATAGTGCATTTAGTCACGAGAACGTAGAGAAGGGAAGGGGAGAGAGACTCTGAAAGGTAAAATGGATTATAATCCTTTTTCTATATTTACAGAATTTTAATGAGATGTTGTTTTTCTTTATTTTCCTTCCATTTAAAATTTAGAAAAACAAACAATACACTCTCTCTTACAACTTCATTTAAATACACATTTCTTTTTTGGATGAGATTTTTTTAAAATTAAAAAATTATATAACTCTCATTTGTTATTTAATAAATCTCACTAATAATTTTGTAGTTTAAATATATTTAAACATAAAAAAAAAACACTTTAAAGAAGCCACCACTCCACTAGATTTATTCATATTTTCCCTTTAGTTGCAAAGCAAAAAGCGAGATCTTCCTTTGTTATAATATTTTTCTCTCTCTCTCCTTTGATTATCCCCATGTGTTTGGATTGACAGTATTTTTAAATAAAAACCCTTTCTAAGTGGTCTTAAAAAAAGTAATTATTTTTCAGAAAAAAAAAACTTTCCAAACACATCATACCCGAAATGAATAATGACAAATTTAGTGAAAGCTAGGTCCTTAAATTAATTGGGAGGCATTTCACGAAAATGGCCATTATTTTTCATAAAGGAAGAAGAAAAGTGCCAATGCAAACCTTCCCCTTTGTTGCATTTGTGCTGCTTTGTTCTTTGATACGAAGTTGGTAAACTTGTCATGCAGTCTTTCACTAGCCTGGTATTAATGACGGTAAAAGAGCAATGAGATTTGAGAAATATATAAATTTTGAGTTGATAATATTAGATGAGTTCGGATAAATTTGTTATAAATATTTGTAAAAAAAAATAAAAAAATAACTTTCTTTTATATGTGAAAATTAGATTATGCATAACATAAATTTTTTTTTGGAGAAATTAATATTACATAAACTTGTTTCATTTAACAAAATCTGTATATATATATATATATATATATATATATATATATATTTTTTTTTATTTTTTCAAAAAATTATCTAAATAGATAGTGAAAGAGACGTACATCTGCTATATGAGCGTGGCGAAGTTCAAGCCAGACTGAATCATGATCTTGTAGAATGACCTCCTTGATCTCAGGTTCATCCCCGGTTTTGCTGGGAACCTAACATGATTGCTACGTTAAAATCAGAACTAGCAAAATGCAAAAACTTGTATACCTGAAGGCTGACTCAATAAAAGTGATGCTTCAAATAAATTGAGCGACCTTTTTATAAGAAAGCTGTACTTTTAATTATTTAATCAATATATGTAGCCTTTTATTTTATATATAAAAACTAATAACTGATAATTTTTATTTGTGAGTCCAAAGTTTAATTTAAGTAACCTTATTTTTATAATGATGGAGGGAAGGGCAAGCTAAAAGAAAGTGATACCTCATGCATATATTTATCTCCATCCATATTCAACAAATCATGGCACATAGCATCATAGGTCCATTCATGAATGACAGGAGCAATCTGTGATGCAGATTAAACACAGTTAAAAGTGAGATATAAAAGGAGACATTCATTGTGAACAGACTATTTTAACCTGATCTACGGTTCTGTCAATAATGAGCAGATCACAAGTTTCCTCTTGTGGAAAACTTGGAATGGTAGATTTATATTTAGAAACCATGTCCCAAACAACGCTAGCAAGGTTTGTAGGAACTAATTCTCGAACTTGTGCTGCAGTAGACTCGTCGTCAGTTTCCCTTGCAGCACGAAACCACACATATGGTAACTCCTAAAAAGATACACACATTTTTTAATATACTCTTTTAGAAGTTATACCTTATACGGAGAAGATTAGGAATTTAGGGAAAGTCAAGTATAACTTGTGCAGTAGAATTCGAAAATATGTTATAGATAGATCATGATTGACACTACATTTAAACATCTAAACCGATGATAGTTAATATCTTCAATAGATTTAAATACTATCATGATTACCTTATAAATGTTTTTAATCTTCACTGTCATTAAAAGAATGCCCTATGTTGTACCTTAAATTACAAGTAAAGAGTAATCTAGTTTTATTTTTACTCAAATTCGCCACCCACGTAAACAACCAAAGCATGCTTGAACTGAAATGATGGGTAAAAGTTACAGAAGTGGTCACAAATATGAAATTTATTGCATCCCACGAAATCATAACGTAGTAATTATTTAATTCTGAGTGACTTCTGCTAAAATAGTTTGTTAGACGTACAGCAAAATATATATTCACCAAAAACGAATGGAAATTAGAAAGGCTATATTACATAAAAATATGTAAGAATCAAACGGGATAAAAGAAGAAAAAGGACGACTTAAAAAGTACCAGTAAAATCTCATTACAGTGAGTCGAGAGTAGTCTATTAATATCTTAACCTACGTTAGTGGCAAATATAGAGTACAAGAGGTCATACCTTTAATGAAGCAAAAACTGTAGCTATTCGAATAGCCATATTATTCAAGCAGGAGTTAAATCTGCGAGTATTCTCAATGTTGCCAAAAAGATCGTCCATTGCTGTGTCTTGATCAGTAGTAAACCCCTGCATCATACACATCTCAGTAGAAAATCCCATTTTCCCCCTCGTTTTGAGTTCAAGGTGTTTCTTCGCTTGAGAATAAATACAATAATATATACTATTACTCTGTTGACCAAATTTCCATGGATTTGTATTTCTTATGCTAGTATTTATATATTGGTTGTGTCACGCAAATCATGACTTTGAATGCACTGCAATCCCAAATTCCTTGAGAACGCTGCTAAGTTTAGTAAGATTAAGAACATAAATAAAACCTTTGGATCATATGACAAAATCATGCATATAGGAATTTCATTTTGAAATCAGTAAATTCATCGAGGTAGTTTATTCTTGCAACTATGACGTACCATGAGCAATTAAAAAAATGTGTTTTGTTATACACGAAGATTTTGAGTAGGTAGGTAGGTTAATGGTTACTAAACAATTTCATTTAAGGTATGCATGAAGGTAAATACTACAAATAAACTGCGAAAGTACCTGGCTATCTACGGGAAAATATTCCAAATTCATCTGCAAAATAGAACCAAAGTAATTTCAATAAATAAAAAATTTGATGTTGACCGCCTGCTGATATCAATTAGATAGAAGGGGACAACAAAATCTTGACCTCTCTCAATGCTCCTATGCGGGGTAAAACACTTGTATCACACTTGATGTGGTTTACAAGTTCCTTTGGGATCGGTGAACTGAAAAATATATAGGCTCTGAAACGTGCAGAGGAAGAAAGAACACAGCCCCCGCCCCATTTTAAAAGAAAAAACAACGCTGTTAAGTTTTCTCCTGAGTTAAGCTTTTAAAAATCTTGAAACAATATTAAATTTGGGGAAAATTTAGAATGCTTCTCATACTTCTTATAGAGGGGCTCCCTTCCAGACATATCAGACAGAAACATGACCACACTGCAAGCTAGCAAAAGACATGTTTAATATGGATAAACTATGCGAGTGAAAAAAAAGGAACAACAGAAAAAATAGTTCATTTAAATTAATGCATGGAAGAGAAAACTTTAGATTGGGTTAAAATGGGAATAAAATTGGAAACAGAAGGGATTAGAGAAATAATTGAACCCTGATTGTGGCCTTATATTGCTGATAGATTAAGATTGGAAAGGTACCCATAAAAAAATGTACATTTCTCAATTTAAGGGTAACAGTTGTATAATTAATTAGAAAAATTTTGCTATTCAAGTTGTCAACCCTTTGCAAGCTTCAATTACTTTAAAGTGATGCTATAAGCTAATGAAAACATCCATTTTCAACAACAACAAAAAACAGTTTTTTCTTAAGAATAAGAGCTTCACATAAAAATATGAAAAAGACTCACAAATTCATTGTCTAAAGCATTTACATAGATGTTGATGCTTTGGTCTTTTATATGAGTTTATTAATTATGCATTGGTGATGAATTTCTTTGGTGTTTTCTTTCAAAAAAACCTACAAATGATATCAGAATCGACTTGTTGAGTATGATATGAAATGCGTGAAAAATCCTCGACAGTTTCAGACAAGTGTGATCATTTTTGGTAAATGACCGTACAAGTAAGAAATACTTATCCTTTTGAAAAGGAAGGAAGAATATCAATATGGAAAAGACCCACACAAAGACAAGTCATCATTAAGAATTCAAGTCTAAACGAAAAATATACCACCATCCTCAACAGATTCACACATATTCCCTAACATAACTTTTATGTAATCTCTATCACAATAATCATTGTATGAGATCTTAGTTTATTTTTTTTAGTCTTTATAATTTTTGTTCCAATACAAGGGCTTATAAGACTCACACTCATTATTGTTTTATTAGGTTAGAGATAAAAATATACATTTTTAATATAGAATAATAATATTTTGTATTGTTATGGCCCGGAGTCTTATTTAAGATCTAAGAACTTATTTAAGACCGTAAATTTTAAATTTCGTGTCATCTGAACATATTTTAATAAAAAAAATTATAAACTTAAGTCTTAAGCTTATAATTTTGTACATATGAAAATGAACACTTACATTTTTTATATTTTGATACAACCTGACCTTGTGTTGCATCAAATAGTGAGATTAGGTCATATATATATATATATATATATATATATATATATATATATTAGTGTGGATGCAAGAAAGGAAAAGTCATTCACATCGAAAGGAATTAAATTGCAAACAAATCTTCGAATGTTTTGCTATCTGGCAAATGATAATGAACCAAAAGTTAAGCAAACAGTACAACAGAATATCTATGGTACTAGAGTCTCTTGCTTTAGAGGGATCGCGGAATTTAAAAACTGTATTTGATAATGAAAAATATATTCTGGATAAGCATACGACTATACTAAAAATACCACGGAAAAGACAAAGAAACATGGATGCGCAACTTGATTATGAAAAAAGTGATCGGAATAGTATTACTTAGAATACTGGGGATATGTTTTGAATTTTCTCTTACGTTTTTTTCTTACGAGTTATTTGAAAGTTAAAATTCAAAACTTAAGTTTTAAAAGTAAAGCAGAATTTGTACAACAATTTTCATTTCTTATAATTTAAAAGAGATGACCCTGCCATATATAATAATAGTCTATAGACGTATACTAGCTTCTATGAAACGAAGCATTCAGATTCAGGTATACAGCAAGTAGAAAATATAGTCTTTTACTTTTAATTGTGTTGTTATTCGTGTGTAACATTTTTTCCTTTCTTTATATTATCTTGTGTCAAAAAGGGTTTCAAAATGCAATCCCATATTCATCTCCATGTGTATTTTACAGAAAAAAAAAAAGAAAAAAGAATACAGGGGTGTGCGTGCTTCCATATTTACAATTGAATGGACCAAAAAACACAGAAAAAGAGAATGCATATCATATTCATTTCAATTCATTTAACAGAGTCATACTAAATATCTTACCCATCAGATGTCATGTATATATGGTACTCATTAGTCATGAAGGAAACTTGTTCGGCATTCAATCCTGTGAAAGTAAACATGCCAATTTGTTTGATAATGTGACTCCAATCACCAGGTGTTCCTGCCCAGTTAAAGGAGAAATATGTATAACTGCAACATATGTTTCACATATACAGAAGACAATACAGAGTAGGGGAAGAGAATAAAGAATGAGCAAACAAGGAATAGCTTCTTGCATACTGGAGCAACAATAATGATACAGATCAACCCAAAATGACAAAACTAAAGGAATTGCAAAAGGAACTCAGTAGAGGCTGACCTCGGGAATGTAAAGCGTTGAAAGTGATCCAGGTACATTCGAAAAAGACAAAAACTAAAGGAATTGTAGAAGGAACTCTGGATAGGCTTACCTCTGGACTGTAAAGCATCAAAAAGTTGCTGGCGCATACTGATAATTCGATCAGCCATTGCTTTCAACTCGATAGTCCACTCATTGAACAAATCTCTGAGAGAGAATCAAAAATCAGTGGGAACTTTTTTAGCACAGGAAAAAATTACCTAGCAAAAGAATGTGCCTAGGATCTCCTCCTTGGAATTATTAAATATATAGACAACCAAAATATGTGATGACACCAACCATCACAATCAGTAAAATCACCATCTTAGATAACGACAATATTTACCAGAATCCTCCTTGTAAAACATATATTTGAAGAATGAACTACGTAAATACCAAAGTGGTTACACAAGCACAAAATTCATTACCATTTGACTGTCCATTTCAAGACTATCATTAAGAATAAGACAGTCAACTTTTTTTTTTTTCTCCCTATGTTCTCTTAGGAAAGCGGAAGAATCTTGGCTCATTACCCGTCCTTGAGAATGGCAGCCACAATGGATGCACCGTGAATGGGAGGACTCGAGAACATGGGCCTAATCACGAGTTTCAGCTGGCTCTCAACCCTGCTTGCAACATCAGGTGACTTGCAGACCTAGATGAGTTTTTATTATTTTAAAAAGGGGAGACTTATCAAAACACAAGAAGCTGCTAGTCATCAAAGAAAAATAAAAGTATAACTGTAGATTAAAAAATCAGCACTAAGGATACAAAGATTCACAAAGTAATCAAGTAACTAATAAGATTCAAGGAGACAAAGAGCATTCACTTGTTACTGACAAAAATTTCATAGTCTCCACTTAATGCTTCGAAGTTCTTACAATGCTTAAGGCTCCAACACGTTCTCCATAAAGACCCAGATTCTTTGCATAACTCTGTGCTAGCAGCAATTCACCCCCATCAGCAACAAACAAACGAACAGGTTGGGCATCTGCATCTAGACTGCCGCTAGCAAAACCCTTTTGAAAAAAAAATGATAGTTTAAAAATATTTTTTGATCAAAGAATAGGCATCTGAAACATAGTAAATATAAATTCCTAAATTCCTGTACATCCATGATCCATCAATGACATTTTCAAGAAAAAGGAAGCTAGCACTAAGATTTTGATTCTTTTTCAACCCATGCAAAACATCAGGATCCCATGTGATTTCTACTGGACAGATTTGAAATTTTAATATAAACGCAAAATTCTAAAACTAAGAAGCCAGAAGCAAGAAATTAGTTGCACACAAAAGAGGCTTGCCTGATAAGCACTGTCAAAGAAAGGTAACAAAGCTTTTAATCTTATTAGCTGCCTAATCTGCTCCCATTGCTCAAGGGTTGGATCAACACCAGTTGGGTTATGTGCGCATGCATGTAGCAAAATAATAGATCCAGATGGAGCAGCACCAAGATCTTCTAGAAGTCCTATAAGAACCGGAGGGTAAAATAATATTAAATAAACTTGATGAATATGAAATTGATCATGACACAATAAGTAATTCACACTTCACAGCTTGATACAGTAATTTCCAACCTTCAAAGTCAAGCCCCCGTGTTGCTGGAGCATAGTAGCGATATGTTTTGACAGACAACCCCGCTAAGTTGAAAACCTTGTGGTGATTGCCCCAGGTTGGTGTTGGCAAGTATATAGTCCGCTGAACAGACAGACAAGTGCAGTAAAAAATGTTAAAGTGACGTTAAATAAACATCAGTTAAAAAGGAGAGAAAAGTCAAGAAAAAAACACGTTACATGGTGATAGTGTTTAGCCAAAAATTCACCCCCAACTCTTAATGAACCAGTCCCAGATAAGCATTGTACAGTGGTAACCCTGTTCTCTTGAATAGCAGGGCTATACAAAAAAAAGAAGTAAGCATAAACAATTAGGTATTGAATACTGATCAGGAAAAATCTCTATAAAAAAGAAATCACTGAATTTTTTTTCTATTATTAACCTGTCAGCCCCAAAAATAAGCTTAGCACTCAATTTATTAAAATCAGCAAGCCCAACAATTGGAATATACTCCTTGTTGCGTGACCTGAAAATAATGCAGAACAGAACATTCTAAAAAGTTCCGCATAATATCACCGGAAACGAGAAGGGAGAAAGTATAGTCAGGTACTAACAAGTCATTTATGAGTTGCTGCTCAACCTTCCTCACTACATTCAAAACAAGAGGTTTTCCTTCCTGGAACAATTTAAAGTATTAGCAAGAACTCACAACTTTCCAGTAGCCAGCAAAATTATATGCACAAGGACTATATAATTGTATTTACGAATTAACGTAATCTAGTTTATCTCATTCTAAATAATGTAGTACCATTAAGAAAAAACTCTCACCTCAGTTCGGTAAGCACCAACGCCCAAGTTGAGCTTAACTGGACTTGGATCTTTGTTAAACGCAACCGTTACCTATTTTCAAACACGCAATCAGAGTAAACAAAACTAAACAAATAATAACAAAACTAGAAAAAATTTCGTATGATTAGACGCCTCAGTGTCCAATCACGTGCACTATTTCCAAAGGCAACGCAACACGGCATCGGCGAAACGTAGCGTGCGGCCTCGAAATTCACACGCAATCAAACACAATTACACAGCTCAAAATCACGCAACGAACCGATAAACTTCCGCAATAATCTAAACCTAGATTCCTTAAATAAAAACAATCTCGAATTAATCATTCAAATGATGCTGCTGTATACATGTCAAGAACACGATCTCAGGAATTAGAAGAACGAAAAGAAGAAAGTAAAAAACGCGATCTCATCTAATACGTTACATAATCGTAATTGCGATGATTTGAATAAATAAATAAATAGCGAGGCAAGAAGAAAATATTACCCCGAGGATAGGATCTTCAGGCGCACGAACGAGGTGGTTGAAGACGGAATCAGAAGCAGCGGTTGGCGAAGCGGAGATGCCATCGTTAGAAGCCATTGGTTCAAGAGCGCTAATGAAATGTCTGGCGAGAGTGTTGAGTCTGCGATCACAGGGAGAGGAATAAGAATCAGAGAGAGAGGTAGTTTTGAGAATAACCGGTGGGCGCATGCTGAATGTAAACTCTCTATTTTCTCGGGTTTTGTTGGTCCCTGTAATAAAGTGCGTGCGTGCGCGAATGAATTAAAGAAAAGTATTCCCTCCACAAATTACAAACTTGGAAATGCAACCAGAGTTTATTTCATTTCATTCACATTTTTTCTCTCACCGTTATATGATAGAAGAATGAATTTGTTTCGTCTATGCTATTCCTATTATGCAATGGTGGATGATTAAAACGTTGCCATATGTGTCGTTTACTCGGTTGGTCACACTATCGCCTTCAATTATTCAATTTTCTCGATGCAATAAAAGCGTGACATTGCATACCACCTTCTAAAAAAAGATTATTATAAACTAATTATTGAAAATAGCACCGTACAATGCGACAAAGTGTTTTGAATTTATGGTAACATAAGAATAATTGTTTAGTAGATTTTCTGTACCCTCGTCATAAGAAAAGAATGACAATGTTGGTGACACTTTACTATTAATTATAATGTCCTGAAAAAAGTTATATTAAAAAATATACTGTCGCGTTATAGTATAAACCTAAAAAATATTTAATATATTTCTTAAAAATGGAAAAAAATATTAAAAAAAACTAAACAAAAATCATCAAGAAAACATTATTTATGTTTACCTTTCCATTCTCATGTCAATGTCAATGTCAGTGTATAATGTATTGTTGTGAAATGCATACACGTATAAATTTAAGTTCAATAAAAAATTTAATTGAAATCAAGAAAATTGACAATTCAACGTTGATTGTTAAAAGTTTAATTTAAAATGTGCTGTCATACTTAAATTAGGTCAACATCAGTAACTTGTACATAGGTGTTGGTCTTCATTGATCCTTTTAATCTCCTCTTTGGACTGAGTTACCTGCTAAGCATTTTCATCAAGTCAAACATTTGGCTCCACTATATAGTTTTAAATATAGTTATTCCAATAAATAATGAACTTTTAAGTGTTACATCATATTTAGTCCTAGTAGTAAGTTGGTTCTTTTGTCTGAACAATTTTTTTTTTCTAAAATACTCCTTGTAAAATCTCTCTTGTATTTTAATCCTGCTAATATATTAAGTTTTTCTTTTTTCCCCTACAATATTAAATAATTTATTTCAATATTTATTCTTGTGTTTGGGCAAAATTCTAAGGGAGAAATTAGTTTTCTAAGTCTATCTTTTCTGATCTATCTATCTTTCTTTATTTTTCTATCAATATTCAGGTGTTTATGAGGTAGAAATAAAGTTATTATTTTCAAACTAAGAATTATATATTATTATTCTTTTAATAAACATGACTAAACAAAACATTTGATAATAAAATAAAATTCAAATAAAAGAACAGATTTTGAATATATTTAGTGCTGCAACATGTTCTTTATTTTATTTTGGTCTTCACATAACAATTTTTTTTAAAAAATTAGACGTTGTTAAAATTATCTTTATTTTAAATCTTGATATTTTGTTTTAATAATTGTACACATGTCTACGACTCTAAACTAAATCAGTTTATTACCACCAATTACTTAACCACCGCAATCATTTATCTTAATGCTTTAATTAACCGTTTCCGATAAAAAAAGTTATCAAAATTAAGTTCTTATCTTCTATTAAAAGTGAAAATTTATCTTGTCTATAAATTGAACCCAGTATCTTTTTGAAAAGAATTAATCTACTCTTAATACAAATAATTATAATCTATTATCTCAATTAATAGACTGGAAAACAATATTACATTTGCACCTTTGGATCACATTGTTTTTTTGGTCAGAAATTAACGATTAACGTTCTTAGTAGAGCTTTTGTAAGTAGGAGTGGTTCTCCACCAACACCAACAAAACATTGTGCCAACACCAACACCAACCCTCTTCCATCAACAAAACAAGCACCAAGCATTGTGCCAACACCAACACCAAGCTCTCTCACTTCTCTTCCACAAAACTCTAGAGCTGGAGTTTCTGCCACTTTTCTTTCACTTCTCGCGACTTTCTTCTTTTGCTCTTTCATTGTGTTTCATGAATTCACTTTTTTTATTTTCTTTAGGGTGACAGCAAAGTTAGCTTCACTTTATATGCTACAATTTTGTTTATTTTTTTCCTTTCTTATTTTGTCCTCTCTGATAAAAATTATTTAATTGTAGAAAATATAAAATACTTTGGAGTTGCTTCGTAAAATATATATATATATATATATATATATATATATATATATATATATATATATATATATATATATATATATATATATATATATATATATATATATATTTTTTTTTTTCTATATTTATT
>Ga0214544_1004956_pt1 | contig 26240 bp, 9 predicted proteins | sample CNSS3metaG_FD_160074 | JGI IMG/M metagenome (GOLD analysis project Ga0214544, IMG submission 160074) | Root nodule microbial communities from cowpea collected in UCLA plant growth center, Los Angeles, California, USA - CNSS3 | ecosystem: Host-associated > Plants > Roots > Nodule | place: USA... | reverse complement strand
GTAAAAATAAATATATATATATATATATATATATATATATATATATATATATATATATATATATATATATATGTATATATATATATGTATATATATATATATATGTATATATATGTATATATATATAATAAATATTCTTTTAGTTTTCTGATAAAATTTTAATCATTTTGTTACATTTTAGAATACCAATATCTTTGATCCTTGTATAAGAATAAATGACAATAATTTTTATTCTCATTGTTATAAAAGAAAAATGTTTATTTTTAAATGCATTAATTACCAATTACCAATTTAACATAATTTGTTCAAAGTCTTTCCCATGCAAGTTTAACAATGGGTTTTAATTTTATATGCTACTGTCAAATATTATTAAAACTATTTATATATTTGTAAGTTTAAAACAAATGTCAGATTTTCAATGATAATACATGTTTTTTTTTAAGTCATTCCTATGAAACTCAGGTAGCAGACGCTGTGTTGACTGTTGTTTGTTTCATGATGGTTTTCTTTAATTTTCCCTTACTCAATATAGATGATCATGCCTGTTTGTATGCTTTAATGAGATTGATAATGAAAATGTTGGTATGGAAAGCATGACTTGTTTTGTGGTTGGTGGTGGAATGGCATGAAAATTGAATTCTTGAGATGGCATGTGGAAATTTGTTGGTAAAAGAGTTTCAAGGGAAACTCTTGGTAATGGTAGTTAGTGTATACCTTGATATAGGAGATGTCTAGATAAAGGAAGGTATCTTGAACTCTAATAATCGTTCACGCTCACATTAATCTATGTGGTGAGAGTGGCAGGAGGTCCTAGTCTTGGGACATATTGGGCCTAAGACATTAGAGGATTAGGTTGGGTGATAACCCCTTGCGTCTAAACTCTGCAGAGTTTAGAAACCAACACAGGTGCATACTTCCTTTAGAATTCTACATCAAGAGTATGATCCGGATATTGAGTTATAGAGTCTTGCAATTGTTTGCTTTCATATGATTTGGGTGCCTACTGCTTTGTTTGATTATAACCTGTTTTATCATTTGGTTGCTTGATAACATGTTAAAATATTTTACTCTAGCTTACCCTTTCACTTTTGTCTGTTCCTTGCTTTGCTTTCTGTTTTGCAATGATCACCAATTTATTGGTGTGAGCAGATGTGGAAACCCTTAGTAGAACTCAGGATGGTAAAGATGTTGCTGTGTAGAGTGGTCCCCTTAGTCTGAGTTATGGCTCACTGTTGACCCACTTTTTGAAGAACTCTTGTTTATTTAGATTCCTTGCTCTATGAGCAATCTTTTGTAAAACAATAGTACCCTTGTGTCCTTTTTATGACAATTGTGATGTCCTAAACTTTTATTATGGATAACTGTAATAATCAATACATGTATGCTTCATGATACGTGCTCTTTTACATTATAATTATGTGATGCTTAATTTTTAGTAGACTACTTTATTTAAAATGGGATGTCACAGGATACAAAATATAACTGTGAAAAAAAAACCTATCACAAAAAACTAAACAATTTTATTTTACTTTTATAAAACAATAGTCGCGATTACAGTTTTGACATAACAAAGGTAACTGTAAACATGTTCTTTATTTATACCTATATATCGGAGAATATATATTTTTTGTGTATCCAAATTTTATTCTCATATGATATTTTATAAGATAGTTATTAACATTTAAAAAAATATATAATGTTAATTGATTTTCAGAAGTAATTACTCTCTCAAAAATATCTTGTATAAGATTGTTACATGTTTTATTATTATTATTATATTTATAATTTCTATTCAAACTTACGGCTATTTTTTATCACTTCATTATTTTTCTCTAATATATTAATTTAATTAATTAAATGTATTACTAACTTATAATAAAACGCCTATGTTTACTTAATTAATATAATAAAAAAAGTTTTTTGTGTACAACTTAAAGCGAATTGTATAATTTAATTTTGAATTATTTAACTAAAAATACTAATTTAGATTAAAATTTTAACAAATTATTTAACTATATTGTTATTATAATTCAGTTGGGACACGATATTTAGCACAAAATATCTAAGTAAAATTTTTTATTTTTTTTTTTACTTTTTTTATCTGAAAAAACACAATAATTTTTGTTATTATAATTCAGTTGGGACACGTTGGTGGCACACTAAGCCCATGGGTGAGGTAGTTAGTTAGAGAAAGGAGTAAGGAGAGAGAAAATTTGGGATAAAAAAGGAGAGGAAGAAGCACAACAAAAAATCACATTCACAACAACGGTGGTGAAATAAGGAAGCAAGAGTATAATCATATTCATGGCGGTCACAACCTCTTCTCTCGCAATCAACATTCATTCTTATAAATATAAGAGCAACCTTCACACAACATAACAAAGGAAACTACCAAAATTCGCATCTGTCATTGTATTTGCCTTACACATCAGCCACACTCAATCTCTTGCTTCATTCCCAAACCTCTTCTTTCCCTCAACTTCGTAGAAGGAGAACTTTTCCCCCTCTTTTTTTATCGCCACTTCTCTCTGCAAAGAAATGCAAAAAGGTTTCAAAAAGCTTTCTTAGCTTCAACAAAATGCGATCCCCTTCTTGTAAGATTCCCACTTCCTTTCCACCCTTCTTTTTCAATTCCGCCGATGCTTCTTTCCCCTTTTTAAGTCATTCTCTGCGTAAAGGTGCTCGCTTTTTGTTCTCTTGTTTCGTTTTTTTCATCTGGGTATGTCTCCTCTTCCCCCCTTAACTTTTTTTTGAAGGTACTTTTCTTTTCTATCTAATGTTTTTGCTCTCACTTGGACTTAATGGGTTCAGGGGGTGCACCCTTTTTCTAAGTTGCTGTGTTTCTCACTGTAAATGCAAATTCCTTGATTTCTGACACAGAATTTGAAATTAATGATTCCGTTTAATTTATCACTTTTGTTGATGTTTGTAACAGTTTGTTAGATTCGAATAGCTTTGTTTTTTTTTTTTCTTTTCAAAAAAGAAATATATTTGTTGTTGTGGAGGGGGTGTGTATGTTTCGCTTTTGGACCTTTGTGTTTATGATATTGACCCCCTGTTTCAACAAGCATTATGTGGGGTCCAGCTAACTGGGAATATGGGCATGAAGATAAAATTCCCCAATTTTATGAGCACCCAAACGGAAAATTTGACCTTTTCTAGATATGCTTCTCGATGTTGCTGATATGCATTTTTTTTGTTTCTTTACTTGCATGTGGGTTTCATTTCCAGAATTTCAGAAGGAAAGTTACATGGTCTGGAGTTTGGTTTGGACAACCAATCTAGAATTTCCTTGGAGTGTAGCAGTTAGTTGTGGTATTAAAGATGGGGGATCACTTTGAGTTACTGGTCGATCGATTGCTTACTGAATCCACATTAGAAGCTGCAATTGAAAGCAGGAATAAGTCTATGTTGGCTGCATCCTCAGCAGTGAATGACGCGAAAATTGATCTCAATTTGATGAAGGTGGGTATGGATGATATAAAATTTCCCGGGAAGCTGGTCGAATGCAGGATATGTCATGATGACGATGAAGATACAAATATGGAGACACCATGCTCTTGTTGTGGTAGTTTGAAGGTTAGTTAATTTCCTAGTATATTCATAATCATTTGCTTTGATAGTTGAAGTGATTGAGTATATTCATAATCTGTTGTGATGAACACTAAATTTAGTGATTTTAACTGGTTTGTTATTTATAAATGCTAAAAGTTATTTGTGTGCTTGTAATTCAGTCACACGGGTTGCTTTTATAGAGGCATTATTTGGTATGAAAATAAGGAGTAATTTCTGGATTTAGTGATGAAATTTTCATTTAGCTCATACGAACATTTATGCTTCCATTGATTTTTTTTGCAGTACGCTCACCGTAGATGTATACAACGATGGTGTAATGAGAAGGGTGACACCACCTGTGAGATATGCCACCAGGTAAACTTAAATATGTTCTCATCCCTAATTCTCATACTCTTTCTGCATACTTGGCATCGTCTCAATTATTTGGGTTTCACGTGTTGTTAGATGTGATATCTTTCACCTAATTTTGGTTGATTGGTTATTTTGACTATGTTGTAAATTTCAGCAATTCAAGCCTGACAAATGATTAACATGTTTTTTTTTTTAATTGGGGATTTCACTATATTGTGAATTCAGCAATTCAGGCCTGGTTATACTGCTCCTCCACCACTATTTCAGTTTGGACGTATTCCAATGAGTTTCAGGTAGCGTTCATGTAAAAAAATTCTTACTCTTCTCTCCACAAGTTAATCTGCGAACCTTGTTTTTGTATTTGCATTTTCCAATGTGCTCCCACGATGTTTATGTCAGGGGGAATTGGGAGATTTCAAGAAGAGACTTGAATAGTACACATTTGGTTAGCATGGTCCCCACTGATCAAAACATTACTACTTCTAACTATGATCAGTATTCAGCCTCTGCTGCAGGAAGTTTGATTTGCTGTCGTTCAATTGCTGTCATTGTAACATCTCTTGTCTCTTTTATGCATGTTTCATGCCACTATGCCCTTACTCCTACTGATTGTGACATTTCCAATCTCTGTTTCTCGTGCAGTTCATGGTTCTTCTGATTTTAAGACACACACTTCCCCTTGTAATTAGTGGAAATAAGGAGTATTCTTTCCCACTCTTTTTGGTACGTTTTGCATAACTCCACTTGTAACTTTAACAAGCGCATAGATAGTGCTCGTACTTACCAGGGTTTGTTCATTTTACTGGAGTTTAATAGCTTTTGTTGTTTCGGACTGTGGGAGTTGTTCTTCCAATATACTTCATGGTTAGAGCAGTGGCATTAATTCAGCGCCATCGGAGACAGCATCGAGTAAGTCTCTGCCATGGATCAACCTCTTGTCTCTTTCCCATGTTTTACTATATCACATGAATCTGATATTTTTACTTGTTGTAATAAGGAGCATCTTAATGCCTTGGCCATTTCATCTGACGATGAAAGCGAGCAAGCAGATTTGCAGCCTCAGCCTCAGCCTCATATCATACATGTACTGTAAAAATACTGTAGCTGGTAACCACTTGAAGTAATTGGAGGATGAAAAGCTCTTGGTTTAAGATGCTGCACTTTGTCTTCTAATTTTTTTTCATGTAAATTAGACGGAGACAAGTTTCTTGAGAACCTGGAGTTTGCTTAGGATGGGGACACTGAAATTCAGATGTTCGTAGAAGGAGGCATGGCATGCCACTCGTGTCACCTACTCCCTCTGCTATAGTTACTCTTCGGAAAGTCTTGGGAACAACAAGTTATACATTTACATTACTGCTTTTTTACTGATTGGAATTGTTCAGATGTATAGATAGAAATTTATAATTATACAGAATATATATGTTTAGATTTAACAAACGCATGGCATGTATATATTGCAATCAAAGATTGGTATGTACTTTTGGGGCATTAATTTCATTATAGGGTGCTAGTTTTGTCTATCATGATTTTCATGTTACTTGTATTAATTCAGGAAAAGCCATAGAAAATGACATTGTATATGTAGTAATATTCCCATGGCATCCTTGTTAGTCACTAGTTGAAACTCATGATCCAGGGTCTTGATATGTGCGTCGCACTCCTTTTCAATTCTCGAATAGTCGATAGACCCTTGTTCTATTGATTTTCTTAGTATTGTCACATTCAAGTCCTAATCAGTCATTGTAACCTTGGTCTGCTTTCATTTTTCCTTCAGTCCTTCGTAACCAAACAATACTTACCAAGTTTCAAAACGGTGTTTATTGTCAGTCAGTTCTTGTATTTTCATTATTTTTCTCCCAGTAGGATTATACTTACAAAACGGGCTTTACTAAAATTTCTAATTATTTTTTAAAATTTTTTATTCGATAACATTTTGAATTGGATGGATATTTGCAATGGGAGAAGTAAGATAAAAACCATGTAAGGTAAATTTTATTACACGAATTATTGAATGAACTAAAAGCCTAGAGAACGAAACTTAAAATCTTAATAATGACAATCATTCACAGACAATTAGTTACCTGTTTGGAGATTTCTATAACTAGCATGGATTTAGTTAAAAATAATTTAACTGCAGGAAACTGTTAAAAATAAAAACTCAACCGAACCATGAAGACCTTTAAATGATAATCTATTTTAGACTTTGATGATTTCATTCAAACGTGAAACCAAACTACGTAAGCCAGGTCTTTTAGCTTATACAGTTACTTTGATATTGAAAAAATAACACCAAATTACAAAGCAAAAATGTTGTTACATGTCACGTGCTCCTTTCCCCCCAAAATCCTAGGTTGTATTGTAGATGTGACTCGAGGTAAAAAAAAAAAGTGAAAGAAAATAACACATATCAGTAATGGTGTCCAGAGCAAGAATTGTATTCTGTACATTCTATTAATGAAGCATTCAAAAAGGAAGTTGGCAAGACTCTTTGGAGTAAGACCATGAAGGCTGCTACGCACCTCACATGCCTTGAAGTGTACTTGTCTACAAATCCTACTTCCACGTTCTCCTAGGCCTGAAACATTATGCAAACAAAAAGAAGTAACATATAAGAATCTCAATAACTCCAACAACACAATCTCTCACTCTATCTCTCTCCATATACCCACCCCTTTTAATTCTTCAGGACCCAGTCATTGGTTAATTTTTGAAAGAGTTCATTACCCTCCTAATTATCAAATGTTCTTTAAAGAGTGTAGGTGGTGAAAATACTTCCGACTCTTTTGCTGCGAACGCCAGTAGCAAGCAAGTGCTCCAAAAGCACAGCTAGCAACAGCAATAGCCAATGCAGCTCCCACAGGCACCACAATTGCATTAGTTGCGACTATTAAATCTTCACCAGCTCCTTCAGCTCCTTCATTTCCGTCAATATTCCTGTTCTTGTACAGAGACGCTAGTGTTTTACCGTAATAATCAGTCAAAAACTTAAAGACCTCGTCTTGGTTCCATTCAATTTTGTTGCTCTTCTGATCCAGGACTGAGTAACAGGAAGCGCAAAGTTGATTTGATGGCCAAATAGTCTTTGGAAAATTGGGGTCAGCGGTGCCTAATGATGCTTCTTCTTTCATCAATCTTTCGTTCACTTTGTTGTGGGAACTCCACAACCAGAGTGCAAACTCACGGGCCGTGTTGAATGGACTAGTAACACTGAAAATTTATTTCGAATTACAGGAGTAGAAAGAAACTGAATTTGATCAACAACTTCAGTGAAACTCAATTCCCTTACCTTGAACACATCTTGTAAAAATGTTGTCGGCATTCCTCACAGATGAAGAAGTTGTGAACAAAATCACATATTGCGTTGAATGTAAACTGACTCTCTCCATCCTCTATCCTCACAGATAGTGAATGCAGAAGAACCCATAAACCACAGCTGGAACAACAGAGATAAGAGGGGGTAACGATTAGTTGTATATAAGGTTTGCAGAAGACATCTTATAAATGGGATCAGTCATTGAATCAATAAACAAATATTTTAAATATTCATCGTAACAAACAAAAACGAAACCATAAGAAATAAACTTAGGCAAAATTTTAAATTAGCATAAAATAACCATAAGTGAACCTCATATACAGTTCAACAAAGTTTTTATCCAATAAGGTAACAAAATGGATAAAGGATACCAACCCATAAGTAAATATTATCTACATAACTTTGTAATGTGGAATTTTATTTGACTAAGATAGTTTTGGTTGAATAAAAAATACAGTTCAAACAAGTTTTTGACCAGTCAAATTAACAAGTTTAGATTAAATGAACAAAACATCTGACACATTGAATAGGTTTTCTGTCAAACCAACTGGTGCAGTTAAAGATGTCAAAAGGGGTTAAAACCCTTGAGTCAACTTGCCTCATTACGGGTCTGAGCCAGATTAGATTGGAAAAGATTAGGTTTTTTCAAATGTGGATTAAATTAAACCCTATTCACTTAATCCACAAGTTAAACAGATTATAACAAAGTTGAATGTTAACCCAACAACAACAATCCTTTATAATATTTTACCATTTTTTCGTAAGTTTTTTATCATAATTATTTACTACTTCTAATTATGTAGGTTAACAATTTGATTTTTAAAGCCTAGAATGTTGTTCAATAATATCTGAATAGTTTGGATGTTCAACTTATTTGTTTTGTCAAATTATGTAGGTTGACACTTTAATTTTCAACTATTATCTTTATAATAAAATAAGTGAGTACTTTGATTGTACAACTATAAAGAGAATTAATCAAGTCAATCCACTTTGATTGTACTATAATAAATATATAAAGTAAATTGGAAAAAACAAAGTATCCTGAAGTAAGTCAACCCATCTAACACACCAATCCATGGTTGATGGAACTGGGTTATAAAATTTTGGCTCACCAAAAAGTAAGTTGGGTTGAGCTTACTCATTTTTAGCTCAACCCATGATGAGTCAAGGCGGATTAGCTGACAGCCCTTGGTGCACTCTGCTTTGTAATCAATGGTTTGCAGTCAACGCATGATGTAAAGTTTCTTACATGGGTCTCAATCTTTGGTATACACATTTCTTGTCATACAAAAATAGTTATAGACTAAAAATAAGGGTAACTAACTTATTTTTGAATGAAAATAGGGTAGTCGATAAGAAAAAGTTTAATATATTTAATTGAATACAAAGAACAAGACAAAATATGGTGGTAAAGTATTACCTGAAGCCTCTGGTTTCATTCTTACTGCCACGGCAGAACATCTGTAAAAGAAAAGTCAAAATAAAAGAAAATACTCAAGAATGTTTCAAACTGAGAATTCAAAATTTAATGAACGAAGGCAATATTATGAATTATAATAAAATACAGATAAAAAACATACTATGCATGTATCCTCATCTTCAAATCCCACGGAACATACAATTTGAGAGAAAATACAACTTCACCAAATAAGTAAAATCATTATACAGATATATGATTTTTGTAGGGTTGACATTATAACTAGCCATAGGAACTTCCATATGGGAAGTTTGACACAGATGCGGATGCATCCATTGTACAGTTACTTAGTGTAACATAGATGACTGCCTACATTTTCCAGGGTTTCCCCTTACATTTGTTATACAAAAAAAAGGTGATAGTGTTCCACACAACCAAAATAAGCATCCTCTATATCTAATAGTGTAATAGGGGACGGGTACACCTTTCTCCATATTGGTCCCTTACATCTGTTGCATATCAAAATGTTTTGGCCTTAGCATTGTTTCTCAAAGTAAACTTTACTATTGATATGCAAAGACATTGGACACTTTGGATGTAATTTTTTTACCTATTTTGGCTCACTGGTTTCCTTTTCTTTTTAGAAGTCTCTCCCTAGACATACCTTCTCTCTTCCTCTCTGTGTGGTGACCAGGACTGGATGATGATAGGAACAGAATTTTCTGTATATTAACGGAGGAAATATTGAGAACAGTGCTCTGCTGATTACAGGGTAATTGCAAAGCATATAGCTAATCAGAGAAGGATTGCCTAACTCTCATCCCCCGTCGCACCCCTCCCACCCACCCCAATCTTCTTCCACACTTGCCAACAAAAATTCCACTTTGACCCTTTACCCATGTAGGATTGGTTAAGAAATAGTGAAAGCAATGCTTATCAAGCCAAATCTTTGTATAGGAAAGCCCTGAGGACAAAGCATGTGACAGACAGACAAGTATACCAAACAGAACCGCTCATTGAGATTAAAAGACATTCTTTTCTCAAATAATGAGATCCAACAACCAGTATTAATTCAATTACAATTAACATAATATGGTAACTTTTATAAAAAGGATTAAAATATTCATCAATTGCAGAAATGTGTAAAAGGTGTAATACAAGTATTGAGATCCTACCCAGTATCCGCGAGGCACATCTTTCCCACAAATCTTGAGGTTCCTAATTGAACTATTATCATCTTCCTGCTTAGTTGACCAAAAATCTGTTGGGTACAAGTCATCGAAGCTCACAAGAAATTCAGCAGTACCCTTCCGGCATCTGAAAAGAAATCCAGAACATGAAAATTTTGACACTAAATACTGGGCAAAGAAAGGATCATGCATATCAGTAAAAGCTTTGTCTTACCTCCTAGAAGGATGATGAGCTGCCAAAAGCTGAAGGAACTTAATGAGTGAAGCGCGAGTTTCTGGTTTTATCATCTGCCAAACATAAAGCAATTGTAGTATCACCCAAATCAATAAGCACAAAAAGACCAATAAAGGAAAATAGATAATCTACCTTGTGCTCTAAGATGATGTCAAAAGCTGTAGAAGTTGCCTCTTCTACATCATAGATAGCTCTGGCAATCTTTCCAAGTCATGAATACCATAAACATCAATATCTTCAAATATAAAACGGAAGGAAATCAAACATGTGGGTGTGTGAAGAAATGGACCTGTCCAGGATCTGAGACATTGGATGAAAGAAGCTCATTTTGGAATTTCTGATCATCCAGGCCAAACGAACTGCAACATTATGAACATTGCACATACAACTTCCATCAGATTAAAGCAAATTATATTATGAAAAATTTCAGCATCCATAAGATTTAACCTCATAAATTTAGACTGCAGCAGTTAGAACTCCGATTTTTCCATACTGCCTAATGCCTAGTTTGTAATCATTATATGTCTACAGAGTTGATATTCCAAATTCAATTACAGCATCTGGCTTTAATAAAATATTCCCCTATCATTATCTAGCTAGATAAAATATTGACCTACCATAATATAATTATCAACAATGAGTTAATTTATGCCTCATACCTGCCTAATTGCTTGTTGATCCAACTAAGTAACCGATCAGCAGTGCGTGCATCATCAATCACACGTATATCACTTTTATCTTGTTTAGGATCCCAACCACCGCCAACAAATTTAGAAGGAGAGCTCCAAAAAAGCATAGGATAATGACCAACAGAAAACTTATCGCATAGCTTAGTATTTATCTGTGCTGCCAAAAAATTGAAAATAGAGGTACCAATTGCATGGGCATGTTCAGTATAAGGTATAAGCATTATCACCTTTCCCTTATTAAGAATGCGAGATAAGGTGCACGCACCTTTGATGCACAATCTACCCTTGTCATTAATATGATTCCTGGATGCACTGCGTCAGGTCCATTAAATAATCTGGCGACCTTTTCGTAGTGTGGCTGCATTCAAATTTCAGTTGATAGCATGATGTGTTAAATTATAATAGAAAACTAACAAAAAGCTAATTATACTTTTTAGCAAACAATACCTTATAATTTCTACATGCAGGGCACCTGACAAAGAAAGGGACAGAACAGAAAATGAGAATTTCTTGTACTCATATTTCATTCTTAAAGATGCAAGAGAGGGAATATATAAAATGGTAAAAACTGATCCGAATATTTAAAATAATCCAATTATCTGACAATAAGAATAGATATTAAAACTATAACTAAAATTGACTTTATTCTCAAACATTTCTTGAATGTGAACGCCAATATCACTTCAGAAGTTTGCTGCAATAATATAAGTAATTAAGCAAATATAAGTAAACAAGAATTGATCACTTAAAAAGAATATTGAGCTCGTTTTGTAGAGCATCTATATGTCATATGTTACACTTGGCATCTACTTCATCATAACTAGCTGCGCTTGCTGCACGACAACCCTACCATTAATATTTTCCCATAGAGAAGTTAAACCAAAAAGATGCTGAAAAAGTTGAGGTGCATATTTTTCACAGATTTCAAGGAGAGATTTTGAAAAATATGGTATATTTCCCAGAAATAATGTTTGACCAGACTTGAACCAGATTAATTATAATTTTTTAGACCATGTGATTCATCTTATTTTCTTCTCCTATAAGTTTTTGTTGAGGAAATTACTCAAGGAGGTCTGCCAGGACGGAACAGAGTGAAGTGAACAAAAGATAACGACAATTTTCAAGTGAAGCCCTGATAATATAGCACACTGTATTGTGCTTTTTTTAACCCTTTACTACCCATGGCATCAACTACCTTAACTAGACCAATCAATTAAAATTTACTGTAAAAAGCAAACTCAACAGACCAATCAATTAAAATTTCAAAAACCCTTCCATTAATTTGTCATGAATCCATCCCCTCACCTCGTAACTGTTACTACAGATCCACTTTTCAGATCAAACCATAGAGTCTATCATCCAAAACAAAACTAAAAAATAAAAATAAAGAAACTCCCACCCTCGAAGTAATATCCATAAAAGCCCAAACTTTTTAACACCCAAAAGAGATTTCACACAATTCCACGACTAGAAACACATAAAACACAACGACTTAATACAAACTGTAAAGACTAACCAATGGGCAAAGAATTCTACAATGGCAAAAGTAGCAGGGGTATTCTTGAGAACGGCATCGAAATTCGTGCCGTTCAGTTCAATGGCATAATCGGGATGATTAACAGCGTTCTTGACCTCTCGAAGGATTGAACGGTGCGACGCGAAGGAAGAAGACGAAGTCGCTGAACAGCACACGAAAAGCACGCACAGAAACAGACCCAAATGTAAATACATCCCAGACATGGGAAACGGTGTGGATCAGAGGGCAAAGAGGATTAGGGTTTTGAGAGAATTGAAGAAAAGGCGAGCTTGTAGAAGGTGGGGAGGAGAGAGAAATGGATCTGTTATTACTGGAACAGCTTTCTTTCTTGTTACTGTTTATTGTGTGAGAGAGAAGGGTTTAGCTGTGAGTGGTTGTGTATGTTAGATTGAATTTGATGGGTGTTGTTGGGAAGGGAAAGATGAACCAGAAAAGGGTGAGAATTACGTTTCCATAGCCTTTTCTTTGCTTCGGATCAGAGATGGCGGAAGCACTTCTCTCAGACACCAAACCTTGAATCACTCTGTTTCCTCTGTTACCTCTGTTATCAAGTTTGTTTGTTACCAAACATTAAATATTTTGTAAGAAAATCCGTACTTATGATCTTAATTATTAATATTTAAGACTTAAATTCATCTTTTATAAAACATTTTATATTTTAATTTTTGAAAAGTTAAATATGTTTTTGTTATTCACGTTTTAGTAAAATTTAAGATTAATACTTTTTTAAAATTTTTAACTAATTTAGTTATTCATTTTAAAAATGCGTGAATTTAGTTTTTTTGTGTTAATTTAAATATTTTATTTTCAATGTTAACTCAAATATTATCATAAACGTTCTTGAAATGTCAAATAAACTTAACAAATATTTCTAAAATTGATGACTAATTTGGTCAAAAGTTTCGAAAAGAGACTAATTCTAAATTTTATTAAAATTTGAAGGACCAAAAACATATTTAACCCATTTTTAAATTAAATTAAAAGTCAAATATGTTTTTTTGTCTTTCAGCTTTCGGTGAATTTTGGAATTAGTCATTTTTGAAACTTTAGACCAATTTAGTCATTCATCTTTACAAATACGTGAATTTAGTCATTTTAATCAAATTTTTTGTTAGGTTTATTTGATGTTTCAAGCGAGTTTCGCAATAGTATTTGACTTAACATTAAAACAAAAATGTGTCAAAAAGTATAAAATAATATTGTGAAACGCGCTTGAAATGTCAAATAAACTTAACAATATTTGATTAAAATGACTAAATCTACGTATTTCAGAATATGAATGACTAAATTGGTCTAAAATTTTGAAATGAACTAATTTCAAAATTCACTGAAAGTTAAAAGACTAAGGTACTAAACCCACAAATTAATTCATCATTAACATATTATTTAATTATTCCGCTGTTAATTAAAAATATTAATCATACTAATATACATTAAAACTAATTATCAAATCTATTATTAACACACACACACACATATATATATATATATATATATATATATATATATATAATGATGAATTGATATTATTATAACTTGTAGTTTTTTAAGAAAGTAGATCACCAATTAATATTAAATAAAATTTAATAGGTATTAAAATGGTTACATGGACCAAAATTAGATTAATCATTAATATAAATTCAATTTGAATAAAAAATTGTTTCCATCAATAATTTTCATTTTTCTTAATCTTGGAATAGTAAAATTATTGTAATATCATAATTATTTTTCAGTCTTAAATCCCTTATTTGAATTGAAAAATACCATATTATTTCTTAAGTATCTCAGTCTGATGAAAGCACAATGTGCTTTCACATTTTTAAATATCCTTTGACTCTAAGACGTTATTTTTAACCTAATTTTAATGTCAGTATTAATCCACTTCTAAAATATCCATAGATAAACAATTAAATAAGATAATTCTATCAAATTTTATTAGATATAAAATGTTAGCTATAATTAATTCAGTTAAAAAATTAGTTGAAAGGATAATAGTTTCGGATGGATTATAATAATCTCAACGACAAAAGCATGACACGTATTTTTCTTATAATTTCAATTATTGGTATTTCTCAATTGTAATTTTGGAGTAAACCTTCTTTGTCATCACAATATCAATGCTATTTTAAAGTTTAAATTTATTGTTATAGTAATTTGATTTGATTGACTTTATCACAATTTTAATGACAATGTGATGATTTTCTTCCAATTGCGGCCTTCTGTTGATTTTTTCTGCTATGGTTTTACGATATATATATATATATATATATATATATATATATATATATATATATATATATATATATATATATATATAAATATAAGTCATATGAATTTGGTGAAATCCATGTTTCAATGAAACATTTATATATTTGTTCTATCAAATAACTATATGTAATATATGAAATGTAATGGCATAGTGGTCCAAAAAGAAACTTAAAAATAAAATATTTTATCATAGTTTTATTTATTATTTTTTTTAATCTTTTTGAGAATTTTGTTTTTCTTGAACATGTTAAAGACTATCGTGAGATTAATTTTTCTAAAATATGAAGTTGGGCAAAGAAATTTTTTTAGAATAATTCTTAAAAAATTATGTAATAAAAAAACACAGTATGAAATACAAAATTTCAATTTCTGTGAGTACTTCTACACTGTTAGCTAACTAGAGTTACAGAGATAAATAATCTCAATATAAAATATTTTAATTAAATTAAAACAAAATCGTGGATAGTTACCATATAAAATGGTCCAGCCCAAAGGCTCATCTGTTCCACCTATGGTCCAGATAGCATAGCTTCTTCTTTCCTTCTCATATATTTATTTCTTGCATTTCCGTATAAAAATATTTCTGTTTTACCTTTTTTGAATTGTGAGTTAAAAATATTTTTAGATTATGCTGTGAAAAAAAAACTACTTACAAATTATACAATCTAAAAATTAAATAATTTAAAAAATTACTTTTGATTTTCAAAGTGTTCAATCTAACAAGAATAAAATGAAAAAATTATTTGGATGGGGTGCATGAAGAAAATATATAGTGGGCCGGGCATTTGTCTTATGATGGCCCATTATTGTTAGTTTGTTAGTTCTCTCACCTACCTACCTACCACAAGATTTTATTTCCCAACATCGAGAAGGCTCGTTCTCATCCACATCTCAAATCTCAAAATCAAAATCCGAATATTCCAATTTCACCGCTTCCAAATACTTTCCCTATGCCAAAATTTTCAAACCCTAACATACGAATTTGGCAGGTGATACATCCAAAGCGTCGTCAAACCAAACAATTATCGTATTCCTCGTCTCCGGTACCTCAGTTTTTGTCTTTATTGTTTTCAATCTTCGTTCAGATATATTTCATCCTAAGATGCTTTGAATTTATAATTATTGACTTTGACCTGTTGTACGAATTTCATGTTTTTGGTACCATTCTGTTTCACACATTTCTAATGCTTCAACGGCATGAATTGTTTCTAGATGTTCGCAATTTCTTATTTCTACAACATTGCAGGGAGCGTCAAGTTTTCGGAAACAAGTTTTTTCGCTTCAATTATAATAGGTGAATTTGGAATTATCTATCAATTCGTCATGAAGTTCTTGGAGTGCGCCGCTTTAGATAGGTAATTATAACTTGAAACGAATTTGAATAAAATTGAGGGATCTTTTGCATACTTTTGGTGTGTAATAGTTATCGTAAAAACATTTTCAGGCTTAATGATTTTTTGGATAATTTGAACATGGGAGAACGTACTATCAAAGGATGCCTTGAAGCTTATAGTTGTAAGGAGTAACAAGTGAATTCTTACTCGTTGTTTGGATTTGGTTGGGGTAATAGTTAACACCTTTTTTTCTTCGTAGGCAAACATGCTGGAACAGATAAAAAACTCTCCATCAGTTTGGAGACCGAGGTAGATCGACGCCATAAATATTGCATCTCTCACTTCACTGGATTTTTTTTTCTATAAGCTGTTTTGAGTATGTTAAAAGTAGATGTATGATGTAATTAATTCAGTGCTCTAAACTTTATTTTGTGCTAACAGCATGTTTTCCTATCTGAGCGAATTGTGCTCACATTAAATAATTGCTAGAAAATATCACTTGCATTATGCGAAAAGTAAAATATAAAAAAATAATATGCATAAAACCCGACTTAATGTTTTTTTTGTTGTATATATACATATATTAACTTATTATATTATAGATATAGAAGTAATGTAATAGAATATAAATCAGTTTTTTTTCTTGCGTTGGGAAGAATAGAACTTTTTAAGTTAAAATGTCTTGGATGTTGAGACATGGAATGGGCCCTCAATGGACTATTATCATTTGAACCTTTTCAATTTCAGATACTTGATTATCTTGGGAAATCATCTGACACTGATTCATCCTCACCGGATCAAACCTTATTAACCAGAACCAGGTGGCCTTTATTATCTAGATAGGTTCAGGAAAGTGAAAATCAGCTCTGAAGTCTCTTTTAAATGTTTTCATTTTTTGTTCTTTTATTCCAGCCGAAAGACATTGGTTTACCTGGTTCTTACTCTGTATCACATATATCCCGATTATGATTTCAGGTACCTCAGTATCTTATGATGCATAGATATTTCTATTATTTATCTATAGGATAAAAAGGAGGATTATGGGTAATGCTATTGTCAGCTTTGTTGGCGACATGGCAACCCACTATATAATCCTTTTTTTTTTTAAAATGGGAGTGTTGTCAAAAGGCTTGACAGACAGTTCAGAAAACTGTTGCTCTAGAAGCTGAGAGTTCAATTCTCTCCATTTCCCAAGTCTTTTGATAATTAAAGTGTTTGAAAACTTTTGGTTTAACTTTGCGATTATGTTGGATCATGCTTTTGTTTTTCCTATAATACCATACACGTATAATGGTTTTTAGTGCAGTCAAAGCTCACCAGTTTTTCGCAGAGGAATCATGGGACAGTTTTAAGCAGATTTTTGATACCTACATGTGTGAAGCTTCAAAGGTGCTCCTATTAATAGTTGTCTATATCTTGTTTTGAGATGTCTTTTATTATTTGTATTGCCCCTTTGATGTTTGATATACAGAAAATCTTATATGCATCTCTGATGTTTTGACATAAGATTATAGGGTATATAATTTGTCGGTATTTATAACTACTTTGGATTGGATTCCTATGTTTGGTATGATTCCCAGGCATGATTGGCCTTGTTTAGTTGGACCTAGTAGCCTTATGCGCTTACAAATTCTAAAATTACTTCTAGGGTTTAGGTAGGAAAGAAGAAGGGGAGAGAATCTGAATAATATGATATTAAGGTGAAACAGAATATCGAGAACTAACTCACCCTATTATGAAACAATGTCAAAATCCAGAGAAGAGACCATTTATACCAATTTTTAAATCTAAGATTAATGAATGACCCGTAAGGCAAGGGTCGCTGTCCAGACCAGTGAGTCATTAGTTGATCAGTATGAAGGGGTTAACAATATGTCTAATATCACCATATGGTATATACTCTATTTGTCTATTATATAACAATCAGACAAGTTGGCATAGTGGAGAAGCTTGCTTTATGTCTACTTGGAGGTGCTGGTTTTGAGTCTTGGTGTTTTTAAAGTGTTTGCTTTTGTGGAATTGTTGACTCTGCAGCTTTAGAGTGTGAAAGGCAAGATGTGAGAGACTACACAGGGAACACAGACATGACAGACTGCTCCCACACAGAGTCTTCTCACGTGACTGACTGTTTCCACCCACTGAGCATTCTGTAGTTTCGACTGGTTTGATGGTGCCATTATTGGGTGACAAACATGTCCGACCTTAGTTATCAACTCTGAGATCAACTCAGACCGGCTGCATGACCGGTTCCTGTTCTGAACTGAGTTTCAGAACATTGATTCAATCCACACTATGGGTACCAAAATGATGCACAATTGAGGTGTAGAGGGAAGAATTCACACCAAAGTGCCAGTGGAAGAGCATAAACGCTTGGAAAAAGTCACATGGCACAAACTAAACTATAGGTCGCCACCACAAAGAATGACAACTGGCAAATACAACTGGAAGTAACTTATACCTTATTAAAGTAGGAAGTACTAAAGTTTTCAACATAGCAGAACTCTGCCCATGCCAGTCAATCAGTTACTGGAATGCGGCACATAGCAGCAAGACGGGTTGGACTTGACTGGAGAAGACTGGGGAGGATGATTGGATGTGGTAGTAGTGGATGCCAGAAAATGAATAGAAAATACCACGATGGGTTTAAGGTGAGAATGTGTAGAATCTAGCATGTGTTGCTTCCTTGCTTCACCTATTGTGAGACAATGGGAACTAGCTTGAGTTCAGAGGACAAAAATACAATGGTTAGTTCGATGACAATATATTGAACACCCGAGTGTAGGTCAGGGATAGAAATTGTGGAAGTAGAGAAAATGGCAAACATAAAGTTTAGGTAGGGATGGTGAAAATAGAGAATAAAGTTTTTCATAGTATAATTCTTAGTAGGGCATAATTTGTTAAACACAGACACTATTTCAACATTCCTAATGCTAATCAATAACTGGAAACAAATGGTGAATATGAAACCAGTTTCAAGAGACCATTCTTTGGAGATTTTCAAACATACTCTCAAAGTAATACACTGGACAGTTTTTAAATTATATATATTATATGGGTTATGTTTTTACGCGTGTTTTGTTCTTACCTGAGTCAGACTTGACTGTCTATACTATAATTAGAACTTCTCCATCATTAGGCACTTAAGATTCTCAGATTGAAAACAAGGCATAACCTAATCCTTCATAATGAAAACACATCTTTACCTGGATTGAGAGCATTTGAGATATTTGAGATTGACAATAACGCAAAGTGATATTCTACATATCTCATTCTGACTAAGACTCTTTGCAAAATTTATTATATGTTACTTTATAATAATGATTAGTTTTCCTGCAGCGGTTTTCTTAACTAATGTTTTGGTTGACTTGTCCATGAAGGAATGGGCTGAAACTGTTGGTGGTACTCCTTTGCTGGACACCTTGTTCAAGGCCCTTGATGAGGTATGGTTTCCTTAAAAAGTGAATCGAAGTGGTATCCATATATGCACTTATGTGATACCTTGTGATGCAGGTGGTGAAGTTAGCGGATTGTGAAATTTATGGCTACGTCCCTGATTCTGAGGCAGACCCATTACAAGAGAGTCGAGCAATGTAAATTTAAGTTTGCCACATATTGCCACATTGCATAACAAATTAAAATTGTTATTACCATAATTTTTTTTTTATTATAAGTTATTCCAATAATTATCATTTTCCATTTTCCACAGATGGTCCTTCAATTTCTTGTTTTACAATAGAAAACTTAAGCGGATAGTAACATTTCGATTCAATTGTTTTAGGTGAGTTGGAAATTTCACAATCCCTGTTTCTTAATCTACTTTTGGTTGCATCTACATTCATTCCCAACGCAATCCTTTTTTTGGCAGTAACCTGATTGCTGACGGATTTCTTGTTGATGAAATACACAACGAGTACGATGAAGAAATATTTACTGACATGGATATATGAGTCACTTCTACCTTGTATCAGTTATGAAGACCTATGATCCTCCCATGTTTAGTTCTGTAATATATGATGGTTTCAGATGTGTAGTTCTGTAAATCGAAAATTGTATCTGTGGGGCTTGAGTCGTAGATATAACATATGTATCTTGTCGTATGCATATAGTAGATTTAGCATCTGTATCTTCCTCCAGTGCACATTGTAGGTTCAGATCTGTATCATCCTCCACTGTTAGGACACACCCCTGGTGTAATATTAGCAAAAACACACTTATTTGAAATTGGATCAAACTGTCTTTGACATTAGTTTTTCCTCTAAATGATGCTTCTTCTCTTCCCCAATTTGTTTTCTGTGGGTTAAGGCACACGGGTGCTTGAGCGATGCAGATTAATTTGTTGGTCAATAGTTCCGTGTGGTTATATTAACTATTTTCATCTATTTTTGCATTGATATGATGAAAATTTTTGTATTAATAGAATCTTTACCAACTAAATGGTCAGGGACTCATTCTTAGATTATCAACTACTAGTATCTTGACCCGTGAAAGGTACAAAGTGGGGAGGAAAGAATTGTTGAAGTGAATTTTTCCTTGTTTTTCCCTTTAGTTTATTTATGGGTTAGTTGCGTAATGCATTTAAAACCCGGGTATATTTTGAGAAGTTGTAGCATTATAAAATGGTGACATGATGTGAGGGATGAAAAAGAAATGATGACATGATCTGTGAATTATATATTTTCTAGTGATGTTTTTTAACATTGGAATATGTACAGATTTGTTGTCCCATATAAGGGTTCAGGGTTTAATCTATTTCTGAATTTTGATCAATAATAAGAAATTCCATCATGAGGAAGGATAAATTGTTGCTTTAAGAACAGTATTCTTTTATGCGAATTTAGATGCATATAATGCTAACTAGCGAAACACCACTTCGATATAGTCAAGTGAGAAATAAAATAACCAGCACTAGAAATCTTGTATTAATAACTCAGTTTATGAAACTATTATCCCACAAAATAATCATAAAGTTCTATATTCTGTGTATTTTAATATTGATTTACTTGCTTAGTTACATTAGTTTATGAGAGAGACAAAAAGGTCCATTAATGGAGGTATACGTGTCCATCAGACTAATTAGCTTAAGTGGAGGGGGAAAAAGCAAAGAATATTTAAAAAAGATACATTTTTTCTGTCACCTTTTACATAATCATTTGAAAATAAGAAGGGAGCTTTTAAGATCATTCTCCTTTTGCTCCCATTCTTTTGAAGTCCCCACCACTTTGATACATTAAAGGATAAGAGAGGATTGTGAATTTGTAAAGGAATCTGATGGAGAGGGACGTTGTTGAGTGTTCTTGTGCCAACTAATCAGACATAAACCGAATCTTATTGGAGGATTGTGCCTTCCTCTAAATGGAATTCGCATGGTTAGTGGTTAGTGTGACTGTTGCAATTTTTTCCCAATTTTATTGGAAAATTTTCTCAATTAATTGCCACCATTGCTGGCACCGATCATGGGACCCACCTACGCTTTTTAAATGGCTTCCAGTTAGCCATCATTTCGATGGAAATTAAAAGTTTCTTTGATAACAAACCTGTGATAAGTTCTTTTGTGGATTTTGAACTAATCATCGAGCCATTTAATAGATAATAGAGTGTTAAGAGATTATAAACATGATTGTTACTATTATATTTATTAAACTCGATTAAGTATGTGAACTTGGAATGTACTTAATTCTTTCCTGTACATAATTATTTTAGTTCATTTGTAACTTATCTTAAAATAACTGATATTTTTAATTTACAATGTGTTATAATTTTTTTTCTATTTTTTTCCTTACATAAATTAATTACCTCGGTCTTAGTAAATTTTTAGTATAATGTATCTGTTAATTTGATAACCACCACAAATATTATCGAGAGAGGGAGACTATTTTAGTAAAATAAAAAAACATAGAAAAAGAGAATAAATAAGAAAGAGAAATCTAAAATTGTATAATATCTCATAAAAAAGATAGATAATTTATTTTATACTTTATATTAAGGATAAGAGAGAATGAGTGATATATACTTTTTTCTTCTAAACATGGAAACGAGATTGAAGCTTGTAATAAAATATTCAAGGATATGTAATTGATACTACTAATGCATTGTTAAATACAAGTAATGATTAAATAAAGAACATATAAAAAAATGGTTATTGGTTTGTGTCTACGTGTATCTTCTTCATTGTATGAGTGAAACTAGGGTTATATTTAATATTATTACATCTTTCTTTTTGAAAATAGATGGCAAAAGTGGAACACTAGGACTAAAAATAACCACATTCTTTCGATAAAATATTCACTTTTACTATTACACGCCATCATGTTCTTTTTAGTTGCAATGAAACTTTCACTCATGCCATGTTGGCCCACAAATCTATGGCCACAAGGTAATCTATATGCTAAAGAGGAAAAAAAAGAAAGGGGAAAGGACTAGTAATTTTTGTTGTGAAATTTGGTGGATTGTTTAACATTGTGCATATAAATTATAATATATATATATATATATATATATATATATATATATATATATTTTAAATTTGGGTTAATTATGTGTTTATTTTCTAAATTTGAATTGTAAAATAGAATTCGTTATTGTTTCAAATTTTGATATATTTTAGTTTTCAATTTTTTTGAATTGAATGAATATAGTCATTTTAATTCAATTCCATTAATTTTTTTTGACATTTCAAACACGTTTGAGATGTCATTTAACAAGCCTAAAAATATTAATATCGTCGAGTTAAGGACTATATCCATTATTTTTAAACTTAAGAAATCGAAATGTACGGAAGTTTAGAATAGAGATGAATTTATAATTCATAATCAAGTTTAAAGACTAAAAACATATTTAAAAGATTCCACACAAATAAATTATTTTCTGGTTGAAACTTGTTACGAGGTCGCAGTGTTAATCTATTGAGATAAGCAAAAGTAGTTACACCAAAGAAAAAAATAGTAAGTAATATTATTATTATTATTATTATTGTTATTATTATTATTAACGGACAATATTATTATTATTATGGAGATAAACAGACAATATTATTATTATTATTATTATTATTATTGACGAACAATTAATACATAAGTAGTAATACTAATATTTGATTATAGTAGTGAAGTCAACTGGTTATATTATAATTACATAGTTTGAACTTATATAATTAGGAGTAGTAAATAATTATTAAAAAAATTGTAAAAAAATGTTAGTGGGTTAAGTAGTCAACCCACTTTCAACCGGTTCGAACCTGTTTAAGCTGTAGATTATTTTGATTTTTTTCTAATAGTGTGATGTGATAATCTAAGGGTGATTGAAGTGGTGGATTAAAAATCAGTCAAAAAAGTGAGTCAAAATATCATTATCCTTCGGCCATACAACACATTTCTCTTGCATCATATCTCTAATAACAAGAAAGTTCGCTAGGATAGGCTCGAACTTGACTCTGATACTATATCAGAAGTGTGTTTTAAGCCTAACTCAACTCCACAAAATCAGTTTGTAAGATGAAGATTGCACCCACTTATATATTGTGAATTGACATTATCTCTAGTCAACGTGAGACTTCCAACAAAGGACAAAATTAAACACTTGTAAGAAAAATCTTAACACATCCTTTTGTTATGCTGACATTTGTGATTCATATATATTTTCAAGAGAAAGGGAAACCTGCGACAATTAATTAGATACTAAATTACTAATGAATCAAAATTTCAAACAAACAATGAAATAAAATATTTGAGCCCTAGACACATGTTCTTAATTTATTATTACCTAAACTAAAGCGACATTGACATGTAGCACGCATCAAACACACGAGTAATCATGTGATGCTGCATATATATATATATATATAAACATATATAATATATATGAGATCTCATCTGAGTGATCTGTTTCTGTGCAGGATCTTAGCCTATATAATGCAAAACATTGATGAACATGTTGCCAAGTGTAAGTCCTCTAAGCAACACACATGTCCTGCTACTTTCATCTTTTCTTTCTTAATTTCTTATTTTAATATTTAATCAAAGGCAACTCATGCTGGTAGCTGAAAGAGAATCATACATATTCAAATAATTTGTTATAAATCACAAGAATGAAAACAAAAACTCAGCTCAACCTCATGACTCACTCTCTGTCATCTTTCTGCACCTTAAACCATGCTTTTACCTGCCATAAACCCATCAAACACCCCAAAATAAGATGTCAAAGGTTTAGTGACAATGGTAATACAGATTAACAACATTATTCAGTGTCCAAGATCATGTATATACTGCAGTTTTTTTGATTAATTTTGTGGTATATATTGTTGTTTTTGTTGGCAGAGAATCGAGCAAACATTGTTGATGCAAACCTGAGAATCCTAAGGGAAAGAATTGAACAAGTGCAAAAGAGAGAGAGAGTGATAAACACAGTTGGGTGGAATTACAAGCATGGTTATGACCAAAACTACAAGAAAGATTGTATGATAACACAATCTGCAGAGGTTATAGGTTTGGCATGTGGTGCAATTGCTCTTGTCTTTCTCCTTGGTTCTCTTACCATCTTCCTTCTCTCCCTCCTTCTTTATATGTGCATATGATATCTCTCATTAAGAAACCATTATGAATAGATTATAGCTACTTCTTTGGATTTAGGGGTAAAATCACATATAATAATGTGTTCATATTAAACCTGTATTTGATGCACTATATATATGTGGTTTAGGTTTTCTGCTGATGGATTTGTAAAATAGTTTGAAGTATTCTATATATAAATTGTGTTTGTTATTGGTTAGGTCTAAGAAACCTTTTTCTATTTATGGAGATAGCAAGATTGAGATTTTTTTTTGAATAGTAGATCCCTTTTGTTTGAGACTTTGATCAATTATTTTTAGCTAATATATATATATATATATATATATATATATATATTACCTAATAACTTGTTGAAGGTATAAGATTTGTTTGGGTGCGAATGAGAAAAGGAATTGAGATTTGAGAAGAGTATAAACGGAGTTAAAAATAAAAGCTACACATTTGGAATTTAAATTTGGATTCTTAAGAAAGTATAATGACTACTTCTAAAGTACTAAATTCAAAATTGTGGTTTTTTTAACTATAACGTTATGCTGATAATAAGATATATTAATTTAAAACTCATATTAAAAGAAGTACTTTATTTAAAACTGATTAGGTGAGTTATTCATACACTTTTAAGCTGTTAAGTCTATAAAGAAGTTGAACTTAACATATAAAAAAATCTAAAATTCTTGAACTTAAATAAAAATAAAAATTGGTTGAATATCTAATGAACCAGTTGTAAAATAATACACAGTTAACACAAATTATGAAACAAACTATTAAATTTTCTCAATTTTTCCATATTTGTTTCGAATAACTATATACCAAATATTCCTCTTTTTTTTTTTTAAAGTGAAATAAATAAAAACCAATGAGGTGCTAAATAGGTGCTGTCTGTGAAAGTAGCAGTCTGCATAATCATGACAGGATTAGAAAGTGCGAAATTTTTGTTCATGAATTCTTACCAAACTGTGATTTGGTTTCTGAAGTGTGCACGTTAAATTTTTAAAAATAAAATAAAAATATACATGAACTTACACATCTTATTTAACTTCTTTAACAATTTGCAATTATTCAATATGCCAATTTCTAAATATTATTGCTAATTTATCAGGTAAAGTTTTAGGAACTGAAAGTAATGTATATAAAGATGAATAGAGATAAGTTTTAAGTGTATTTTATTTATTATAACTAATTAAAGCTTGTTGAAGTGAGTAATTTAACTTTTGTATATATAAAATTATGGTATGGTATGTATTTGGCATGATGGGATTGGGTGTGGCATATCTGCCAGCAAAGGTGGGTACATGTCATTTTTGGCTTATGAGTTTTCGACACCTTGCGAAAAATAATTCCTTCATTTTTCACTTAATTACATCTTAATCACCTTATTTATATTTAATGATACCTAAAAAATAAATTTAAAACTATTGTGTGTTAATACTAAGATAAAACCATGATTAGTCTTTGATTTTGCTTCCTTCAATAATTGCGATTATTTGTAAGTTGATCGATGAGGCAGCCATGTAAGGAAAAGTGACTCAAATGCCACATGTCATGTCATCTTCTCCACTAAACAAAACTTATCCTAGCAACTGGAATTTTCAAATTCTTAGGAGTCAACTGAAAAAAATATTAAAAAAAAATGAATCACCAGTGCAGGAAGGGCCTTTGGCAGCGGTTGTTTTTAATATTCTGCACCGGTTCGGGAACCGAAGCATATTGGGGCGAGGCCAAAAGATCATAGCTTTTGGCCTCGGTTAAGAACCGAAGCCATA
>Ga0214544_1004951_pt1 | contig 26257 bp, 8 predicted proteins | sample CNSS3metaG_FD_160074 | JGI IMG/M metagenome (GOLD analysis project Ga0214544, IMG submission 160074) | Root nodule microbial communities from cowpea collected in UCLA plant growth center, Los Angeles, California, USA - CNSS3 | ecosystem: Host-associated > Plants > Roots > Nodule | place: USA... | reverse complement strand
AAATTCGATGATAATCAAACCACACTTAAGATCCAGTTATAAAAAACACACAGTACAATATTTTTTCTTCTATGTTCATAAAATAAAAAATTAATATACAAGCTCATTAAATAAATTATTAAACTAAAATTTCACTATCATGTAATACAAGAGAGAATTACCTTCTTCTTTATTTTTTCGAGAATGGAAGACAATAACTTACATATGAGAGCAAAAATAGTAGATCTTTTTCTCTTCAGAAACAAAAGAAAATAGGTGAGAATGAGAGATGAGAACAATTCGTGAGAAACTCAAGTCATATAATGGAACCACAATTAAAATCCGGTTATAAAAAAACACACAGTAAGATACTTTTACTTCTTTGTTCATAAAATAAAAATGAATATAAAAGAGATTTATTAAATAATTGTTTAAACTAATATCTTACGATCAAGTAAGATGAAAGAATTACATCATTCTTTTCCTCCTCGTGAATGAAAGAGAACAAAGTGAAATAAGAGCAAAAGAATAGATATTTTTCTCTTCAAAAACAAAAGAAAACATGTGAGAAGAAGAAATGAAAACGATTTATAAGAAGCTCGAACCATAATGAAAAATAATAATAAAAATATTTTGATAAATCTTTTTATTCTTTATTTTTATTATGTTTGATTTCATATTTTATTATTTATTAACATTAATTATTATATTTATAAAAAAATAAAATATTTAATTTAATCATCATTAATTTATAATATATTATCTAATATCTATAATATATTATCTAATATCTATAATATAAAAAATTTTAAAATACCTAAAATATAAAAAAAAAAATCAAAATTTTAGGGGGGCCATGACCCCTCCCTGCCACCACAAACATCCGCCACTGCACTAAACCATTACATTGTCGCTTATGCTCTTGTTTCATTTTACATTTATTTTAAATAAAAATATAATTAAAAGTTATCTTTTAAATATGTATAACCTTAATTTATATTTATAAATATGTTTTTAAGTAAAAATAATTTGTTTATCTTGATTTAGGTAATCTTTATTTAATGAAAAATTACATAAAAATGTACATTTTGATTCTATACATACCCAAATTTGAACAGAAATTACTTTTTTTTTTCACCCAGATATAAACTCACTTTTGTTTTTTTGGTTTTAGTCAACTTGGATTTATGGTCTCTTTTCGCAACTAATAACATTTTGACAATTTTATTCAAATTCATTAAAAATTAGATTTTTTTTAAACTTAATATATTTATGCATATTTCAAGTTTAAATCGTTTTCACGCATTATAAACTAAGAAACAACGATGAAATCGTCTTTTACAATTTTTTGGAATTCAACTACAAAAGTTAGTAAAAATCAAATTAAATTATGACCCACTAGAAAGCATAATAAATGAACTTAATAGAATGTAAGAGTGTTACATATAGATGACTGAACGTAATCTGAACTATATACCTTTGCTCATGGATTTAAATCCATGAACTGAATTTTTTTTTTCCTCACAAGGTAAACACCATTAGTTATACCAATTATTATACATTTTCTTAGGAGTTTTTTGTGTTACGCTATTCATAATTCATTTTCATGAACAATACTCATCCTAAGGAAAATGTTCTTGACATAATTACTTTTGCCTTTTGGGGAAAACACGCAATTAGGGTTTATATTCATTTTAGATATAAACAACGGATTTGAACTTAAAGAAATTAAATGAAAGGGAAGTATAGATAGAAATTTTAGGGGGTGTTAAAAGCAAAAGGTGATAGATTGTGAACAAAGAAAATGAAGTGAAACCCATAACCCATCATATGCGAAAGGGCATTTCTTTACTCACCCCCTTTTTTCTTTCTGCATTTCTTCCTTTATCCGGCAATATATTCTGGATAGGCTATTTCGGAAATTTTTTTTAATTATTTTTCTTTAATATAATTTCATAGGGGTAAAAGTGGAAGTATAAAATTTTGGAGGTGCACGAAGAAATTGAAGGGGTAGAAAAAAATGGGTCAGGCAAAATCACAGCAGATAGGCCCAATCAACTTGGAGAAAAACGGTTCTAGCTTTCTGTTTAGGGTTTAGGGTTTAGGGTTTAGGATTTAGGGTTTAGGGTTTAGGTCAAGATCAAAACTATCACAGCAGATAGGCCCAATCTACGTTATAGTCTTGATCTTGCAACTTATTTTATTTAATGCAGTCTTTCTTTTCAAAAATAAAGAAAAACGACTGTTTTGTTAATTATTTAAACTATAAACCTTCAAAGTCCCTTATTATATAATATTCGAGATTTATGACGAAAATATACGACAGTTTTAGAAGTTCAAAAACGTAAATTTAATAACAAATTAATAAATTTTGATAAATTTTATGCTGTCAGAAATTTACTTAGAAGCTATAAAACAATTAACTTGGTTTTATTAATGAAAAATTTGAATTGACAAAAAACGACTTAATTTCTTTTAACTAAACCTTGAGAGAAAGGTTTATAGATGTAACACTCCATTTAAATAATAACCTTAATTAAATGAAATGTTACACATCCAAGAGTAAAGTAAGATAAGAGTACTTGCAATTATTCAAGAGTACTTAGAAGTAAAACTAAGGCACACCACGATGCCAATACAAAACAAGATAAAAGTGTGACAATATTCAACATGAAAATTCAAAGAGTAAAGTAGTACATGGGCTACAGCCCTAGAAGAAACTGGGACAGCGGAATCCAATACAAAGCTAAGCAGTGAAGCCTCCATCACCCTGACGATCACGAGGAGTTCTCACATCTGCTCACATCAATAGAATTGATGATCATCGCAAAAAGAGAAAATCACACATAGAACATACAAACAAGCAGAAAAGGTAAGCTAGAGTAGAAAAACGGCATACAATTTTATAGCCAGACCTACATACATCAACCAAGCATGTGAAGACTCGTAAGCAAAACACTTAGACTCCAGACACGACTTATCCTTTGAGTTTGTCTATTAAATCCATCACTTGATGTTGTCCTTGCCTCATAATTGAGCTTTTCTTATTTTTCTAATTTTTTACTCTCACGTAGCAGCTTGCTTTCCTCTTGTTCTGTGTTGGATTCTCCAATCTCACTGTTTTTGGTAGCCTTGTAGGTGAAGCCTCTTCTTGAAGGTGGAGTTGTGAGTGATTCTATTATGCGAGCAAACTGCCGAGAGGAATTGTGGAGTGAGTTGGGACTTCAAATGAGTACAAACACTTGAGGGAGAATAGCACATGACACTGCAGCCGAGACAACATAGTTCTTTTCTTTTTGTGTTGTTTCTATTTTGATGTCACGAATTTTGTGTTGTATTTTTATTTTTCAGTTTGTTGTTTTGCTTCATTTGGCTTAGGTGGGAAAATGCTTTAGAGCAATCCCATCCTTAGCAAAGTTTGTAATAGTTTAACCGTGTAGTGTGAAGCATCAAGGGGTTCCAAAGGCCACTTGCATCTTCACTTAGGATTTAATTTTGTCGTTTAGTTTATGTTTTCAGTCTTTATGTTTTCAGTCTTTGTGTTTTTAATGTCCAGGTTTTGTGTGAATTGTATGTTTACATTTTCTATTTTAGGTTACCGTGTTATCTAGGTGCAAGTTCTCTTACCACCTAGTTGACCTTTCTTTGGTCATAAGTTCATACGCACAATGTTTTCACACAATCTGTTTTGCTTTGAATTTTTATTGGGAATTCTTGTGAAAGAAATTTAGAGATCTCTGGCTAGGAAAGGCTTGGTTTCTAAGCCTGTCCATGAGACTCACCTCCTTTTCCTGGTAGTATTTCTAGAAATCTTTTCCTTTATATTCTCTTTAGAAATTCTTCAAGTATCTTTTGAAAAATTGTTTTTGGTAAAAGTGTTTCCAAAAGCTTTCGAAAATGAGTTTTTCTCCTTATAGCAGTGTCCATTTAGCTAGGCATAATAATGTGCATTTAGCTAGGCATAGTAGTAATGAGTTGCATCATACCATTCATAGTGACATCCCATTCTTTGGGGAAGATATAGGACCAATATCATTTAGAGATTGGATATGGGATACAAAGAAATTGGCGCAACCATTGTTTAGTAAATATAGTCAATTTGACATTCTTAGGCATGTTACTTCTAGATTTGTAGGACGTGCATCCGAGTGGTGGCAAAAGAGACAGTCTAGAGTGCAAAATGGGAGAGAATCATGCATTAACACATTTTATGAATTAAAAACATGCATGTGGAAACATTTCATTCCCCCTTCATTTAGGATAACTAAAGAGCAACAATCTAGGATAGAAGACTTCATTGACATAAGTGATGCATTCATCCAAAATCTTGCTAAGTTTTCTAGACTAGAAAAAGATTTTAAGAAAAATTTGGACTTGCTCTTGAGTGAACAAAGAGAGAGAGAGAGAAAAAAACAAAAGAGAGTAAGAGAAAAGGTTGAAAAGTTTCGAGAGTTTGATATGCAAAGAGTAAAAGAAAAGCTTGCGAAGCTTCATGTTGAGGCAAAGAAAAGAGAACAAGAGGAATATGAGAAAAATGAGAAGAAGAAAAGAGTTGAGGAAGAAAAGGAAAAAGAGGAGAGTCTTGGAAAAGTTAAAGAGAATGAGAGAAAAGAATTTGAAGAAAGAGAGAAAATAAGACAAGAGAGTGAGTTAGAAAGATAATCAAAAGTGGTAAAGTTAAAGAGCAATTCAAATCTACGGGAACTCATTGTTAGGGATTTGGTGTTTAATCCATCACTAGTTCCTTCCATGAAGACCCAAGTTCCAAAGGGAGTTTCCTATCTTTAAACTCTTCTTACTTTTTCATTAAATCTTTTGTTTTGTTTCCTTCTCAAACATTTTGTTTTCCATCTCATTCACTTATTTCATACTCCTCAACCTATTGTGCCAAAACACACTTTGACTTTAAAACTGTCTTAAAAAATATTCCAAGTCAAAGTGCAAGACACTCTTTCTGTGAAGTGGGCTGGATATCACCTTTTTCAACCTTTAAAAGCCCATTATCACACACTACACAATCAAATATGATGCATGGTCATTATGATTTTAATGAAATTTTGTTTGATGACTATTGCAGATTTGTGTTTGATCCTGGTGGAACCTATAATTTGGTTGTTGTGAGCCTTTACGAACCCTCTTGATTTGAGGACAGATCCTCTTTAAGAGGGAGGGGATGATGTAACCCCATTAAGGCTCATAGCTTGGGCCATTGGCTAGGCCCATTTCTTTTAATTTCTTTTATTTTCTTTATTTCTTTTATTAAATAAATGTTTGTCTAAATTAGGTTATTTTTATCAAATGCAGACCATGTCTACAACTTGTACCATGAGTGGCCAAATCAAATAATGAGCCTAAAGCGCAATTCATGCGCATGCTTGTGTGAGAAACAAAGTCAGCCCAAATTACCATAGACTTGTGCGAAAAGCTTCATTTCTACTATCATGTATTGGGCTTCCAACCCAATTCCTTAAGCGTCCAGCAGATCACGTCCTCACTTTGCATCATGAGAATCAATCTTCCAGTGCATATCGTGAAATGGTTTGTGCATTAGCTGATTAGGCCATCAAATGTGTGAGATCCGCAGAATTTAATTAATTAATAAATGCAAGTAGGTAGAGTATTTATGACATTAAATTCTGATGGTATGATGTGAAAAAATATTAGCTTAAGTGGTTGAGAGTACTTTGATTGTGTGAGAGGACTTGGGTTCAAGTTCTATGTGTGCCAAATTGTGTGTTATTTAATTATTATTGTTTTAATAATATGTTGAAGCTTGTTTCGTATGATATAATACTTGAATTATGTGAGTTAGCAAGAAACATGAGTTGGCCTGATGGTTTAGTATTGATTTGGCTTTGGCATGGTTGTGGGTTCGAACCTTGGTGGACTCAAATTTAACTCTTTTTTTGCTAAACAGTTAGTGTGGGCTGAATATGAAAGGGTAGAGACAACCCTAGCAGAAGGGGAAGGAAAGAGGGTTTTGGAGGCTGTTTTCTAAGAAGCTTAGAAGGAGTGCGAAAATTCAGAGTGAATAATGTGAGGTTTAAGGACATTTGAGAGCTGTTTGGGGGAGAAGCCAAGAGAGGGCATTGGTGTTCCAAGAAAGATCCCCAAATTCAAGTTTTTAGCAAGGAAATTTCAGGTTAGGGGAGGTGAACCTATAAAATTGTATGTTTTGTTAAGGTTGCATGATTGTGATGTTGTTCTGCCATGAATTTCATGCTTCACATGAGGGAATTAGGGGTTATGGGTTTTGGTATTGTTTTATTGAATTTTGGCCTAAATGCGTGAATATAATGGGGTTTATGCATTGTATACATTGTGATTATGCGAAATTTGGGGTTGGGGCCTATATTGTGTATAAATTGTGTTTGGGTTTGGGTTTGGGGCCTATATTGTGTATACAATATAGTCACCACTGAATTGGTATGAATTGGAATATGTTTGGGTCTCTGGTGCTAGTGTTTGTGTGCGTGAAACAGTGCCAGAGTCTGCATGTCTCGCTCAAGCGACCTAGGCTCGCCTAGGCGAGATATGCAAGGACTCGGCCCTTTTTTGCTTGAGGCTATCGCTCAGGCGAAGGATTTTTGTTTTGGATGAAAGGTCATCTGCTTAGGCGAGTGAGTCTCGCCTAAGCGAGAACTCGAGAGGGTTGGGTGATTTGGCTTGAGCATCCCGCTCAGGCGAGGATCCCATTTTTTAGCGAAAAAGTGTCTCGCTCAAGTGAGAGTCTCTTGCATAAGCGAGAATTCGAAGAATGTTCTAATGTTAGCTTAACTCGCAGCCCAGGCGAGAGATTTGATTCTTGGGCGAAATGTGATCTCACCCAGGTGAGTGTAACTCGCCTAAGCAAGAGTTCGAGATTGGTTCTGTGCGTGGTGCTCACTTAGGCGAGGTAACCTAGCTTAAGCGAGATGGACTGGAGTTCTTATGCAAAGGCTTGAAGATTAGCAAATGATGGTTGGATTGTGTGTTTAAATGCATACGATTTTGTGGTATTAAACTGATTGGTGGTGGAATTGGGATGTGTGTACTATCAGGCTTCTAGGATATCTCATAGGTGGGTTTGCTGGTGTTCCATGGGTTGTGGCCCGAAACGTATCCTTGAGTTGTGGCTCGAGATAAGGGTTAAGCACGTGGCATTCTAAGGGTTGTGGCCCGGAATGACTTCCCTTGAGTTGTGGCTCGGGATAGCAGATGAACACGAGGAACTCTTGAGTTGTCGCTCGGGTTGGCGAGTGTTGCCGGTGTGAGTGTGCATGTTGTGGCCAATACGGATGGGTCCAGATGGATTGCCCTCCTTAGTGATTTGCTGACGAGTTTGGTAGTCCTGGGATGTTACGGACTATGTTCGTATTTGAGAACTCCACCTGGCGTTACAGTGTGTGATCTGTAGCATGGTTCCCGCACGTGCTCTGTGGCTGATAGGTGTGGCAGCAAGGCACCTTGAGATACTCACTAGAAGATGTAGAACACTGCTAGCATGGTTGTGGCCATGTGGAAGAGCTGGAACGAGTCTCCTTGATGTGCACTGATATTACATGGTTGTGGCCATGTGGAAGAAAGGGAACGAGTCTTCCTTGATGTGCGTTGATATTACATGGTTGTGGCCATGTGATAGAGAAGGAGGAGGTTCCTTGGTGTGAAATGATATCATACATGGTTGTGACCATGTGGGTTAAAAGAAGAGATTTATTTTTATTTATTTTATTATATATATATATATATATATATATATATATATGATTGATATATATTTATGTGTTATCTTTTTAGCTCACCCTATCTACTTGTGTTTGGCGATGATCGTGTACGCGGTACACGTGAGCAGATGATATTACAGGTGGAGCTGGTGAGGCTTAGCCGCGGAGTGGGGGAAAGCCTGGGAGTTTTATATTATTATGATTTGAACTATCTTGTAAAGTCTTATGAGAGGCTTAATTATTATGTTCAGTTTTATGAATTATGGATTTTGGTTTTAATTGGAAGTAATAAAATGATTTAAATTTCCCGCGTCTTTGGGAAATGAGGTTTTATTAATTACGACTTAATTACTTTTTCTTTATATTTTTATTTAAATCTGTAATGTCCGGTCAGGATGTTACATTTGGTATCAGAGCAATGGTTTTCAAAAGATTTTTGGGATCTATGGGGAGTGAGCTTACCGTGTGTTGCTTGTGAGATTATTTTGTTTATTGATTGTTAACTATTTTTGGTATAAGTCTTAATCGAAGCTGTTTGATGTGAATAGTGAATATGTGGTGTGCTTAGGCTATGGCAAATAGGCGGAGGAGGAATAATGCTGGGGCTGATGAGATCGCGCAGGCGATACATCGGATGGTGGATGCGATGCAGCCCATTGCGACGCAACCTAGAGTCGTGGAGCACCCACACACCCTATGACGATGGAGGACTTTATGAGGCATAAGCCCTCAAAATTCACGGGTAAATCCACTCTGGACGAAGCTGACACATGGCTCAAGGAGTGTGAGAAAATTTGCAGTCATAGAGTGCACTGATGCACAGAAGCTGACCTTCATTACATTCTTACTGGTGGCGGATGCTAAATATTGGTGGGCGGGCATGCAGTAGCTCATGCAGACTAGGGACGAAGAGGTTACCTGGACTTCTTTCAGGACGAGATTCCTGGAGAAGTATTTTCCAGACAGTGTCAGGCATGAGAGAGAGGCGAAATTCCTCACGTTCCAACAGGGGAACCTAATTGTGTAGGCATACACGAACATATTTGAGTACTTGGCGAGGTTCTATTCGCCCACCGTCACCAAAGAGTGGAGATGCAGATAATATGAGGGCGGGCTGAAACACGAGCTGCGCTGATTCATTGTACCCCTCTGGATCAGAGAGTTTCCAGTCTTGGTGGAGCAGGCCAAGGCCGTTGAATAGCTGGAGATGGGGCTCAACAGAGTGGCCCGACCTTGTGCTAGGGTTTCATTCACAACCCTCTTTTGACTTCACGCGAGCTCGCTTGCTTCATGTGTTCCACCCTAGGGTTCGTTTAGGATTCATGGTTTTCCTTTCTCTCGCCGCTAGGTCAAGTATGTTAGACGACGTTTCATTCTTTTGTTTCACCGATTGCCTTCATCTATAAAAGGCAATCCAAACCTTTGTATCAATCAACTTAGATGAATGATATGAGGTTTATTCCCATTTGTCAACTCACCCTTCACCTTAGATGAGGATTTCTCCTCCTAGGGTTCCAAACACCATGAGTGTGTGCGTTTCCATGTGAGAGCGAGAGAGAATCATTCCATTGTGACTCTTCCACTGCATTTCCCATTGATTCCACTGAACAATCGACACTTGGAGGTCGTTCCCCGTAGAGTGGAGCAATTTTCATCCGATTAACGACGCCATCGGCCTCTTCAACAGACACTGCTTAGAGGCCAGGTGTGTGAACACATCCACCTAGTTAAAACCCCTGAAGGGTAGAACGACTCGGTATAGAGCTCGACCATAAGATAGAGCTCTAGGACGATGGTCGACCCTCTTGCGATGGTGCCAAGAAATGCGAGAAGAACGTGGAACGCCATGCACTTAAAAACATATCACAATTAAACAATGTCGAGGCTGTGTGTACTCTTTTTCCTTACCTTGGATTTTGTCCCTAAGCTGGGTTTTGCCAAGTATGGTTTTAATGAGGCACACCCGTTTTGTTTTAATAAAAAAATCATTAAGCTTTATATGTCTCTTCCTATTACATCGTGTTTGTCAAATGATAGTTAATAGTTTTCGCTACTATTTTTACCTTGTCTATCATTTGTTCCACGCACACATTGTCAATAGCAGCAAGCCCAAACCCTCCCAATGAGGCAACCAGGTTTTTCAAGAAAATAGCCCAAACTCTCCAAATGAGGTAACCAAGTTGTTCAAAAAAACGTCTCAAACCCTCCAAACAAAGTGTTTACATGGCATGGAAAAGTTGTTCGCATAGCAACACAAGGATACATTGCAAACAAAGCCCCAACAAGGCCGAATCAGGAAACAATTAAAGCACGAAAAAATTTCTAAAACACATCAAGAACATGTCCATATGAGTTAGCGACTTCCACAGGCTCCATCTTAGTAGTAGGTGGAGGGGCCTCCTTAGCAATAAAGATTGTTGCCTCCTACCTTTCGCTAGGCTCTTCAACGATGGCTCCATTAGTGACCACCTTTTTCCTTATCAAATTGATCTAGGGCAATGTTTGGATGCAACACCACCGCTTGGTTTCTGGCACTACTAAAACTACCAAAGAAGGCCGCCAACCCTTGTATTCAAATGCTCCAACTCTGTATTCAACGCCAAACCCTTATCATCCAATCCAGTGGCCTACACTTATAGGCTTACCAACTTGGCCATCAATATCGTAACACACACTATTTCTTGGTCCTAGGAAACCTCTATCTCCTCCAACTTTCTCTAAGCTTGGGCATCCTCAACGAATAGTTTTTTGTAGTGAGTGATGCTTTGGGACAACTCTACGTCCTTGTTGACCAACCGTAAACCCTGCTCCTTATACAACCCAGCTAGGGTGTCCTTGTCAGCGCGATCAATAGCCATCTGTACTTGTGCCACTTCAAGGTCTCCAGTATCCTTCTTCAACCCAAAAATCTTGTCCCTCATCAACTTCCTCTTTTCATCCTTCTTTAGTGAGGGAGTCACCTCTCATGTCTTAGTGCCACAAAGAGGAAACCCTGTGGTCAATCACCATCGTATGCTCCAAGCAGGGTTGGGAACCTATTCACACTAGCCCAGCTCGACCCTTCACACCGAAGAAAAGTTGGGAGGGGGAACTTAAAGCAACACTAGCTTTCATTCCCCGTGCGACTCTTTACACCTTCCTTCTCCACAAATTCTGTAGGAGTCCTTTCCAGGTTCTTGCATGAATTCTCCCCCGCTATCAAGTCCATGAAATCTTGCTCGACAACCGCAACATTAATAGAAGAGCACTCTTGTAGTGGTTCTTCAATCAGAGGCTTTTTTGCCTAGGAGGAGAATCCAGAAACAAGCCTTGTTGCTTGAGCAACAGGATCGTCAAGCAAAGCTTTTCTAGATGACAAGCATCGCTCTACAAGAGAGTCATGCATCCTCACTACTATGACTTTCCCAGCAGTTTGAGTCGTAAAAGTCAAATGTAGGTCCACCACAAGAAAGGAATGGGCATGCTTTACAAATGTCTACTTGACCTACCATGAACTTGTATGTCCCTGACTTAGCTTTGCCCGTGCCATTCTCCAAGACTTCACGTTGAAGCTTTTAGATAAAGGTGACTCGGAGGCATTGAAAGCTTAGATAGTAAATCGCACTCGAAAGTAGACAGCAAAAAAGAAATGCCAAATGTCTTAAAGAATTCATAGGTGAAGATGAAGTTGTCTTTTCTCTCCCTAGGCCTGTAATAAACCCTATCCCCGAGGGTACAAGAAATGACATCGATTCAATTGTACAAAGAGGGAAGGTGGCTAAGAAGGCTACCGCATTGGCCTCCGTTTATTCCTGGGAGCCATACTTGAGAGCATCGTCATCCACCCTGAAATAGAAGGTAACTTGATGAATGGACGATAGGACAAAACCCTTCGCAAGGTGACCTACCACGATGGCCTTACCCTTCTGAGAGCGAGTGGTAACTTCTTTTCTCCAAGAATGAGTAGACAAAGTCCCCAATGAAAACGTCAGAGGGACAACAAGAGTAAGATGGTCCAGGGAGGAACTCCCCCTATTGGAAGAAGATGAAGAGGTCCCAATGGAGGAACCCTCGTCTATGGAGGTGCCCTTTCTATATAACGACGACCCCCTCCTATCACTTGAGTACGAAGAGTTAGAAGACATACCTAGGAAATGGATGAATGAAAAGAAGACGTAGTGTAGTGTAGAGGAACGAAGTGTGTGGACAAGGAGGAAAAAACAAAGATTAGAAGTGAGAGGAAAACGCGGAAAGAAACTTGAAAAGGGAAGTTAAAGTGTTTTTTAGTAACTTGAAGCGACAAAGTTCACCCAACATCATTTCACTTCACAATGAAAATTCACCAATGGGGTCATGCCATGTCACCTCTGCGAGCAGGGTGGGACAAACCTCACCATCATCACACGTGCTAAAAAAACCCCTCATAATTATGACAGGACCCTTCGTCAGGAAACACTTGCACTCAGTATAGAGTGGCCAACATCGAGTCCAACCTGGCTTCGCTCTCCTATAAGGGGCTGACCTCGGTGTCTAGACTAGCATGGATCCTAGGACCTATAAGGCCGACAACAACTCGGTCTGAGAAGGCTAACCCACTTGCAGACTTTCAGGCCAAGACCAGCCATGATCACGATCAACACTGCACCCATGCATATCAAACTCTCGAGTTGGGGGTGGGGGGCTTATGTGCATACCTAACCCAATTAGCTATAATGGGTGCAATGGATATTAGTCCAAAAGGAATCACTTAAAGCACAATTAAGTATCCATTGAGATTTCCTCCCATCAGAGAGGATTATGCATTAACTAGCAGTATCTCAACAGTTTTGATACGCCTTAATGATAGGTAAATGGTCATTATTACATCCTAATCACAAGACCAACATGTAATCCTATTTATGTCAGTATTATTCTATCATACAAACATGGAATCTAAGACATATCACTACTTCTTTATGTAACCCAAAAGCATCCACAACTCTTACTTACTTGAGCATTAGAGTCTTTTTTGCAAGTGGATCCCTTCTTTAGAGCATCGACGAAGATTACCTGTTGCAACAAGGGCCCTTCACCTGCCAGGACGCCCACCTCAAGGTCCGGGTAAGAACAAAAGGTATATTTGGCATTTGTAGGTTCAATAATACTAAGACTTGATTATTTTAATATTAAAAGGTTTTAGTATAAATAGAATTATTAAAAGAGTTTCATTATTTAAAAACACATTATTTCTCTATAAACCACTTTTTTAGAGTTCTCGGACTTCTCTTTAAGGGTTTTCCTCCTCTATTTGTCTGACTAAAGATTTGAGACTGTAGGAGTGATCCCCGCGGCGAGCCCTTCACTTTGGGCCGATCAATTTTTCGTTTGCGTAAGTTAAGTTTCAACTATTTTTCTTGTTTCTCTTAGTCTTCTTCTGTTTCTATTGCATATGAGACTTTTTTTACTTGCATGTGAGGTTTTCATCTTCTATAACGGTCTTTGCTGATTAGTGATCATAATGATATATCTTGATCATTCTTGTGATGTTTTTTATATGTAGATAGAGCATCATGTGGAGTTAGAAGTGCTTTGGTGTTCGTAAAGTTGTTTTGGTTTGTGGAGCTGTTTTGTCAGGTCAGGGAAGCTACTATTTGGTTGAATTCATCATCTTGATAGTTAATTGTGATATGGTTTGTTGAATTGAGTAATTGTATGTTGAAATTTTTTATATTTGATCTATGTTTGGTCTTGATTTGGGGAAAGGTTTGGATCTGTGTTTTGAGTTATTGGGTATTAGTTTTGAACTGTCTAAAACCATTTGGAATAAAAAAAAATACTAAAAGGAGAGGTGCCCAATTAGTCAAGTACACAAGATCAATTTTCTTTAAATTATTTTTTCTGATATATTGCAGGATGTCGTTATAGTGTTGTTGGGCGCCACTTTTGCATCGTCAGATGCTAGAAGTCAATGGGGTTCCAAGGGATGGGCGTTGAGCGCCAATTTTCCAGCATTGGGCGCCACCCTATTTTTTCTTTATCTACTTCCTCTTGGTAAAATGAAGATTCTCGCTTCGTTAATTGTTGGATTAAGCTAAAATTTTGTTAGCTGATCGTAGACACGTGATTCTTCACTTAGACCGATGAGATCTTTTTTTTGAAGTTTGTGGTTAGAGAAATGGTTTTCAAAGCTTTTATGTACTTTATGTATAAATTTATTTGCTCTGTTTTGCATGTTTCTCTTTTTGACTGTTTTAAGGTATTTTGTTGTTGATGTGAATTATGGTTATGGTTCTCATTGTGATGAATTGAATATAATATGTTGTGATGAATTGAGAACTCTATATGAATTGATACAAATGTATATGATAAGGTATGTTGATTGCTTAATTGTGGGTACGAGGATTTTGTGAAGATTTTGTTACAATAATTGTAATTGGTTGAGATTGAAGAGTTAGAGATAATGTGAGGGTATTCCGAGAGAGGGAATCCCATTGAATGCTTAAATTTTTAGGGTGTGCATTTAGGATAAAACTACTACATCTTGGGGAGCTAATCCTAAAACTCTATTAGTTATTCATACTCATGTAGAGTAGGATGATTAGGTAGTTAGAGTGGCATGAGATTATGTCAAGAGAACGACTGCAAGGTTCTATGACAGTAAAAAGGATTTACCTTGTGTGTGGTAGCTCAAGTAGACGAGTTGTTCTACCACCACAAGTGCGCAGGGTCCCTAGTTCTACTTAAGTTGCACTTATATGGATAAATCGAGTTATTGAGAGTTTGATAAAATACATGTGTGTGATCTTGATCACTTATGATAATTGTAATAAAATTGATTGTTTGTGTGGTATGATTGTTCTTGTATAGCTAGCTTACCATTGCACTTTGTGATTTTGTGTTGTTTTCTTCTTTTACATTGATCACCATTTTGGTGGAAGTAGATTACCTGTTTTTAATATTATAATGAAGGGTCCTATTTTATTAGTTTTAAGATGATAAAATTGGATGTTACGAAATAATTTTTTTCTTTCGTATTTAGTATTAGAAAATTGTTAAATCTAAAAATAAAGTACTAAATAAAAATATATTAAGAAAGTATCTTAAAATCTAAGTAGATATTAAAGAAATCAAATCTTTAAAAGAGAATGAAAAATTATATAATTTAAGAAAGATTTTTTAAATGAAATGAAACTATCATATTGTTTTATAAATTAAAAGATTTTATTATTTATAAAAAGATATAATTGGCATTTGAATTAGAATTTAAATTATTTTTTATAATTAACTATCAAAATTTTAACCACAGAATATTATTGTATTATTAATAACTTTTTATTAATAGTTGCAATTGCTTGTAACAATGAAAATAAAATTTAAAAATCTTAAAATAATAGATTTTAAATCTAATTCAGTATGAAGAAGAAAAAAAATTGATGGTTGGGAAAAAGAGGGGCCATAGGGTTCTCCGGGTTTGAGCAATCACAGTCTCTTTTGGGGTTTTGAAGTAAAACAGTAGACGTGATAGGATTGTAGGGTATGGTACTGCGCCAACCAAGCCCAGCCAAGATTTTGTGACATTTGAAAAGGGACAGGGACCACTTCACAGACTACTACTTCTAGGCTTATTAATACAATTGTACCCTCTATCTTTCCCTTTAGATTATATAATTTTACACTCTTAATACCATCTCTCAATTAACTTTCATTCTTGTCACAATAATACACTATGGAAATGATTCATATACATGAAAAAAAAAATATTAACAATTAATATTTATATATAAAATGATAGGTGTTATTATCTGAATGTCTTTGGAATGGAGTGCAATAGGCTTTTTGATTTGGTCCATGGATAAATAAAATATAGATATACTAAAACAAATTTGTTACTTAAAAAATTTCAGATTGTAAACATAATTTTTATCTGCTTTTTATTATAGTACCATCCTTAAAAAACATATATATATATATATATATATATATATATATATATATATATATATATATAAAATGAGTAGTTCTATACAATAACTCCATAATTTTGTGGTTATTAAAATTGATTAATATTTTTCTTTGCGTCCATTGTGATTACAATTTATAAAAGGGTCCATTTGAAGCCTAACCACGTGACCTTCGTCCCACCACCATCCTCATCTCGAGCTCATCTTGGCATGTACCAAGAAATCCAATGTGACTTTTTGGCACCATTCAATTCATCAAACACATGCCATTAATTTGGTGTTGAACCAACGTACGATAATTCTCCCACACAATGTATGTAATGCTGTAATCTTATCCTTTTGTCTTCACATTTCTAACTACTTTCATTTTAAAGATATAAAATGTTTTTCATAGAAATGGTTCTAATTTTTTTTTACAATAATAAGGCATTTATTAGTCTACCTTTATTTTGTTTAAGTTTTAAGTAGGTTTATTAAATTTGGGATCATAATAAAGAGAGTAAGGAGTCATAAGGTGGTCTAGTTTAGATGAAAGGGAGGGAAGACAAGGTTGTGGGTTCAATCCCCTCAGAAAAAAGATTGGTTTGATGAGTTTAGAAGGGAGAGTGAGCGATAGAGATATGCTCTCAAATTATATCAAATATTCAATTTAAAGAATTGAATATTATCTACATTGTAAGACCCTAGAAAAAATATATATAACCAGTAGATAAATAGTACAAAAGAGAAAAAATAGTTAATGATAATTTGCATGTGTGGTATGTTTGTGTGTGATGAGGGGAAGTTGTATATGTGTGGTTAGAATTGAGTTAGTAAGTTTGGGATATTTCCATGTGTTATGGTTATTTTTGTGATGAAAAAAATGTTCATTAGCATTAATGAAATGTGATAAGGATTTTGTCGGTGTATTCTGCCAAAATTTGACAATTGGGATTGCGCACAAAATCGAGGGAGTTAGGCTCTCAACTATGTCTACAAGTTCACGAAGTCAACTTTGTTAGTACAAGCAACCCTGGTGCAAAGATTTAATAAAGCAAAGTGCATGAGATCACATGTGGTTGATGAAGATTGATGAAAATCCATTTGGTGATCATGTTTCTATTGTGTTAAATATGGAAATAAAGTGTAGAATATGATGTTTACATGTTGTACCATATTTGTAGGTTATATGACATAAGTTAGATGTCTTGTTAGTCTTAGTGTGTCCTTTTTAATCTGTTAAAATGGGTTTTAACAGGTTAAAAGACTTGTTGTATATAGTTTCTAATTTGAATGTATTCAATCAGTTAAATTATTTTTCAATTGACTGATTTCACTTAAGTCAAGTGAAATCAACAGATTGTACAGACAAATCGACTAATTGATTTCACTTAAGACCAAACTATATAAGCTGTGTTTTAGTGAAAGGAGGTACGATTTTGAGTTTTTGATCATGAAAAACAATAATTCAGCTGCAAGTGGTTGTTTGAAGATCTTGGTTGATCTTGGAGGCATTTTGGCTTTGTAGAAGCTTGAAGAACTCAAGTTTGGTTAGCTAGGGAGAGCCACCATTAGGTTTTGTAGTTCTTGTGCCTCTTTTTGTGTTCCTAATGTGATTTTAGGTCTATAAGTGTGTTTCTTACAGAGTTGTAGTTGAGATTTTCAAAAGGATAATCTTGGTTTGTGGTTTGTAAAATTTTTGATAATAGTGGAAACCAGGCTCAAGTTGTCTTGGTAAACTTGATGTAGCTCTATGATTGAGTGAACTAGTATTAAAATAATTGTTCAATTCTCTTTCCCTCTACTTGCTTACTTTAAAATCTCAAGAAAATCAAGCAAATTAATCTTTGTTGTGTTGGCATGCGTTTTTGTGTAGTCTGATAGTATAATCTTGTTAGAAATACTGTTTGGAACGAATCTTGTGTGAGAAAGCATGTTGTTTGAGTAAGATTCATGAATTCTGCATTTTGCATAATTTCCCAATATTTTAACCGATTGTTTTGAAATTTTAATCTGCTGATTCATAAATGTATGAATAGATTAACCTGTTGTTTTTATTTTTTTACTGGTTGAAAGTATACTATTCTACAACTTTTGCATTCAAATTTTGTGGTCTAATTGATTCAAAGAAAATGAGTCTTTTGCTTTTGAAAATTTTGATATAGCCAATTCACCCCCCCCCTTCTTGGCTTAAATTACCATTTCATTACTAACAAAGTTGCGTGATGTTTTGAAACTGAATATAACTATTCTTTTGTTGTGAACTTAGAAATTGAATAAGGTCACCAAACATTGGTTAGTGAAGTCAGTGGATATGGTCAATAATGGATCTGTAGTGATGTTTAAAGTAAGAAGAAAAGCAAATGAGTATGACATCACTTGGCCTAAAATAACCATTGTTGTTAGATATTCTATATTATTTGGAAATGTTTCAAGAAAATGATTGAAAGATAGGCCAAGAGTGCCAAATTATTAAACTCATTAATAAAGACAAGTTTGTCAAATGATATGTGTATAAGACGATGTGAAATCAAACGATACCCTCGTTGGGCGAGTCGTCCACTTGTCTATTGAAAACTATGTTTTATGCCTTAAATAGAAGGCATTAGAAGCTACCTCCACCAGATGAGTTAGACTTGTTGGATGAACTGGGTTGAGGTGCATTATAAAGGTTTTATTCATTTAGTGAAGTACTATTATTGATGAGGAAAAAATATCTATATCTTTCAAACATTTTAATGAGCTTAAAGGGTTCTTGGTTGTCTAGTAAGAAGAAGACTAGTTAGATTATTTGAGGTTAAGCTCGATTTGAGAAGCATGTTGCTTAGTATTGTAAGTAATGCAAGAAGTAATTAGTTAAGAAGATGGGGTTGAATTGACCTTTTCGAAAACTTTAGTATTTTTTAAACTTGTAAAACACTTTTAATTGAATCAAAATGGCCAAGAACTCAGTGTGCAATTACTACTAGAACATGCATTTTTAATCTATTGAAAACAAGATTAACAAGTTTATTTCATTAAACATAAAGTCAATCATACAGATCAATATATTTCAAAATATTAAAATACAGTATCAATCGATTGAAATATTGGGAAATTATGCAGCAAAACAAATTTGATGATTAACTCAGAAATAGTTTTAACAACTCATCAAGATTGATTCTAATCACCAATACAAACATAATTAAAGGTTCAAATTATATCAAATCACACAAGAACCATACAAAGATTGCTAAAAATAGTTTTCTTGAAACCTTTATCAAAATATCAAACAAATAGAAGGAGATCAAACACTTGCACACAATTTTTTACAAGTTCACTCAAAACTTAGCTACATCTAGTTGGTCAAGGAAACCTTAGCTTGAACTTACACTATGTCAAAAGATTTACACATTGCACCAAGATTACACTTTCGAAATATACAAAATACACCAAGACTCTTGAATACCATAAGAATATCAACAAAGCACAGCAAGACTCTTATTTACAATCCTGGAAACCCACCAAGCAACACCCAAAAACTTGAGAAAGACCAAACCTAGATGATGGCTCTCCCTAGCCAACCAAACCTCTTTCTCCAAGTCTCCAAACTAAAAAATGGTGTAAGAAAACAAAGATTACTTCACGAATAGTTGTAGATATGTGTAATCCAGAGAGAGAGAATTTTCCAAAAGTTTTAGACTGATATCGCGCTCAAAATGGCAATTGTTACAACTCTATGAAAACCCAAATTTATAGATTATCTATTAGCATATTCAACATGTTGATTTTTCCATTCAGTTTGTTGATTTCACTTAACTTAAGTGAAATGAGCTTATTCAAAGTTAATTCTGCTAATTGAATATGTAACTTACAAAACTATAGCAACTAGTCAATTAATTTGTTTAAAACCTATTTAACAAGTTAAAAGACTAGAACTAGACCCTAAACATCTATATAATATCAAATTGTCTTCACTTTGAGCTTCAATCTTCAAGACTTGACATCTTCATGTGATAGACATATTTAGTACACACACCAAGCTTGATCAACAAACATATCTTCAAGTTTTCATATCTTCATCAATTAATCATAAATACATCACATCACTATGCAATATCTTCATCATGTCACTAAGCAATATCTGCATCATGTCACTAAGCAATATCTTCATCAAATCGTCAAGGATAAAATCATTTTTGCTAACAAGTATGAGTGTTAGTGATACAATGTTGGCTTTGTGTGAGTAATAACGATGTTTGGCTCTATGTGAATTGTGAGGATGTTTAACTTTCTGTGAGAGGTAGATGTTTGGCTCTTTATGAGAAAATGTTTAACTCTGTATAAGTAGATGTTTCTCTATATGAGCAGATGTTTGGCTTTATGTGTAAGACTCGAGAAAATTAAATAATTAAATAAATAATTATTTAATAAATGCGGGTAGTAGGAGCCTTTATGGCATTTAATGCGAATTGTTGTGATATGGAAAAGTACTAGCTCAAATGGTTAAGAGTACTTGATTGTGTGAGAGGACTTGAGTTTGAGTCCTATGTATGTTATTTTAAAATGTGTATTATTTTAATGTTATGATTGAATGTGAGTAGTGATAATGTAATCCTAAAATTATAGGAATTATCACAAAACATGAATTGGTTGAATTGGTTGTGCATTGACTTTGCAATTGAGGGGTTGTGTGTTCAAACCTTGCTAAGAATGACTTTAATTTTCTTTTTGCCAAATTTTCGTTTGGTATGAATGTGAAAAGGCAAGAGGAACCCTAGCTGCCAAGAGGGGCAACCAAGTGGGTATAGAAACACCTTCTTAATGATCATTGAATAGCCATTAAGTAATTTTTAATTTAATTTTCCTATTAATGGAGTAAAGGGTGATTAAGGAGGTATTAACTTAGAGAGAGGATGGAATTAGAGGATAATGGAGTATTGTATTTTCGTGTGAGTTTTGGGCAGAGGTTTTTCAGAGGATTTGTGCTGGTGGAAGAGAGAGTGGAGGCTGAAAGACGCTGTCAGGGTGGAACCAAAGGTTAGGAGAGTTTTGGTTGAAGGACACATACACCAAATTCGAATTTTGAGCAAGGAATCCAAGTAGGGGACTTGTGTTTTTATTTCGTGATTGAATGATTATGCTTTGCCATGTACCATTGCATGAAATCCCACTCTTTTTATGTTGTTTTTTGTAGTTTCTAGGTTTCTACCCAGAAACCGCCTGACGGTAAGGATTGACTCGTCAGGCGACACATCAATTCTACCTAGTTTATGGGTTCTGCTATAAACTGCCTGGCAGCAATGAACACCCGCCAAGCGACTCAAGTACGATTTGAGGGCTTTGGCTCTTTTGTTATGTATTTGTGACGCTTTAAAATTCCTTTCAGAGTATTATGACTGGGTGACTATGTGATGATATATATATATATATATATATATATATATATATATATATATATAATTTATATTGAATGTCATTGAGAATGTGTTTTGATGATAAAAGAGGTTGAAAAATTAGAAAGAGTTTCCTTGTTAGGTGCAATAATTATGGAATTAGGGAATTAGAAGTAATTGTTGATGTCATGATCATGATATGGTTCTATTGGATGAGGGTGTAAAAGATGAGATTGCGAAATTGTATAATGTAGGCACTATAAGCAAAATTGGATGGCTCGCAGGTGCATAAAACCTGGGTTGACCCCTAGTTCTGATGCACCGCTTGGCAGCATCGTGTTGGCCGCCAGGCGACGACGGTGAGCAGCAGCTATCTGTGAATAATTTGGCAGCTCGAGGGAAAGGTTCATGGGGATGAGTTGGAGTGGTATTACGATTGTAGTATTGAGAAACAAATGGAGTAGAGGTTAATTATAAAATGAAATCATAGGGGGAAATGAGATGGATTTAAATTATAAGTGGGAATTGGTTAGGTAACTAATAGTAAGTGTCTTAGTGGTCTAATTAGCCAGAGATAAGGAGATGGTGAGGTAGTGGAGCTGAATAGGAAATATTGAGAATATGAGTCAATTAATGTATGGAATTTTAGTGAATTGAATTATTAATAGAGTTGCTAAGAAGTATGTAATATCGGAATGACTGGACTTGAAATTAGGCATGTAGTAAGAATTGATCCTAATATGGGTGTGGTATGTGGGCTATAACTTGTAGTGTCCAATTTCAAGGTTGGGTGATATATGGTTATAGTTGGGTGAATGTGGACTAAGTTACAAGATGTTTTGGGGGCCAAAACTAGTAAAATTTAGACACTGGTATGGCGCATGGTGACCTATGTGGGTTCGCTAGGCGATAGGAGCAGCATGAATGCTCCTGCAACGAGTGGTGCTTGGCGGCAAGGTGTGCTCTGCCAGGCTATGGACCCTAAAACAGTGGGTCTGAGAGAGGTCTGGCACCTGGCGACGAGGATGTCTCGCTTGGCGGTCTGCACAGTGTTTTCGCCTAGCGACGCTTAAGTAGCGCCAGGCGATAGTGTTGCAAGCAGTGACTTGCGTGTGTTGCTTGTACGTAGTGATGCGATACTTGGATCAGGAGATGTTGTGCCATGAGCGGGTAGGTTCATGGGTGGTGGTGAACACATGATGATATGAGCGGGGAGGTTCATATCCTGTTACTCTCGTGTGGGGATACGAACGGGTAGGTTTGTATGTTCCGTGCTCACACTTGAGAGATGTTGCGAATGAGGAGGTTCGTAGCTGGTGGATCAAGTGTGTTGGACTACGGACGGGTAGGTCTATAGTAGGACTACGAGCGGGGAGGTTCGTAGAGGCAAGACCACGAGCGGGCAAGTTCGTGTGAGCATCATGAATCCTGAGTCCATGGCTAACCTTTTGTGTGAATTGAAGGTTGGAAAACCTTGGGGGTATTAAGGTCTTGGCCAAGAACTAACTAGAATCAAATAGTTGGGTGTTTTATGGTTTTATTAAATTATGTATTAAATTATTATGAGCTCACCCTTTCTATTTGTGTTTGGCGATGATCGTGTGACTTGTCACGCGAGAGCATATGATATTCCAGGTGATGTTGTTGACGCATAACTACGGAGAGAGGGATGTCATGGGACTTTTGACTAGAGATTTTACTTATGTTTTTCACTATTTTGTCATATTTTGGAAATTTGTAATGACTTTATTTCTCTTATTTAATTAAATTATGGCGCGTTGAATAATGTTTTAAAATTTTCCGCATTTGGGAATAATAAAATTATGATGGTTGAATTCCAATTCTTATTTATTTATTTATTTTTATTAAGTAATTTCCGGTAGGAACGTTACATTGTGTGTGTGAGAAAATGTTTGGCTCTATCTGAGTAGATATTTGCCTCTGTGTGAGCGAATGCTTGGCTTTGTGTGAGTATATGTTTGGCTCTATGTGAGAAGATGTTTGGCTTTGTGTGAGTGGATGCTTAGCTCTGTATGAGTGGATGTTTGGCTTTATGTGACCGGGTTTTGAATCTATGTGAATAGTGAGACCATTTGATTTGTGTGATTAATATGATATTGGTTTTTGGGTGGTCAAATTAATGTATAACATATGGAAAATGTAATTGTTCATATTTTTGAATTACTATCTATATTGTTGTTTAGCTTATCCTTTTGTCTTTGTGTTGTGCTTTGTTTATGCCATGATCGTGTTTGATAAGGGAGCAAGTGATAGTTTAGGTGGTGATGCACAACAATTAAGAGCTTTGGGAAATGCCCAATTTTAAGTAAAGAGTCTTAATATAATGTATTATCATTTTGTTAGTTTACATCCACTTTGAGAACAATGTTTAACTAAATATAGTTAAATAATTTTTTAGTCCCTAAACTTTTATTGGAAATTAGAATTTATCTTTTTGGTCCCCAAACTTTAAAAATGAATAGATATAATCCTCCTAACTCAACCAAGTTAAACTTTTTGACGCATCAAATGGCGTTTCAGGCTAGCATTTGAATTGTTTACAATGTTTGACATGTTCTAGCTCAAATATTAGCTTGGAACATTGTTTAACACACACAAAAATAAATAAAAAATTAATTTTGTTGATTTAAAAGAATTATATCTATTCATTTTTAAAATTTGGGAACTAAAATATATTAAAGTTTATAACATGGATGAATTTCAATTTTGCATTCAACTTTAAGGATTACAAACATATTTAACTCAAGTAATATTATGTTAACTAAATGATCATTTGAATATTTGTTTTTTGTGGAGTTGTGTTAGTGGATAGACAATTTGTTTAAGTTATATTGGCTAGAAGATACATTAAGCATTAGTATGCCTATCAGACGATAGATGCATGTTATGTGTAGGGATGACAATGAGTCAGATCAGGCACAAATAGTGTCTACCTGCAAAAGAAAAAAATCACCTGCTATCCACACGTTATGTGTGGATAAGGTTTTTGACAATTTTTGCGTTTTGCATATTTATTTTCTATTTTTGGTCTTAGACATTGAGTTTTCTTCATTTCATACATTAATGTTTGTTTCAATTTAGGGGAGGGTGGAACGGAAAAGAAAGGAGGAGAAAAAATAAACTAAAACTGAGGTTGTTTAGATGTAAGGAAAATTTGTATCTCATGTAAGAGGAAAAAATAAAAAATAATTGTGTAATTTTATAATTTACAGAAAAGTCTTTGGATTTATTCCATTTATGGTTTAGGTATAAAATTATGAAATTAAATATATATATATATATATATATATATATATATATATATATATATATATATATATATATATATATATATATATATATATATATATATATTAGAAACAATAAGTTGTCAATTTTTTATCAAAGCAATATTACAATGTGTTCATGGTTGAAATTCATTTTACAAAGAAAATCTGAATGTGTCTATGAAAGAAAGTTTCTGAATGAATTTAATATAGAAGTAATAAAGTTTCCTTAATGATGAAAGTTATTAAGGTTGACTACAACAATGAAAATAAAAGTACACGAAATTAGAAAAACTAATAGCATACATAAATAAATAAATTAAGTGAAAGATTAATTAGAGTCCCTTATACATCGTCGTAGTTCCTAAACACCACCCTTTGTTTGGTTTAACATACCTTGAGAACTGATATCTTGTGCACTTTTGGGGTTTTATTTGTGTGTGGGTCTTCTTGTTGGTCATGGTAACCCTTTCCATGTTTCCATACACTACTTTTGTAGACCGCATTCAATATTTTCAAAGATCTCTCATTTAAAAAGACAATAAGAGAATGAGTTATAAGAAGACAATAAGGTAGAAGCATGCCATTAGTCTTACATTTTTTTAAATACAGTTCATGATATGGTATGATCACTTAATGGTAATATTATGTTTCATCACTCACATAACGAAAATATTATCTTGTAGAAGTTGTGCAAATTTACTATCACATGAGAATATGAACATGTATGTAATGTCATAGTTTGTCATTAATAATTAAATTTTTGAAATTCTTGCAATGATGCTCGCAAGGGTCTGGTCTTAATGTTTTAGCCAAAGCATGATTCCTGTCCTACTTGAGGTGTTTAGGAATGTCTATTAATTAGGTAAAAAAATTTCACCCTCATTCTACTTGGTTAAATTTATCCAATTATCTGGTGTGTTTTGTAAATTCTTTTCCACATAATTATGAATGTTGTTCTTGAAATCAAAGAGTCTAGTTTTTTTTTTAATTGCAATAGAAAGCACAACCTAGATCACCTATCAGAGAAAAAAAAATTAATTGTATACAAACTTGAGTATTCTTTTCCTACATAACAGTTAGAAGGTTTTGGGATTGAAAAAATTGAAACACAATTTGAAAAATACAAAAAATTTAAAAAACAAGATTTAATTAGTAATTTTGTTCGTATATTTAGGTCTATAATTCATTATTGTTTCTATATTTGTTTTTTACATAATTGAGTCTATATTTTTTAAATTGAGTCGGCCCAAACTTTCTTGTCCCTCACCAATCCCTTCTTTGATGACACAATCCCACCATCGACTCCAACGACACCCACCACCACCGCAACAACATCAACCACCACTCACCCTCCCACCATTGACACTACAATTGAAATCCATTTTCTCCTTCAAATCCCCAATATTTATTCTACTACTCTAATATTCATCACCACAAGCAACCTCTTCCAAAAAGGGTGCTCCTCTTCCAAAAGTTGTGTTTGGAACAAATGTTTTAGGTTGAAGAGACAAAATAAGGTAATTGCAATTCATATCAGTGGCGGAACTAGGATATGATAGGGGTGCCACAGCTCCCCCATTTTTTTTTTTTGAATTCTTTTTATATATATTTATATATTTTTTAAAATTATATTATATATTATTTATATTAAAATTATATTATGGAAAATTATAATAAAAGATAAAATAAAAAATTTTAATAGAGACATTAATTTATAAAAGAGATTAGGATTTTTTTTTCTAACCATAAGATCTTTCCATCATGTAAATTATCATGAAAGTCTGTGAAAAGAGATAAATACAAAGGTTGGAAAATAGAGGTTGGAAACACATAGATTGAGATTCATGTATACATTCTTGCATGATCTATCACAAATCAAGGTTAATATCTTATTATGATTTATGTATGTTAGTTTATGATTCTTTTTAGGATGTTTCTTCCAAATTAAGTTTATCCCAAATTAATATAACCCCTAATTATGATTTTAGGGATTCTTTTATGAAATTGGTATG
>Ga0214544_1004950_pt1 | contig 26269 bp, 19 predicted proteins | sample CNSS3metaG_FD_160074 | JGI IMG/M metagenome (GOLD analysis project Ga0214544, IMG submission 160074) | Root nodule microbial communities from cowpea collected in UCLA plant growth center, Los Angeles, California, USA - CNSS3 | ecosystem: Host-associated > Plants > Roots > Nodule | place: USA... | reverse complement strand
CATTCCAAATGAAGTAATTTGTTTGGATGTAGACTTAGTAGAGGCAACATTCAAACCTGTGATGGTAAGTGGGGAGTTAAGTGTAACTACTTGTGGAGTGGAGTTGAAATTAATCAGTAATGTACAATGAATTAAAAGTTGTAAAATACGTCAACAATATTGAATTTCGTCACACATATATTGCATACATTAACTGGGGACTAAACCAGTAGTATGTGGGGGACTAGTGCTAGCTTTTCCTATTTGCACTGCAATAACTAATAAACATTTCAACCAGCTGTTGTAACCTGACATACAATTGTCATCCACACATTCCACAATATAAAATTATTGGTAGCTGAACCATATAAATGGACTCACGTGGGTGGTTGTGGTCATCCCACAATATAAACTACATATTACAAAATTTAAATACTCACTTACACTATGCATTCAACTATAGAATATTCATTAAGTCAAACAGACTGTGTACACTGGACCTGAATGTTTTAAAAAAATTCTGCAAATATCAATCAACAAAGTAAGAATGTATTGTGATTAACTGTTCCAGTTAATATGTACAACAATTGAATGACCTTCCCAAAAAATGTTAAAAAAGTTCATAGCCTAGATCATACCACCCATCCTTTTTAATGCACACCTATCTTCTATAAAAGCGCGTCGTAGTACTGCAGGACTTGTTGCCTGTAGATATTGTCAACATCTAGAATCCAACGCCAAATGTATTGCTGTCTAATCAATTGAAGTTGTTCCTACCCAACAACTCACAAATATGTTAATGCAAATACATCAATCTTTAACAAAAATTATAATAAAAAATCGTGGACTAACCACAACTTACATTAGTGTAAATAGGCATGCTATTGCCATCAAATTTCTTCTGACCATCCCACAAGTCCATCATTTGAAGAACAATAATGCCACAATCGTATCTAAAGAACACCACAAATATATGTAAATAAACACACTTCATCACCAAACTGCAGTGCAATTAAACAAGAAATGATAAACTCACAAGTTGGGTTGAATGGGAGTTATCTCGCAGTGAACTTCAAATTTTGGGAAGTCATCTTCCGAACACTTCATCAACATCCCAAAAAGTAATCCCATATTATGAGCCTACAGTGTCAAAATAATAACGACCCATTAACTTAACAAACTAGTAATATGTGACAACCTAAACAAAAAGTACGCAATCGAGCCTAACATTCAAAATATTTTAAAAAATTAATACTTCATTTAAATTTATACAACAAATTCCTGTCAACCCAGTCTACAAATTACAACATAAAAATACCTTCTCATTCAATCCACATTCACCAGCCATAACTTTGTGATGACCAACTACTCCGACCACTACATTTTCATGGACAAAGGATCTTTCACTAACCCTCAAACTACCTGAACAGAAGATGATATTCAAAGGTTACACATAATATTTTTCTCTTCTTTTTTTGGTAATGACCAACAATTATGCTTATTTACTGGAAAAGTTTTATGAGAATAATCAAACTGGCCCACGAATGAGAACTCTAAAGTAACCAAACCAACATTATGGGGATGTAGTCACAAAGCAGAATATATTTCTTACACAACACAAAATACATGACATGGTTGATCAGCCTCACATTTTTAACTCCCATTAACGAAACCCTAGAAATCAAATACAAATGACGAAACTGTCAAAAATTTAACATTACAGACAACAACAAACGAGGACACACATACAGACTTACAAAAGATGGGGTTTCTTCCAAATTTTCAAGCACCTAAACCGCTATAACAGACAACACCGAACGACAAAAATGGGTTCTCAAATATTCACTAACATTCACCCTAACACCACCAAATCACTTTTCCCCAACAACATCAAAAACAAACATGTAGAATACCAACTTGTTCGCAAAACAAAAAAAAAATTCACGAAAACGAGAAAAATTTCATCATCAACCAACACATTAAGCAAATGTGAAATGGGACCAAAAGAAACTTACAATGCAACGGACACGACCACCAAACGGTTGCCGCCGACCAAGCAGCGTCGATTTAGACTTCCAAATACACTACCCACTCCAAAACCTTCGTCTTCTGGATGGTAGGGACGGTCTTCGGTTACACTGACAACGAGCCTCCACCACCACCGGCGAAATGGTTGCCGGAATCTCTGTGTCACTGAAGCACTAACTCCGGCCGCCTCACTTTCCACCTTCTCTCTCTTCACTTTCTCACTGCGCAACGGACCGGCTTCACTTCCCCCCATTTTTTCTCTTCACTTTCTCTCTCTAAAGGACATTTAATGTCATTTTGCTTTCCCTCTCAGCTACACGTGCGAACAAACATTTTCAGTTATTAAAAATTAAAAAAATTGCTGCCACGTAAGCTGTGTCAAATACTTGTCAAAAAATTTTGTTGGAATATCATTATCCTAATACTAAAATTAAAATCGCAAACTGAATTTTCAACAAAATAATGACCGAGAAAGAAATTTTTGTATGTTACTTATGTGACCTCTACCATAAAACACAAATTGTAATAGAAAATAACCAACAATTTTGTAATGGTTTGAGGCGTAAGATAGAAATGGGGAAAATGGATGCATTATTTTATTATTGAGTGTGAGTTTATTTCAATAGAAAAAATGGTCAAGACTCGGTGAGAGTCATGATTCATACAGCTACACTAACAAAAAAATTCAAAGCAGAAGGGGTAGAGAGTGACAAAGCACTACAGAGAGAGAGAGAGTAAATCTGCCAAAATTGACCAGTAAATACCTTATCTCGATCAGAGGCAATAAATTTAGGTATACCATGAAGTTTGATAATGTTGTGCATAAAACACCTCTACCACATTGTGACTATTGTAGTCTGTTTTAAGAGCAACAAAATGACCATATTTTGATAAACAATCTACCACTACTATGATTGTTGTGAACCCAAAAGAATTAGGCAACCAGGTAATAAAATCCATGGCTACAAATTCCCAAATTTGTGCTGGCACGAGTAAGAGTTGTAACAACTCTACAAGAGTGATATTTTGGGAACTTGCTTGTTGACAAACCAAGCACTATTGCATAAATGTAGTGACAATATCCTTCATACCCTTCTAGTGGAACTCCTTTTGAATTCTAGCTAAAGTTTGTTTGATGCTAGCATGCGCCCAATTGGAGAAGCATGATATTATACTAAAATGTCTCTGATAATACTAGAATCAAAAGGCACAACAATTCTTTTCTTCCAATATAGCAATCTTTCCTTAACAGAAAAAAATAGGATATGTATGTTTATTAAATGAGCAATCCTCCATCTACTGCTTTAACTTCCTGTCAGTTTGCACTGCTGCTTTATCATCTTTTTCAAGTTTGTATCCAATGTGGAAATATAATCCTAAAAACTTGTACAACCATTTCTGTTGCTCTGTAGTTTGGATTGATGATCTGTGAGACGTTTTAGACTTCTTTGGTCTGTTCAAATTACAACATGATGGCCCAAGAAGTAATGTCTGAATTTAGCTAAAGCTTATGTAATAGCATACATTGCTCGTGCATAGGTAGTCTGCTTTTGCATTTGTGTGGACAACTTCTTGGAAAAAAAATGCAATCAGGTGTTCTTTCTAGCTTATAATTTCTCCAATCCCAGTATCTAAAGCACCAGTTTCCAAGATAAAAGATTGAGAGAAGTTTGGAAGAGCTAACACTAGGGCACTGGTTACTATTGCCTTTAACAAATACCAACAATCCATAAAAAGTTATCCTTCTTCAACAAATCAAACAATGTTGCTGCTAAATTTTTGGTAATACCATGTCAACCCTAAAAAGACCCTAAATTGTTTCAGATTTGCAGGTTCGGGCCATGATAAAATAGCTTGGACCTTGTTCTTATCCATTGTGACAGCACAATCATAAAGGGTATGCCCCAAATAATCAATCTCCCTCATTCCAAAGGAGCACTTAGATAATCTGACAAAAAGTTAATGACATTGTAAAAGTTGTAAGACTATCTCTAAATGTTGTAAATGAGAGTGCCAACATGGACTATATACTAAGATATCATCAAAGAAAACCAAAACAAATTTTCTTAAGTATTGCTGAAAAATCTTATTCATAAGGCTTTAGAAGTGACAAGGGCATTAGTAAACCCAAATGGTATAACTAACCATTCATAATGACCATGGTGGGTCCTGAAAGTGGTTTTCACTCTATCTTCTGGTCCCACCAAAATTTGGTAATAATTTGATCGCAAATCAAGCTTATAAAAATAATGAGTCCTAAACAGTTCATCTAACAACCCTAAATAGTTCATCTTACGACTCATCCACCGTTGGCATTGGAAAATCATTTTTATGGTTAAAGCATTTAAGGCTTTATAATTTGTACAAAATCTTCAAGTCCCATCTTTTTTTGTTTACCAATACGATTGGAGAAGAAAAAAAGGACTATTGTTGGGTTGTATGAGACTTTCTTCAACCATCTCATGTATCACCTTTTTAATCTGATTTTTTTTCTTGTTAGGGTATCTATATGACCTTACTTTCACTGGATTGGCTCCATGAATCAAATGAATGACATGATTGTCATCTCTTTCTAGTGGTAAACCCGTAGGAGTACCAAATACAATTTTGTATTTATGCAATAATGCCGCCAACTCTAGTGCAAGATCAGAGGAGAGATGCATTTGTCTTAAATGGTGAAATTCAGCTTATATTAATTGATCACATTTGTCGCCTTGCAATGTGACAAAAATTCCATTCACATAGAACTTCAGTGTGAGAGTACTGAAGTATGTTATATAGTGTCCTAAGGTAGTCAGCCACGAAGTTCCCAACACTAAATCAGCACCAACGATAGCTAGCAAAGAAGCTAATATACATAATAAAAGATTTTAGATTGTCACTTGGAAGTTACGAACACACCCCTTAACAGTCAGTGTACTACCATTCCCCACCAAAACCTGGAAATTCAGAGCAGGTTCAATTGTAATTTTCAAAAACTAAGCAACTCATGGTTGCATAAAATTATCGTTGTTGCTTGTCTACAAGAATTTGGATCATTACACCATGAATCTAACCTTGAAATTTCAAGGTTCCTAATCCATTGGCTCCTTTTAAAGCATTGAATGATAGATGGTGCTTTGTTTCCACTAGAGAATCTATGACTGGAGGAGATCCGGGTCTAGTGCTTTTGTCTCTGATTCGTGCACTTGCATCAAGAAATGTGTTTGTTAGAGCATCTATGGGATGGTGTAAATTTCTCGTCACAAGTATAATATAGATTCATTTCTCTTCTAAGTGGCATTTTTGATGGAGTCATTCTCTTAATTTTGAGGCAGAACCGATTGAGCCAAAGATTTGATATTTGGTGTGGGAAGAAGTGGCGAAAGCTTGAGGTTTCTGTTTTGAGATGATTGTGCGGTTGAATGAAACCAAAAACATAGGAGGAACTCTTGGTAGTATACTTGTCTTCATATAATCGTGCTATAGACACAACCTGAAGTACAGAGTCCAGGCCTTGAGCAATGACGTCTCTTAGAATATTTGGTTTTAAACCAATGAAAACGTAATCCAACTAGGCATCAACAAATAAACTTGTAACCCTATTAGCCAAAGCTGTGAAGGAATGATAGAAGTCGGTTACAAACCCCCATTAGGAGAGCTTAAACAACGTAGAACGAAAGCATTCATAAAGGGAGGGTCCAAACTCTATTTCCAAAGCTATAATAAAAACCTTCCAAGATGGAAAGGGATTGGTCTTGAGCATCATTTGGAACCATGGGACAACATCTTTTTCCATGTGAACAACAACAATGGTTAAGCATTGATCCTTTGAAGTATGATAATAATCGAAGAATTGGCCGGCTTTAAAGACCTAGTGTAACACGTCAGTGTCGTCAAAGCAAGGAAAATCGAGTTTCATGCTTTTGACTTGAAATGGTTGATTAGAAATGGTCGTGGTGCCTGAGCTCGATCCACTATGAGCTTGCTTCTTATATATGTTTGCCACTGCGAGCTCCAATCCAGCCAAATGTTTGGAGGCCTCCTTTGCTCTTCTTTCACCATCTAAACGAATATGCCCAATGTGATAAGCATTTTTTCATATCTTTTTGGAGCTTCTTGAGACATGTGTTTTCAGCCATGGTGTGAATGAAAGCACCAGTTGTAATGGTTTGGGGAATAAGATAGAAATGGGGAAAATAGCTACACTTTTTATTACTGAATGTGAAAAGTCATGATTCCTGCAACTACATTAACAGAAAAAATCAGAACAGAAGGGATAAAGAGTAACATAGCACTATAGAAAGAAAGAGAGAAAACACTGACAACAATAATCCACACCCCACCATGGTGACGCACCCCTTTTCTATATCCTTTTCTATATCCATGTCTCTCTGATGTTGTGCCAAGTGTCCTTTTTTTTCAACCAACTATGATGTTTGTATGATGTTTTTCTTTGGATTAAATATGTTTTTGTTCTTTAACTTTTAATGAATTTTGTAATTAGTCTATTTCAAAATTTTGGACCAATTTAGTCATTCATCTTTCGAAATACGTGAATTTAGTCATTTTAGTCAAATTTTATTGAGTTTATTTAACATCTCAAGCGCGTTTTATAATAGTATTTGATTTAACATTAAAATAAAAATGTGTCAAACAGTTTAAACAACTCAAATACAATCCTGAAATACGTACGAAACATCAAATAAACCCAACAAAATTTGATTAAAAGGACTAAATCTATGTATTTTGAAAGATGAATAACTAAATTGGTCTAAAGTTTTAAAATGGGAGACAAAAAATATATTTAACCATTTTTCCTTTGATGATCAGCCCTTTACTATGTCTATTGGTTTTGTAGTTAAGTCCCTTACAATAATATAATTGTAGGTATAATTAGTCGTATAGTACCCAGTTTGGGGTTAGGGTGTCAAAAAGGTACCCGGTTTAAAAAAAGTGTCAATTGCATCCCAACTTTTGAAAAAAGTGCTTCAATTAGGTCCCTTTCAGACAGAGTTGACTAACGTCGTTAGTCAACGTGCCACATGTCAGTCTGTAGTTTTTTTGATTTTTTTTTAAATTTTTTAAATTTTTTTAAATTTTTTGAAAAAAAAGGCCACATGTCAAGTCCCTGTGTGTGACATGTGGCATTGTCAGTGCCACGTGTCAGTATCACTATCAAATGCCATTGTGTTGATTTCGATTTAATCCCCATATATGTTTTTTTGTTTCAATTTAGTACCTAAGTATGTGTATCTGAGTCAATTTTATCCCAATTTTTTTTAATAATTAAAATCCATTTTATTATAAAATTAAAAGTAATTAAGTATACAAGTTTAACAAAAATTAAGTATTTGATATTTATATTAAAATTTAGTGGTAAAAGTCATTTTATTAAGTCATTTTTAATAATAAAAAAAATTAGTATAACATTCAAACCAATAGAAATTTTGGTTTTAAATTAGTAAGAGACAATATTGTTCAATTTAAAAAAAAAATTAACAAAACATGAGTACTTAATAAAAAAGTAATTAATAAAGTAATATGTTAAAAAGTCGTTTTTAATAAAAAATATTAGTATAACATTTATATAAATAATAAATTTGGTCTGAAATTGAGGGGAACAATATAAATATTAGTACTTAATTTTGTAAAAATATTTATACTTAATTATTTTTAATCTTATAAAAAATGGATTACAAAAATATTTTAATTATTAAAAAAATTGGGACAAAATTGAATCAGATCCACATACTTAGGTACTAAATTGAAACAAAAAAACATACATGAAGACTAAATTGAAATCAACATGACATCTGATAGTGACACTGACACGTGGCATTACAATGCCACATGACACAGACAATGTCACGTGTCACACATAGGGACTTGGTACGTGGCATTTTTTTTTCAAAAAAATGTAAAAAAAATTTAAAAAATTAATAAAAAAATTAAAAAAATTAAAAAAAAAAATCAAAAAAACCAGAGATTAACACGTGGCACGTTGACTAACGGTGTTAGTCAACTCTGTCTGAAAAGAACCTAATTGAAGCATTTTTTCAAAAATTAGGATACAATTAACATTTTTTTTTAAACCATACCTATTTGACACCCTAATCCCAAATTGAGATATTATCCGACTAATTATACATACAAAATGATAACGCCAACACGCCGAAAAGGAACTGTTCACCCAAAAAGATTACACTCTTTACCTCTTTACTTGTGGTTTAGATTCGAGCTGTTTCCGCACATCTTTTTTCTGCCATGTTTCCTCTTCAAATGTGGTTGCTTATGACTGAAAATATGTCCACCCAAGGTTTCCGCTGGAAATTTATCTATTCGGAAAGACAAAATATATTTACCAACACGGTAACCAAATTTTCCACGTTATGGGGTGATAAATATAAAAAGGTGTGCGTGTATCAATACTAAGCCATAAATTAGTATTATAATTAGAAGAAGTGGTGGCAAAGACGAATAGTTATATCCAACAAAGATACAAAACATTAAACATCGTAGATGCTACATTTTTCCTCAGCCGCCACTCATATCTATGACGTATGACGTCACTCCTGATTTCATATTAATCGCCTCGCATCGCACCAACCAACCAAGTCTTCCTCGCCGCACACGCCACCATTTTTCACCACATCTCACACTAATCAATACCATTTTTTCACTTATCTTAATAAAAATATCTTTATCTTCTGTTCATAATTATATATTTTTTAATTGAAAAAACTATTTAATGTTTACTCAAAAACTACAAAAATCAATATGCGTGTCTATATACATTAGAGCATTAATTGCTTTATATAACATAAAAACTGTATTAAATTTTATTTAATTATCATTTTCAAAATTCAATACAACATTAACTACTCTTTTATTATGTATATTTATTTCGTTTTAATTATTTTATTTACTTTTTTACCATTTACATTTCATACCTACGTTCATATTTAATATTATTGAAATTGGAAAACATGTGAATCTTCGCGCCGACATTGATTATATTATCTTATTTCTATTGAGTTAAATATTTCATATTTATATTATTTCTTTTATGAATCCATGAAATGAAACGACGTACTTAGGTGAGAGAGTAGTTTGTCTATGGGTAGTAGTTGAAAAATTAAATTTTTGTTTTGAAATAAGATTTAATTGAGACGATACGATCATACGAGCGAGTGATAAGAAGTGTGATTTGATTTGGGACAGTATTTTAGACAATAAAATTTTTGTACGAGAAAAAAAGAAAATAATCATATCTTAAACTTAATTTTGGGAAAAAAAAAATTATACATATAACGATAAATAATAGTAATTAATTAATGTAGATAGATAGAATAAAGTGGTAAGATAATTAATAATTAGAAAAAAGTTCACGTTTTTCTTCCACAGATTCGGTGTTTTTTACCAACGTACGCGGGACTCCGTAGTAGGTCACCATCAGACTGAACAGAGTTATTAATTGAACATCGATTCTTGTTTCTCATTGTAACGCTTTTCTCTTTCTCTTTCTCTATCTTTTTCTGTTCATCTTTCGTTCTTTCTTTCTTTCACCAGAACGAACAGAGTTCTGGGTTGGCGCAAGCGAGGAAAACCGAAAGGGTAAAGAATGGAGGGGGATCTAAGGCAGAAGCTGTTGAGCAAAGAGGGAAGAAAAGATGAAGAGGAAGAGGAGTTATCGTTGAGGAAGAGGGTGTGGAATGAGAGCAAGTTGATGTGGGTAGTGGCAGCACCAGCCATATGCACCAGGTTCTCCACCTTTGGTCTCAATGTTATAAGCCAATCCTTTGTTGGCCATATTGGCTCAAGGGAATTGGCTGCTTTTGCTCTCGTTTACACCGTTCTCATTAGGTTCGCCAATGGGGTTCTCGTACGTTTTTCCTTCTTCATCAAACCTTTCCATTTTTTTTTTCTTTTATTTTAATCATGGATATTGGAAAAAAGTTGAAAAAGTTAGGTGCTTTTGTCTTATCCTCATTCGAGTGTATGTTTCTTTGTTTTCTCTTTAGGTTTGTAAAGTATTAATATAATATATAGATATATATAGCGTTTGATAGTTTTTCATGCAAGAGTTGAGAAAGGAAGATACATGTTGGTGGTGAAATGTTCTTCTGTTTCGTACTATATTGTGACTCAGAAGCTGATATCAGTTCCTCTGTTTCATTATTTAAAAGTTCAATACTATCGTTGTTTATTGGTTATTAATCAGAGAACAGACTCTTTGGGTGTTATAGATTGGATTCTTGTGATTGGTTGAACCAGGTGACACGAGAAACAAGGATTGTTAAGTGGAATATACCATCGCTGTATTTAAAATTGTGTTACTTTCTGGGTGTTTGTATTTATTTCGATTATTTAACTATATTTAACCTGTATATGGTGTGCAGATATGAATATTATTTTATGACACTCTGTTGGGGTTGTGTTGCAATTACACTTACAATACAATGACTCGAATTTCTTGTTTGTATAATGACATTGCAGCTAGGAATGGCGAGTGCATTGTCAACACTTTGTGGGCAAGCATTTGGTGCAAAAGAATACAGCATGATGGGAGTGTATCTCCAAAGATCATGGATAGTTTTGTTCTTTACTGCAGTGTGTCTTCTTCCGGTGTTCTTCTTCACAAACCCACTTTTAACGCTCTTGGGCCAAGATGAAAGCATAGCACAAGTGGCAGGAACCATTTCTGTTTGGTCAATTCCTATCATGTTTGCCTTCATTATCTCATTCACTTGTCAGACTTTCCTGCAATCTCAGAGCAAGAATGTCATCATTGCATTCTTGGCAGCATTTTCGATAGTGATTCATGTGTTTCTCTCCTGGCTTTTGACAATGAACTTCAATTTTGGGCTTCCTGGTGCAATGATTTCAACAATTTTGGCATACTGGATTCCCAACGTTGGTCAACTCATATTTGTCACCTGTGGTTGGTGCTCTGATACATGGAAAGGTTTCTCCTTTCTCGCATTCAAAGACCTCTGGCCTGTTGTCAAGATGTCTCTTTCTGCTGGTGCCATGCTATGGTGAGCTTTCTTCTCAATTGGGCTCAGTTCTTTTCAATGTCTTAAGTCAGACTTAAAATATATATCAAAGAGTTGAACAATGCTATCTTCGTCGTTTCATGGTTTCAATTTACTTTCTGAATCCCAGGCTTACTTCCCATTTCCTTTTTGACTATCAATCTTTGATTCGTCATCAATTTCCTTTCAAGTGCAAATTTTGCCGCATCATTATTCTCTTCTCCCATTGAGGTTTCACACCGAGAGTGTAATAAAAGGGTGTGAAAGAAAGATGTTAACGAAGCACTTTTCTCAGAGAATCTAAATTGTTACTATGTTATTCATCGTGAACTAACGTTAAACTGTTGTATATTTTACAGTCTTGAGCTCTGGTACAACACCATACTAGTTCTTTTGACCGGTAACATGAAAAATGCAGAGGTTGCAATCGATGCTCTATCCATATGGTAATGCATTAGAACAATTTTCTTTTTTTGGTAATAAAATTCAAATATTGTGTTTCTACATTATATTGTTAGGGGTATTAGCTTAAGGGAAGAACTTTTCTCTTTACTGCTAACGATGAAACTTAACTGTTTACAGTCTCAACATCAATGGATGGGAAATGATGATAGCACTCGGTTTCATGGCTGCAGCAAGGTAATGGCGCTGTTCTCCTTCCTAACGTTGAAAATGCAATCAGTAATGACTGTTGTTGTTATCAACCTCGTCCTTCCATTTTATTTTATTTTTCTCCGGTTGTAAAATTACCCTGAAAACTTGGCTTGTAACTTTGTTTGTGCAGTGTTCGAGTAGCAAATGAACTGGGAAAAGGAAGTGCCAAAGCTGCAAAGTTCTCAATAGTTGTGTCTGTGCTCACATCATTGGCCATCGGATTCTTTCTGTTCTTATTCTTCTTATTTTTCAGAGAAAGACTTGCTTATATATTTACCACAGATAAAGACGTGGCCTTTGCTGTTGGGGATTTGTCACCTTTGTTATCAGTCTCTATTTTACTAAACAGTGTTCAACCTGTACTCTCAGGTAGTTTCTTACACCATTTCCTCACTCTTATTGCTTCAATTGATTTAAGCTTTGAATCCTTGTTGCTTCAAAATCACTAAAGCTAATTAATCTGTGAGTACCAATGTGCATACCCTTCTGAAGTGAGATATGTGATTTGAACAGGAGTGGCTATAGGAGCAGGGTGGCAAAGCATTGTAGCATATGTGAATCTGGGGTGTTATTACATCATAGGTATTCCTGTAGGTATTGTACTTGGTAACTTTCTCGATATGCAAGTCAAGGTACGTGCTCATTCACCTATTTTTGTTGCTGTTAACCTATTAAACATGTTTATGCTGTTTGATGGATTGAACAAACTTGTTCACTTTTGCAGGGAATCTGGATTGGAATGTTGTTTGGAACATTCATTCAAACGGTAGTGCTAACTGTAATCACATACAAAACTGATTGGGAGGAGCAGGTATGCATGTGGCTTATACACATCTCTAAAGTACTTGCAGAAGAAAGAAATCAAAACAAGCACTTTTCAACCTATTTAACTAGCTTTATGGTTAAATTTACAGCATAAGCTAAGAGATCTTATTGAATAAATGCTTGATTTTGTTTTACCCAAATGGTTTAGTTGAACATGATCATAACATTCTGTGCAGGTTACCATTGCTCAAAAGCGTATTAGCAGATGGGCGAAGGTGGACAGTGCTGACCAAGAAAATGAAACTGAGAGAAGATATGTTAGCTAATTATTTGAAGTGTCATCATTGGTGTACTATGTTGTTATACAACAAAGATGTTGATAGCAATTGTATTGTTGTTATTGCTTTTAATGTTTTGTAGCTATTGTTTAGGTAGATGTTTGGAAAATAGGTGATTGTGTAGTACAAACTAATTTCCTTCATTAATTGTAAGTCTTAAATCAAAACTAGTGGTCCTCTTTCTCAGTTTTGCTGCTATTTCTTTTACTGGGTTTCACAGTTTTGCTCATAATCCATGTACTCTCTCACTGGTACTAATTATTAATTTTAAATAAATTAATAAAACCTCAAAATAAGTTTTCAAAGATCTCTATTTGCAAATAAGAAAGCAAAAACCAAAATAATGCTTTCTAAAAGTTCTTTTGCTTTCTAGGCCACAATTTGATGAATAAACAATTTCATCCGGGGTAATTTTACAAAAAAAAAAATGTGTATGATTAAATGTTATTTTTAGTATTTCATTTTTTATTTTGGTACGTTTAGTTTTAAAATCCAATGCTAATATCTATATTTTTGACAATGATTCATTTTATTTTTTTAACTAAAATATTAGATAAACAATAGTATTGGCTGATTTGGCCATTAGAATAGTTTTAAAAATATAAATATAAAATATTTTATGGTTTTAAAAATGTTTATTTTAATCTTTGAGGCTTTCAAAAGAATAATTAAAATAAAAATAACATTTTAAATTTAATTCAATATTACAAAATAATAATAAATTTTAAATTTAACGTAATTTCATAAAACTAACTAATAAAGTGATTTTGTTATTTATTTATATATTATAATTTAAGGATTTTTAATGACTATTTCTTTTACTTTGATTTTCTAATCAAAAAAATATTATCTATTATTCTTCTATAGATTTCTTTTACCAAATGAAAAGGTAAGAAAATATATTTATTTAAAGTTATTAATAAAAGAAGTCAAAATTTGTTGGCTGAACAATGCCATTCATCCTTTTTATTATTCACTTGGAAGAGTACATCTCCTCCGATCACGGAAAAAGCAAATGTGGAAAATAAATGCCTTTTTATCTAAATACCTTTTCAAATTTGGATGTGACAACTAGATAGGGTGATAACATAATGCTAACGGGAATTTTTTTTAAAAATTATAAAAATACACCTTTTAATCTTTTTACAATTATTAAATACTTAATAAAATATTAATACTTTAATTATTCTACTTGATTTACCTTAATTTGTTTTATATTTTAAAATAAAAAATATTATTTTGAATAAATGTAGAATTAAAATATGGTGTTAAGTAAAAATATTGTTACCCTTGTCTATCATTCTAATAACTAAGCTTTTATTCAAAGTCATATATTTATAAAAAAAAAAAAACAGTCTAACTAATTTATTTGTAATCTTATAACATTTTGAACTAATTTTATTGATATGGTTCTAAAGTTTTAATAAAAGACCTTCACTACGAAACCATTTCATTATTTGAATAAAAAATTTAATTATTTCAAAAATTTTAATATTTTTAATTGAATTTTTATTAAAATAATTTGTTTTATCAAGTGTTTAAAACATTTTTTGTTTAAAGATTTTGTCATTTAATCTTGGAATAATATGATCATTACTTTTATTTTTGTCATCTTTCCAAAAATGATTTAATTAGTATGTTAGGGGCATAGATGAGAAAAACCGAGTCCATACAGCCAAAACCGTTGTATCAAATGGAAAAATAGGTGTGAGAATCGGTTTATACTGGTTATTTGGATAAAAATATTTGAGGTAAAGTGGATTTATATGGTTGGATAAAAAGTTTAAACTAAAAAATTCTAGATATTTGACCTGATCCATGATTCTACTATAAATATAAATATAAATATAAATATAAGAATCTAAACTGGTAGGAATATTACACTCATACCCATATTTAAATTCTCGATAGTTGTTCATTACACTGGTTTTTTTGACATTTTACAGATTCATCTTGAATTTGTTTTTTCACGTACCATTGCCCTGCCGCCAAATCCTGCAGCTGAAAGCTTTCTTTTTGAAGTCAGATAAGCTTTTCAGCAAGCTTCCATTACACATCACTAAATTGATACATTTTGGTTTGTGTTTGTGATATCTAGTTCCTATTTCACTGCATTCTCTCACATGGTTATCTCTCTCACGATTCAAAGTATACAATGGTCATCTTCCTCAAAGTCTAGCACTGAATTTTTTTGTTCTGATCTGGCTGTTTGGGTTTTGTCTGCTTCATCAGGTGATATCTTTATTTTTTTTCCTTGGTCGTTGTTTTGGTTTGGTTGATTGTAAGTCTAGGTTTAGTTTATTTCTTTTGGCTTTTCATGTTAAAGTTCTCTTCTTTCTTGACCATTGTTTGATGATCTTTGTTAAAGTCTACGTTGTCGTCTTCCTCAAAGTGTACCACTGAATTTTATCGTTGTGATCTACCTGTTTGGGTTTTCTCTGCTTCATGAGGTGATTTTTTAGTTTTATTTTTCCTTGGCTGTTGTTTTGCTTTGCTTTATTGTAAGTCCAGCTTTAGTTTATTTGTTTTGGGTTTCGATGTTAAAGGTTTCTTCTTTCTTGACCATTGTTTGATGATCTTTGTTAAAGTCTATGTTGTCGTCTTCCTCAAAGTCTACCACTGAATATTATCATTGTGATCCTGCTGTTTGGGTTTTGTCTTCTTCATGAGGTGATTTTTTTGTTTTATTTTTCGTTCGCCGTTGTTTTGGTTTGCTTTATTGTAAGTCCAGCTTAGTTTATTTGTTTTGGATTTTGATGTTAAAGTTCTCTTCTTTCTTGACCATGGTTTGATGATCTTTGTTAAAGTCTACGTTTTTAACAACACCGTCTAGGTTTTTGTTATATGTTTTTTTTTGTATATATAAAACACATAAATTTGTTTTCATTTCCCTTGTAGCTTTTTTCGTAATTTGGATCTCCTTTCGTTATGATTTTTCCATTAAGGTTTTATTTTGTATTTGTATTTTCCGTTGCTGGTATTTTTGTTTGTTGCTTTTGCTGTATAAGTTTTCTGTCGTTTATCATGTAATTTTTTGATGTATTAGGATGTTAAAATGTTTTTTGGTACTATATTCTGTTTATGGTTTGGTTTAATAATTTTTATGTTATTATATTGTATTAATGTATTGTGTTGTTTCTAATTTTGTCATTTTTCCAAGGTTGTGATGGCAAAGAAGTTCTGTTATGGTATCGTAGCATGCGGAAGCACATGATCGTGACAATTGGAAATTAAAGAGAAGTAAGTAAAAGAGCAAGAGAAATAACACACAAGGATTTACGTGGAAAACCTCTTTTGAATGTAAGAGGAAAAACCACGGGACGATAATGAACAAAGTTCCACTATGAAAAGAAGAGTACAAAGCTCTTGAATGGGAACAAAAATCCTCACCAAAATACACTCAGGTGTATATTACAAAGTGTGTCTCTGTAAAATGTTTTTCTATATTTTTTTTTCAAGTCATGGAGATGTTATTTATAGGCTTCAAAACTGAAACAGTTAATAGGCCATATGAAGAGTCTTCAAAAACTGCGCTAGTAAATAGGCCATATGAAAAGTCTTCAAAACTGAAGCAGTAAATAGGTCATATGAAGAGTCTTCAAAACTGAACCAGTAAATAGGCCATATGAAGAGTCTTCAAAATTGAACCAGTAAATAGGTCATATGAAGAGTCTTCAAAACTTAAGCAGTAAATAGGCCATATGAAGAGTCTTCAAAATTGAACCAGTAAATAGGCCATATGAAGAGTCTTCAAAATTGAACCAGTAAATAGGTCATATGAAGAGTCTTCAAAACTTAAGCAGTAAATAATTAATAATTAGTGCTTAAGTAACGTGTGGTATTAGGAATTGAATGAGAACCACATATTCTAACAAGTTCGATATGACTAAAGATATTGATGGCAGGAGGGAGACCTTAAAACTTGGTGTGAGAGTACTTGATTTGTGGTATATTCATAACCGCAATTCCAATGTGCACTTTGAAATGATTTTGATTGATCAAAAGGTAAAAAATATAAAATTTTAGTTTTATCCTTTATTGTTTATTGTGTATTTATGATTTGTTGGATATCCAATATCCTTTGTTAGGGGGGCAAGATACATTGCATAGTTAAAAAGGATGAATTTGATATCTGGGATGGGAAGTTGAAGGAAGGTGATACATATAATGCACAATTTCAAGATTGTGATGAATGATGGGCAGTACAAAGTGTGTGAACATCCATTTAAATTATTGTTTATTGGAGCCACTTCCGTCCATCCCCAACCTATTGCAAATGTACCCAAGAAAGTTTATCATTTCCGAAGTATAAAGGAAGTAGTAGCTGGTAATTTTTGTCCAGATTTGTTGATTGGTATGTACAATATAGAATAATTTTATTTCATTCATTAACTAACATGTATTAATTATTCATGCATTTAATTTTTAAATTTTATGATTTAAGATTTGATCGGTTGGGTAGATAACGTCAAAAGTAAGGCGCAATCTAAAAATGTTGTTTTTAGTTTAATGGACCTCAGGTAATATAAATTAATTTTATTTTTTTTACACCAGATATTATTGATTTAAAAAAAATTGTTGATATGTAGTGGTGGTATAGTTTCTTGTACATTGTGGGATGAATATTGCACAAAATTTTTAGAAAGGTATAATGAGAATCCGAATTCAAAGAAGTTCGTGATCATTCTTACTCAAGCCAAGGTTAAAGCAGCGATAAGTAGTTATATTTTTATTTAATTTTTTCTGAAAATTTCTTAATTATGTTCCTAATCATTTTTGTTTGAATAGGAGAATGGCCAGTGTCTATGTCAAATACGTGGAATGGTACCAAATTAATTATGGATGATGATATTCTTGAAATAATCTAATTCAAACAATGGTTAAATCAGTAATTTTCCAAACTTTGATTGATATTTTTTGTAAAATCATTACGTGATTATGTATGATTCATATAATAATAGAATTCTAAACAAATATTGTATGATTAATTATATTTCAGAATTTCTCTTGATGAATTAAAAATTATGAGTTAATCTGGTAGTCAACTGACTCAGTCCTCCCAATATAGTGATACTGAAAGGTTTGTTTATAAATGTTTAGTGAAGAACATTTATGAAATTCCATTGATAGACAAGGTATGTTTAATGATTTATGATATTTTTTTTATTTTGAATTTATATGAATCATTTGGTATTTGACTAATTTTGTTTGATATAGGAAATTATATGTGTACCTGTTGCCACAACTATTAAGTTTACTCTTGATAACGATGGGTGGTACTACTTGGTTTGTAATCATTGCAACAAAAGAACTTATGAAACTGGTCCTTTCAAATGCACCTATTGTGATCAGGAAAATAACATTCCCATTTTCAAGTTAGTATGTTATTTTATTTATATTCAATTATTCAAACTTTTTGTATTTGCTTTGTTATAATGTTTGAAATTGTTATAGGTATAGACTTCAATTACAAGTTTGTGATGATGCGTGTAATTATGCTAACTTTGTGGTGTGGGATCAAGAATGCAGAAGCACTATTGGTATCTACGCTGAAGATTTGCAAAAGAAAATGATTAAGGTTAATATTTTGAACATCAGTCCCATTATTTTCTTTGTTATTGCATATTAAATTATGTTTTGTTTTCATTTGTAAAATAGGTGGATGAAGATGATCCGAAGTGTTTTCCCGATGACTTGGATGCAATGTTAGGATGTACTATTTCCTTCAAAGTTTGAACCCAACCAAGGAATAGATGTGCTTCTGTCATTAAAGTGTTTGGCGTTCCTGAAATAATCAATTACGTTAAAAGGCTTATACAACCCGTAAAAGTAATAATTTGATTAATATTTCTTTAGTAGACTAAATATCTACTTTTAAATACACAATTTATTGAATGTCATTTTATTTTAATTTTTTTCTATTACATAGATTGCCGAGTCCAGTGATAAGAACATAATTGATTTAGGAGGTGATAGTTCCAGTGGCATGGTAAGTCCTGTTTAATGTACATTGTATTTGTTACATTACTTGATTGATTTTTTTTAATTTTCCAGCTACATAAACTATAATTTAATATAATTTTTTCGTCATGTTATTTGGTTAGATTGCTGAATTTTGTGCCAAAGGTGTTTGTAATTTAGCAGCAGACACTGATAATGACTTGGTAAGTGTTTTTGTAGTTATTGCATTATGTATTTAGAATTTGTTTTGAAGTTATAATTAATGTACAACTTATTTATATATTGATGCAGATGAGTTTGAGTGGAACAATTAACAATGATCTTGATAATCCTTCTTTTGGTACTCTAGCAAAGAGAATTCTATCAAATAGTGTTGCTTCTGTGGATTCCTCCCAGGATATAGACTTTGGCCAATTATCAACGACCAAACCGCTGAAAACTATCAAGAAGGAGATCGATTGACTGGACTATGTTGTTTTTATTTTTTGAAACTATGATGAATTACTAATTTCATCCCTTTTGTTAAATGTATGTTAATTATCTTAATGACTGATAGACTTCTTAACTGTTTTATCAAACATAGTACGTGTACAAACTTTTGTTGTATTTAGTTTCATTTTCAATATAATGATGTCATATTATTATTTCGGCATCGTAATTTAATTAATAAGAGTAATGATAACTTGTATTGTGATGTATACATTGTGCACATAATAGAATTTACATGAGAACTACTTATTTAATTAATTTACTGATAATAGTAGGATTTAATATAAACAATAAGCTTGAAATACAAACAAAATAACTTATAAGTTATCCATTCCTACTAAATTCCAAAAGCATCGAACAAAAAGTACTTCAAAAAGATATCCAAGACTCAAAATACAGTTACATAATATTTTCAATTTAAACTTTCCTTACATTTATAGTTGTGGATCGTAGTTTATCCACCTTGAAAGTTATGACATCTCCGGCTTTGAATCCATTTTCAGCATAGAATGACTTCCATCCACAACTTAAAAAACATTCTTACCTTCTTTTGGTCCATCTTATGGTGCATGACCACGAACAACCATTACTATTGCGAAGTTCATGATTTTTCCTATTCTTTAGCAAGGCTCTTGTGGCAAACTGGGCATCCAAATACTGAACAATTCATTTGCAATGTGTTAAAAAATGTGAATAAATCACGTAAAGCAGAATATAAGTTAATTAATAAACCATACCAGGGAAGAAGACTGAATATCATAGTTAGTTAAAGTCTTGACCATTGTGTAGTAAAACTGACTTTGTAAATCATCCTCCTCATTTATGGTAGATTCATTTTTTATCAATGGTTTACAATAATTTATTTCATTCCTTGTCAAAAAGAATATCCTAAAATGGAATTTGTGATCCCCGATAAAATATAGACGCATTACCTAATCCTCACGTGTATCATATTAACTTACCATTTCTGGTAATCCATGTCTAGCAAATATCCTTCCTGTGTAAGATCCCTCAATTGCCACTTGATGATTTTTTCCCATAGTGTAACATCTCGATCGGATATTACGGATTATAATAATAAAATAAAATAAGAAAATAAAATGTCATTAATTATAAATTCATTTCCCAAAAACGCGAGAAATTTTAAATAATTTATTTCATAATAAAGATAACTCTAAATTCAAATTTCTCAACATTCAATAAAACACCAAAACAGTCTTATAATAGTTTACAACTTTATTCCAAAACCATAAGTGATAAAAAGTCAATAAAATTGTTCCCATGAGTTTTTTCCCGCTACACTGATAAGCCTCACCAGATCCACCTGCAACATCATCTGCTCCCGTGTACCGCGTACACGATCATCGCGAAACACAAACATATAGGGTGAGCTAACAAAATAAACACACATACACATACACACACACACACACACACATATATATATATATATATATATATATATATATATATATATATATATATATATATGTGTGTGTGTGTGTGTGTGTGTGTGTGTATATGTATACATATATATCTATGGCACAATTATACAAATCACACAATCACACCAAAGGAATTCCATCCCTTGATATCTCATCACATGGCCACAACCATGTTAATCGTGTTCTACGTCTTCTAATGAGTACCTCAAGGTGTCTTGCTGCCATACCTATCGGCCACAAACGATAGAGCACGTGCGGGAAACCATTGCTACGGATCATACACTGTAATACCAGGTGGAGTTCCCAAATATGAACATAGTTCGCAACGTCCCAAGACTACCAAACTCGTTGGCTAACTACTGATGAGGGAAATCTATCAGGACCCATCCGTACTGGCCACAACCAACACACTCACACCAGCAACACTCGCCAACCCGAGCTCAACTCAAGGGTTCCTCGTGTTCATCCGCCATCCCGAGCTCAACTCGAGGGATGCCATTCCGAGTTCAACTCGAGGAATGCCACATGCTTAACCCCTATCCCGAGCTCAACTCAAGGGATACGTTCCGAGCTCAACTCAAGTAACATCAGTAACCCACCTTTGAAGCATCACTATAGCTTTGTAGATCACACACGTCCAGAGTGAAACATTAATACTGCTGTAGTAGAATCGCCTAGCGGGGGACACGTACCGCCATGCGCTGCCGTTTCCAGACCGCCTGGCGGGGGACATGTGCCGCCAGGCGCCAAGCGCATCTGATGCTACTGTTTCAGTAAGTATCGCCTAACGAGACAACCCTTACCACTAAATGCCATACCTTTAATACTCTACTGGTTTTGTAGCTATCACCTGACGGTCAAACACCACCGCCAGGCGCTACACTAGTACTTACGCGGTACTGGTTTTTAAGCACCCAGAACAAGGTAAAAATCAATCCTACTTTTATAAATAAGCATATCCACAATCAAGAATATAGGCTTCCAGAAATCAACATGAATCACATGCATAATCTCAACTTAGATGGTTTCATCATACGTGTACACAAGTATTACCATATATCATATGCATCAATGCAATTAATATTGACACACATGTCTTCACCAATAACCAATTCTCCACATGTGACTAACCCAAAGGAACATTAAAATTGATAGAGACTTACCACATAACCCAAACATGCTTCATTAGAAGTTACTAGGAATTGTCAAGAGGTTATTCATGCATTTTAAGGATTCCAAAATCAGCAATATTAAGTAACTTATATCTCTAGTTACTGACCTCCAAATCGAATCTCCACCGTTCAAAGTGAAGAACCACATGTTATCGACCACCTATCAAAATTTCACCTAAATTGGACGGTTAACGAACTGGAAAATGCAGTTTTACGAAAACTGCGCGAACCAGAAAAACGGTGGCGCCTAGCGCCCAAAATCAGGAGCCTAGCGCCTGGCGGTACAGACCCAGCGCCGGGCGGTTCCTGTTCCGCGAAAATATGAAAAATAGCGTTTTTCGTGAATTAGACACCACACATCTCTGGTGTGGCGCCTGGCGGCCAATTGGGTGCCGCCAGGCGGTTCTTGCACCTACGAACCTTACCCCCTTCACAACAACTCTAATTTCCATCATTTTAAGACTCTATAGGATACGATCCCAATTATTAGGATTACAGTTCATCCTTAACACTTCCCATTCACATTTTCTCCTTAGATTGCTGCCACTATAGAAATTCCTAATTCATCAACCCTAAGATAATATTCCTACTCTTTCATCCAATTTAGCCATCAATTAAATGAATTTCAATGAAATTTGACATCCTATCACCCCTTAACCATTAAAATTGGCTTTCCCTCCTATTAGAGTCATCCCACAACACTCAGAACACCAAAATTGAACCAAAATTTGGTTCGCGTCGTCTGACGAGTGTTCATCACCGCCAGGTAGTTCAAGCAAAACCCAAAAACTGGGTTGGTTTGTCATGCGTCGCTTGGCGGGCAAGCTCGTGCCGCTAGGCGGTTCCATCTCTAAAACCCCAAAAGCGCCCATAAAAAGACGAGTCACATGACAGTGGTTCATCACCCAACAGGCGATTTCTGGAAAACTCCAAAAACACAGCCACAAACACTCTCAACATGATCATGCATATTATTAAAAATAATATTAAATCAAATAACACACAATTGACATACACAGGACTTGAACCCAAGTCCTCTCACAACACTAAGTACTCTCAACCATTTAAGCTAGTACTTTTCCACGTCATACATGTCAGAATTAAATGTCAAAAAGGCTCCCACTACGCGCATTTATTAATTAATTATTTATTTAATTAATATTCTTTTGAAAGTAAGAAAATGACATACAAAAAATATTACAAAAATATGAATATAAAAGAAACATATTTATTAGACTAGGGATCTCAATGTGGCGGATAGGGTACGAAGAGTAACTCTCTCGTACCCTACCTACTGGATAAATATCCGCCGTATATTCGTACCTGTACTCATATTTGTACAGGTATCTGTTATGCGGATACCCGTATATCTTTTTAATATCATTAGATATTTATAAGTAACCGCGAGTATTTATAAAAGAAAATTTTAATATTTAACAACATATTTTAATCATAAATTCAAATAAAAATACAATGCAAAACATTCATAAATTTCAAACAAAGTGCAAATAACCTATTTAAATAGGATTGAATGATAGACTATAAAGAAATGAAGATTTTTTAAAACCAATTGATAAAAAATAACCTAGTCAAAATAAATGTGTCAATGATTTAATCATGATTTTTTATTTTTTAAATTTAAATTAGAGATATAATGGATACGGATGTCCACGGGCACAAATATTATAATACCCGTACCCACCCCATTAACATGCAAGTATAAAAAATACCCGTACCCGTTATCTGCATGTATCTATTTCCTACTCATTGCAGATTTTATCCACAAATATTTGAATACGAATTTTTTTGACATCCCTATATAAGATCTATTGAATAAGTTGATAGAGAATTTATGAAAAAATTTATAGTTTTAACCAAACGCTATATTTTTTTTTCTTGTTTATTCCCCTTAAGTATTATAGTTGTGTCTTTTTATTACTAAATAATGATAAAATAATTTTAAATAATACGTAATAAGAGTAAATTTGGTATTGACATTATTTTAAAATGTCAACAAAATTAAACTTTTAATTTTTGAGAATTATGAATCTTAATCCTAAATGCTTCAAATAAATTCAGTTTTTTTAATAGAAAATTTGTATTAACAAACTAACTTATGTTATACAACGAATTTGTAATCTATATCTATATCTATATACAAATGAAAACTAACAAATGACAAGTTTTTTAATAAAATACTATTTCTGAACTACTACAATTCAAATATTTCTGACTACAAAAAGTAAAAAGGCTGACGTGTCAAACTCTCATAATTTTGGAAGTTCAAAAAATAAATCAAAAAGAAAATAATATCTCTCTCTTTTCGTCTCACCTTTGTATCCCACTAACTCAATCCTTTTCTTTCATTCAAACATCTTCATCTTCTTCTCTCTCTTTTTCACTCACAGATATTCAAACCTCTTCATCTACTTCTCTCTCTTATGATTTCTTTCTCTCTTTCTCAGCCGCAGACAACACCATCCAGATAATCTTCTTCTTCAGACAACAACACCATGTTTTCTATTTTTTTTCAAACAACACCATGGCTCCAGATAATCTTCTTCCTTTCTTCATCTCATTCTCTCCAACTTTTCATTTTCTCTCTTACTCCATCACTCTTCGTCTTCTTTCTTCATCTCTATTGCATGGATCTTTTCCTCAATTTTTTACTCTCAGATTCATGACCATCGTGACCAATAAGAAAAAGGTAACAACTTCTCATTTCCATTTGTTTTCGTTCTTCTACCATCTCCCAGATCTACTTTTTTTTCTATCATTTTTGTGTTTGGTGGATATTTTTCTCTGAGAGCTACTTATTTTTGTTATATTTTTTTGTTTGATGAATGTTTTGCTTTCAGATCTACTTTTGTTATATGACGAGATTGGTTGGATTGAGGTTTTTTTCTCAAATCTGGTGTTCGATGTATATTTTGTTTTCATATGTTCTTTTCTTTTGGTTGATGTTTTGCTATGAGATTTTTCAACACCTTTACAAATACAACAAAGGTAACAACTTCTCATTTTCATTATTTTTGTTTTTTTACCATCTTCTCATATCTATTTTTGACGAGATGTTGGATCGCTATTTTTTGTCTCAGAGCTTCTTCATCACCTTCATGAATAAGAAACAGGTAACAAGTTCCCATTTGTTTTCATTCTTCTACCATCTTCTCAGATCTACTTTTTTTTCTATCATTTTTGAGTTTGATGGTTATTTTTCTCTTAGATATACTTATTTTTGTTCTAATATTTTTTTTGATAAATCTTTTGCTTTCAGATATACTTTTCTTTGTTGTTGACATTGGTTGGATCAAGCTTTTTTTCTTGGATATGTTGTTCGATGGATATTTTTTACTCAACTACTTTTCTTTTGGGTTATTTTTTGTTCAGACTTCTTCATGACCTTCACGAATAAAAGAAGGTAACAAATTCTTATTTTTTTTACGTTCTTCTACCATCTTCTCAAATCATCTTTTCTCATTTGTTTTTGTTCTTCTACCATCTTCTCAGATCTATTTTTTTTCTATCATTTTTGTGTTTGATGGTTATTTTTCTGTTAGATCTACCTATTTTTGTTCTATTATTTTCTTTGATGAATATTTAGCTTTCAGATCTACTTTTCTTTGTTGTCGATATAGGTTTGATCGAGTTTTTTTTTTCTCAGATTTATTGTTCGATGGATAGTTTATTCTCATATCTTATTTTCTTTTGGTTTATTTTTTGCTCTGAGATTCTTGATGACCTTCATGAAGATCATTTGTAAAAGGTTTGATTTTTACTGTGACTAAAATCATTCTCCTCTTTTTTTAAAAGTTTTAATTTTTTTTTCATTTATGTGTTGTTGTTTTTTATGTGGGTTTTTTCTCACATCTTAACTTTGTTTTTGTTTTCGAGATGAATGAAATCTTCAAGAAGGAGAAAACTGAAGATCTCTTCAAAGCCAAAGGCAAGGCTATGAAGCACAAATAACATTCTTAAAAGGTTTATTTTTCTTCATTTTTATTTTTTAGATCTCAGTTTCAAAAGTTAATGTTTTTTCTACCATCTTTTTTTTTTTTCACGGGTAAGATTTTATCAGGATGTGTCTTCAGTTTACCTTTTCTTCTTTTCACATCCATGTCTTCTCACATTCGTGTCTTCTGTTCTTTCCAGTTTGATTTTCGATTTTTAGTTTGTTTTTCTATTCATTTTTGTTTAATCCATTTAAGTTTCGGCTTGGATCATACTCAACTCACTGTTTTTGTGTTCTTCTTCATTGATTTGTCAAAGTTGAAGTTTTTCATTATTAAGATTTTTTCGTTGCATTAAAATCAACTTACTATTTTTTTATGATTTTCTCCAATCTTTTTATTTTTTTTTCAACTACGATTTGTTTAAGTTAAGTTTTTGTTTTTTTTTTCCATCTTCGAATATGTTTTTTT
>Ga0214544_1004944_pt1 | contig 26291 bp, 15 predicted proteins | sample CNSS3metaG_FD_160074 | JGI IMG/M metagenome (GOLD analysis project Ga0214544, IMG submission 160074) | Root nodule microbial communities from cowpea collected in UCLA plant growth center, Los Angeles, California, USA - CNSS3 | ecosystem: Host-associated > Plants > Roots > Nodule | place: USA... | reverse complement strand
ATATATATATATATTCAAGTTTAACTTTTTTATTTTATTTTTTAATCATACAACAATAATTTTTCACTACATAAATTAATAATATATTACTATTATGAGTATTAATACGATTAGTTTTAATGAATATTTATTACTATTATTCCACGACTACTATTATTATTATTATGAATAGTATTTTACATTATTATTATTATTATTATTATTATTATTATTATTATTATTATTTTGTAATAATAATAATAATAATAATTACTATTATTAGAGTTAATATTTTTTATTGGATTAGTATTAACAATAATTGGTATTAATATTAGTATTAATAATAATTGGTATTGATTATTAGTATTAATATTATTTATGGTATTGATCTTAGTATTAATAATAGTAATATTATTAATATAATCTATTAGCATGAATTAATATTTTTTACTTTTAATTAATAGGTTACAAAAAATATAGTGATTAATTTTTTCAAACTTTTATTATTATTACTTGGTACGCAATCTTTATGCATACATTTTATTTTCACGATCCGTGTATAAATATTTTATATTACTCTAACTTTTTTAATATATATATATATATATATATATATATATATATATATATATATATATATATATATTCAAGTTTAACTTTTTTATTTTATTTTTTAATCATACAACAATAATTTTTCACTACATAAATTAATAATATATTACTATTATGAGTATTAATAAATGAATATTTATTACTATTATTCCACGACTACTATTATTATTATGAATAGTATTTTACATTATTATTATTATTATTATTAGAATTAAATATGGTTTTGGTCCTTAAACGGTGTAAACGTTATCATGAAATGAAATTATGAAATACGTTTGAAACGTTAAATAAATTTAAGTATATTTGGTTGAAAGGGTTAAATGATGTGAATCTTATTTGCACAAGGACTGACTTAGGATCTTTAGGTCTAGAACCTTGTAGGAAACTTGGAAAATTATTGAAAACGTAAACAAGAGAGTGACTGAAATTTCAATTTGGACAGTAATTTAGAATCATTGATATCTTGTGGTATAAAACTCCAATTGAGATGATTCCAAAACATCATGAAAGTTCACATTCTGAACTTGTTCTGAACTTTAGTTTAGGCTTAAGAATCACTAATTTTGGAGGAGTAGAATGAGAATTATGACCACGTGATAATTCAGGACAAAATTGGGTTTTTGATTTCTGGTGAAAGAAGATGTGAATATGAAAAGGTGGAAGGAAAGAATCACACTTTCCAAGGGAGGCAACATACAAAGGAGGGGAAAGTCCTTTGATACAGTCAAAGGTTCTTGAATTACTCAAGAACTTAGGAGAATCACTCTCACTAAGATAGAAGAGATAATTTCTGAACAAAAGTCAAGTTGTCTTCATTGATAAAATGATTTAGCTTATATAGAAGTTTTAACCATTGGAATTACAAAAGACTCATAAATTACAATTACATCCCACTTAAGCTATTTATGATCCCACTACTTAGTGATTGATTGTAACTACAAATTTGGCAACCCAAAAGAACATTCAGTTATTCATCATTTTGGTCATCCAAAGGTTGATTCTTAAGTTGGCAAGTGGGCCTTTATTACAACTTGAAAATAAAGCAAAACAAAAACCCATTAATTGGTTAAGCCAAGACACAATTTGGTTAGGCAATTTTACAAAGCATTGGGCCCTTATTTAAATAAAAGAAACTGCAGTAAGTTGATATATTAGCCCTTCTCCATTTGGGGCATGATGCAATTCACAACCTTGGTCTTTTCTCCTTGAAACTTGGGCTTGTATTCAAATAATACGGACAATACTTGTTGTAGAGCTTCTTTTGCTTTCTTTGCTCTAGCCTTTGTCATAGGTTCTCCAAGTTCTTTAAAGGGATCCTTACCCTTGCTCATTATCACGTTTGCATCACTAAATGCACGCAGTTCTAAAATTGGAAGACTAAATTATATCAAAGTTTTAAAGAGAGAATAATTCAAATTTTTACTAAAAGTTAGGGGACAAAAATATATTTAACCCTTAATATTATTATGTTTAATTAGTTGGATAGCACCCACTTCATTCATATGTGTACCCACTTCTAAAAATGTGTCAATCAAGTTCTAATTTTTGAAATAATATTACTTAAATATAACCAGATAAATATTAAAATAATATTATTATTTTTAATTATTTTGTTATAAAAAATTATAATATTTTTTATATGGTCAATTACTTTTTAAACATTATATTTATAATACTTAAATATAATTATATAAATAAATTATTTTTTTAAATATAGTAATAATAATTACATTAATATTTTTAATACAAATTAAAAAAACGACATTAACCACACAATAATAACTAATTAAAAGTATTATAAATAACTAAAATATCTTAACACTTCGACTTCCACCCTTCCATGTCATTCTTTGCATCAATCACCGTTAAATCAAGAAAATGTTATAAATAACAATTAAAGTCAATTCACAATATGTTGATCTATTACATCTACTACATTAATCTTATGAAATCAATATTAAAAAAATACTACTTATTTATTGTTAAATTATTATTATTATAAAAATATACACAAAATTCAAGATTTAACTTTCTTATATCATGTAATCTAAACTTAAATATTATATTTATAATCAAATATAATTATAACACTTAATAAGATTATATAAATTAATTATTTTTCCAAATATTTTCTTAACATATAATTTAAAAATAAATAAAGACTTCTGGTATGCACGAGTCAAGATCTAGTTAAGCCTAAAAGGAACTATCTTTTCATGTCAATTATGACAAAGAAATGACCATCCTTAAGAAATTTTTTTCAAACTTATGCAAAACCAATGAAACACTTAAAGTTCATTACATCAGTGACACCTTTAGGACTTCTGTTCCTTCACCCTGTTTCCACATTGTTAGAACCATCTCTTTTAAGAGACACACCTCCCTTTAAGCACAAATTACACTTGTATATCTTCTCACACAACTACTTTTTCTTCAAGATCCATTAAATTGTAGCTTTTAATGGTAACACATTGAGTCTAAACCATTGCTTCTCTAACAATTCCTCCACCTATTTCTTCAACTCCACCAACTTGGCAGGGCATCCTATAAGAGCCATTCACACTGGTTATGCTCCAAGCACTAAGTCAATAGCGAATTCCACCACTCTTTTAAGTGGTCCTTTTGGCACCTCCTTTGGAACACATCTAGAACTCTTCTACATCTGAGATTCCTTGTGTTTATTCTTCATTGTCCTTTGACAAACAACTCTAAACCACCTAACTCTTTATCCCCCATTTTTCGGCTTGTTCCACACCTAAAACGCAACTATTGACTTACCCCCTTTAATTAAAGAACATCACTTCTATAGGTACCACAACCCCTAGGAATGAGACTGGAAAACAACCAACTCATCCTTGAGATTATGCCTTAATCTTGCAAAGGAAACAATTCTAATTGACTTTGAATTTGGATCCTTTGACCACCATGAGACATGTCACACACCTAAGTAGTCTTCACTTGGCTAAAACTGTAGCAAAACCACTGTCAACACCCAATTTCGGTCGGGTAACAGTGATAAAAGTAAGAATAGAAACAAGTTAATTAAAAGTTCAATTGAGAAAAATAAATAAATAATTAATATAATAAAAAGGTAAAAAAATATATTTTAGTTTGAGAAAGAATAAATACCTATGTTTATTTTATTTTATTTATTATTAGTATCATTTTATTTTTAATTTAATTTAATTTTGTTTTTTGTGTAACGTCCTAGTCGAAAATTACTTATTAAAAAAATAAAATAAACTAAATATAATAAAACAACCCCATTTATAAATTTCTCCTTTCTCAAAATGCGGAAATATTTTGAAATATTTATTACAGCACCATAAACCAAGCAAAACCATAATGTTCCAGGATTACAACTGTAAAATATTTATGAAGTTAATACAATAATCCATAAGCTTTTCAAATAAAATAAAAATCCAGTGAAATGCCCCTAACGATTTTCTCCTCTCCGTCTTTAACCATCCACACGCTCACCTACATCAACATCTACTTCCATGTAACCCTGCCGCTCCGTCACCGCCTGGCGGGACACCCCCTACCGCCAGGCGCCATGCGCATCCAGTGGGCACTGCCACTATTTTAGGTACCTATCGCCTAGGGGCTCGCCCCGTGCCGCTAGGCGCCATACCAGTAGCACAAAGCTACTAGTTTTTGGCATTTTCATCAAGTCTTAAGAGACCCCAAACAATACAATGCATCATTAACATATCAAACATGATATTCAAGACATAACACCATAACCAAAGACTCAATATATATACCTATAACTCATGCCAAACCAAGTATTATCATGCCTAGCATGTTCTCCTTTATTTACCAATTAAAACATACCACAAAGTTGTTCATATTGTACATACGCTTTAGGCAACACAACAATGAATCATACAATCAAAGCCAACTCAGGAACATTAATTCCATCCATCCAAACAGATTCATATAACTGAATTTCACTCACACACACAATTCACTTTGCATATTTTCTCAATTAAAGTCATATCATTCCTCAATTAGTTGGAAAATCCCCCATCACTAGTATAATTTACATTTGGTCAATTTCTACTCAAGCACAGTCCCCTACTAGGTACTAGAATCATCTAACTCAATGCAACCAACCCCTTTATGTTCATTACCAAGTTTCACATATTCTCATTCATATACATATGTATCTTATGTATCTACTTTTCTATACCCTCTACATACTAAGTTCGATTTCACATAAAATCTTGCGATAAAGTCCCAAAACACAAATTTCAAGAACAAGCATCCTATTTGCCCTGATCTGGGGTGTCGCCTGGCGACAGATCTTGCGTCGCCAAACGGTGCATCCAAACCTGGTTCTGCCCAGATTTTTCCACACCTGCACACACTCTTAAACCCAATTCACCCTTTCAACATAACACCTGACCTGGTTTTCATGTTCATTGACACCCAAATTCATGCTACTCCAATATTGATATTATCATCATAAGAAAGTCCAAACTCATATCCTGTAAAGAATCATAGCCTTCATCCCCAATCCCGACATGAACCTTAATTTCCCAATCAAGCAAAGATTCACACAATTGTCACCAAATAAATAATCTCAGATCATAATTCATCATTCCATTCATAGGAGTACAAAACAAATCCAATACATATTCATCACACCAATGATAAACCAACCAAATAAAGGAAACTGGGTAGCGTAGTATACGTCGCCTGGCGGGTCGCCCTCAACCGCCAGGCGGTTCATAAAAAGACCCAGAAAATTGGGTTCGAATACGTGTGTCCTCTGGCGGATCACTCATGGCCGCTAGGCAGTTTCTGAAATTTTCCAGAAACCGAATGAAATGCAGAAACACACAAGGATACAGTCTCAATTCATTAGGCACAGCATGAAACATACAATTAAAGCTTAAAACATCAATTAGGAACTCCCCTAACCTGGATTCTCAACTCAATTTGCCAAAACTTGAATCCTTCCTTAAGTCGCACTAACTCCTTTGTTCTTCCTCCTTGCAACACTTCCTTCTCCCTCTCTACAGCCATGCCCCCCTAAAATTCCTCTCCTCACTCTATGCTTCAGTGGTAGCCTCACTACCTCTTTCTCTCTAAAACGAAAATTCATAATAAAAAAGAATTTAAGACTATTGATTCACTATTAAAACATGGTTTTCAGCCCTTTCTAGTTGCCTCCTACGGTTTTTGCGTCTTCTCACCTCCATACCAAAGTGGGTTTTGGAAAAAAAGAAAGTTATTTTGTCCAAGCCAAGGTTTGAACCCAAGTCCTCTCACACAATCAAATACTCTCAACCACTGGAGCTAATACTTTTCCACATCATGGAAGTTATCATTAATTTCCATAAAGGCTTCCACTACCCTCATTTAATTAAATTCTTATTTATTTAATTATTTAAAAATAGTGGGTCTTACATTTTGTGTTATTTTATTTTATTTATTTATTTATGTTTTTTTATTTTTTATTATTATTATTTTATTATTATATTATTTTTCTTTCTTTTTATTATAGTTCCATTTTGTTTTACGTCTCTCATTCTAGTTTAGTAAAAAAAAAGAAGAAAAAGAAAAAAAAAAAGAAAAACACAAAACAAAACAAAAGGAAAAAAACAACAAAAAAAAAGAGAAGGAAAAAAAAGAGAGAAATGGGAGAACTAGAGGTTAACGTAAGGTCTCTATTTTTGTATTGGGAATTACGTGTAGTAGCTAGCTGGTCGTGGTCATGATGGCTGAAGGAGTAGGAAGCAACGTTTGCTCTCAACCTTATCCCACATCTCGAGATTGGAAGGGGCAGAGGAAAAGAGAACATAACAAAAAGAAAAAAACTACATAATAGGAAAATAACTAAGATTGAGAGGGGACACAACAAAAAAAAGGAAGGGAAAGAGCAAAAAAGTCTTGGCACACTCTAGGCAAGAAAGTTGCACCCAAAAATAGAACACGGTGGAGAAGATTTTGGTACCAGAAGGGAACTCAAGACCACTAGTACAAAGAGAGCTCCGAGAGGTATAACATAAAGAGAGCTTCGAGAGTTGAGTAGTGGACCTTCAATGTTAGTGAATGAGCATGAGGTACGTGTGTTAAGATTTATGTTTCATCTTCTGAATGCCATGCCATGATAAACTGTGTTTGCTGCATTTATCTATTTAACTGTTTGGCGCATGATCCAAATACATCACGTGCCTTGTTGTTGGTCGTGCTTAACGAACTTCACGGCAAAACCAAAAACCACCCCAATTCCCTATCGAATCCTCACTACCACCACCTTTCTCCCATTACAAAAGATCCACAAGCTCGCAAGAGAACCCAATCTCTTATGCTATTTCAAATCACGCAATCATCATCTTCGACCATCTCCCTATTCCTTCATCCGCCACCTGCACGATAAAAAACAGAACACAAAACAGTGGCCATCTTCAAAATCTAATCTTCACCACCTCTTCTCCATCCAATACGCAAATTCATTGACACAAACCCAAACAATCCTTACCTCCATCATCATTCGATCAACAACAGAACACAATACAAATAAGAGTGGAGAATAAAGAGAATAAAGAGAAGATAAGTGTCGGCAGTGCCGCCGGTGGGTCGGAGTTTGAATGGACAAATCAACGACGGCTTCGATCGTAGTTAGTAGCGCGACAGTGGGGTCGGTGGCATGGATTCCTGACTTGGTGTGACACACGTGCGAAGAGAAGTGAAACGTTTGGAGTGCCGCGAAAGTCAGCCACGCTTCTGGTAGCCATTGACGCCGTCACCGGTGGCTCTAACGGGCTGGAGATGTTCGACGATGTCAGGAATGTAAGGAGTGGCTAGTGTTCTTGGAAAGATGATATCGAAGGAGCCTCACACACGGAAGAACAAATGAGAAACGACAATGGGAACGTTGCGGCTTTGACAATGGCCGACGACTTCGATGGTGGTCGGCGTCGTCAACATTGGCCCTGGCCGACCGTGAGCGAGTGAGGGTTGGTGCTGCTCACGTAGGAGAGGAAGAAATCCTCTTTAGGGTTCTTATGTTATGAGAGTTATTTTGTGGTTGGGCTTAAATTTGGTTCCATTAATTTCCTGCACTACCAATTTTAATATTCTCACTCTCTTGGGACAAACCATGTTTTACTTCACGCACCCCTGATGTTTACTAATCTCGCACCTTGGACACATCCCACTTTTTTGTTTGATTGATTTGGGCTAGAATGTTTTCTACTATGCGCACCACCATGTTTTACTAATCACACAATCTATTAGTGTTTTGTTTTTATCTAGGGCTTGTTGGTTATTTTACTCCAAGTCTTACGTACACACCACATTTACTCCATGCACCTCACACGTTACTCGTGCACCCTCATGTTTTGTTTTCCATTATCATCCTTCTTACTTAAATTTCATCTTTTTAATTTTTGCTAAAAAATAAAAATATTTGAAAATCATAAAAATTATAAAAATAAAAAAATCTAAAAATGAAAAATGTTTTCTTCCACCTTACTGTGTTTGTCTAGTCGCCTGCATCGTGTGACACTCAATTTTCAAAAATATCGAAAATAGATTTCTCCTTCAATTTTTGGGTGTTTGTCCGGCCACTCGCGTTATGTGACAGTATTTTTCAAATAATTCAAAAATACCAAAAAATATAAAACTTTCAAAATATAAAAATATCAACATTTCCAAACAAACAAGCTTCTTAAGAACTATGTGATCCTTGATTCTCCACTGTGAGATACGTAGGAGTAAGGCTAATCCTTGTCAGGTTTACTTCCAAAAAAACCAAATCATTTTCTCAATTGTTTTCTAAATATCTTTTAAATAGCTACGTAACCCTGATTTCTCATTTTAAATGAGAATACGTAGGACCAAGGTTAATCCTTGTCGGGCCAAAAAAATTAAAAAATATTTTTGCTTCTTTTTAGCATTATTATTTTATTATTTTTGGGGAAATTTAATATTTTGAAAACCACATCAACTTTGCATTTTTAATTAAAGGTACTGCCCTCAGGTGGGCGCTGTAGGGTGCTAACACCTTCCCTACGGGTAACCAACTCCCGAATCCAAAAATTTGTTTTTTCGCATACTTATTTTATTTTCATGGTTTTTCATAGTTTTCCAGAATAACTATGGTGGCGACTCCAAATCTCTTTTCAAACTCGTTTTCTTTCTTGGTTCATCGTCCCGTCCTGATTTCAGTTGCGACAGATGGCAACTCCACTAGGGACACTAGAGAGTCAAACCATTTAACTAGATATGCGAACTGGATGTGGTTTTTCCTTTTTTTCTTTCCCCTTTCTTTTATTTGTATATTCTTGTCTCTATTTGCATGTGTATACATTTGTCTCTTGGAATAGTTGTTTGTGAATTGTTTTTCTTATTTTTTTTACATATTTTCCTGGGAAATTTTTTGGTTGTTTTGTAGGTGGGGGTTATGGTATGCATCATTCTCCCTCCACACACACACATTGTGCATATCATGAGTGGGGTCCTATACCCAGATCTGTGTAACTTAGAATTATAGAGGATTGCGTAGCAGTGACACAGTGGATGAACTTCTCAAGTGGTCATTGTGAGAAACCCAGCTAGAGTTTACCTGTTTCCTTGGTACTCTCACTCCTTGTTGTATACCAACTATTGTGAGAAATATCATGAAGTGGGCCATAGCTCTAGTGACCATTGATCCTTAAGTTTAGGAAAGCATCTTAGTGAGTGCATGTACTTCACAAATGTTTAAGTCGAATCAACTCCCCTAAGACTGTAGAAATGAAGCCAACAAATGAGTATAATTACGACCTCAACCAAACCAAGCCGCCGTCCTCCTTTGAAACTTTTGGCATGTCGACCAAAAGTTATCTCGATGTAAAAGGTATAATGGAAACCCGAATCTTGACAAATTGGAAACATCCCACCTTTAAGAAGTATAATCGATTGACGGAGCCTAACGAGTATATTGACATTTAAGTTATACAAGTAAACTTGAACACTTATGATATGTTGTCTAGTGTAAGGTCTTTCCCAAGTCGCTAAAAAAGGTTGTTGTGGGATGGTTTACATGGTACCTTTCAGTTATATCGATTGTTTCGACACGCTAGCCTAGTTTGTAGCACAATTTGCAACAAGTTTGTCACACCACCTCACATCCATTACAGTTATGAATGTCTAACATGAAAAAGGTGAATCCCTTAGAGTGTTCATGGAACGAAAATAACTCTCAATATTAGGAACCTCAGCCTAGTGGTAACAATGCATCGTATGCTCATTGACCACAAACCTCAATGAGTTTCGCCAATAAGCGACTAAATTTATGCAGTAAGAAGAACTAAAGGACTTCCGAAAAATGAAGATATGACTGAAAGAAGAGACCAAAGAAAAACTCGGCCAAAGACACGTGCACTTGCCACGATTGTTGGAGGCTTGGTACGCGAACTACAATTCAGAAAATATACACCTTTAAACACCAACAAAAGCAAAATTTTGGAGGAAGCTTTGAACGTTAATCTGATGGTCTAGCCCATTGTCAATATCACAAAAATTTGGCCATACCACTATGACTGTATAATTCTTTACGATAACATAGGGGAACTCATACAATTAAGACATTTGAAACATTTCTTACATGGGCAATTGTGAGGTGGTACCGGGGAAGAAACACCACGATAGAGGAATTACCTGGGAGACCATGTAAACAACACGAGACTTGAACCAAAACAGGAAAGAGGCGGGGAGGCATGTGAAAGAGAAATAAGCTAGAGCCGATAAAGACCTCTTATAGGAGTGATCAATACTGTACATTTAGGTTTTAGGGGAGGAAGAAGCATTTCATTTGCATGAAGGAGATACTTGCGAGCAATACAATTAGTCAATACAGTGAGGAAGAGAATAAAAAGGGATGCCACCCATTACCTTTAGCGACAAAGATTTCCAGGCCATAGACCCAAAGAAGGGCATTCCAATGGTCATCAACATAGAGTTAGCCAAGTTCGATGTAATGGAAACTCTTTTGGAATAAGGTAGCTTCGTAAATTTCTTGTATTGGTAAAATTTCCGCGAGTAAAGATTGTTAGAGGAGATGGTTGATGAGTTTAAAGTATCAAAAGCATCTTTAAACCTCTTTCCAAAGTCAAATGATACATCATTTTGCAGTAAGTTGGAGAGAGGATTAGCCATCTTACTAAAGTTTTGTATGAACCTCCTATAAAACCCTACATGTTCAAGAAAAGATCAAATCTCTTTCACATAAGATAGGTAAGGTAACTGTGAAATAATATCAATTTTAGCAGGATCTGCTGATATACCATTCTTAGAAACTGATTGTCGAATTTTCTAGAGCAAGGGTGGACACCTAAGGATATACAATACTTGAAACCAAGTTTGGTGAAGGTAGCCAAAAGATTATGGTTTGCTGCCTATTGGTAGAAGCCAATAATACATCTTTTAATGTACTACTTGGAAAACCATGTTTGAATTAGTAAGGGGACATAGTCTCCACACCCCATTTTGCCATGGAGTTTCCCATAGAGCAAGGCAAGATCGTCATCTTGGATGTGGATCCAAAAATGGCACGAGAATGTTATGTGGTAGGTCTCAAGATATCCCTTTAGTCCACCAAAACCAAAGCCAATGAACGCGGTTGTGATGGCCAACTTGGATCCTCAAGGAAACATCCATTTATAACTAGAAGAAGGCACAATCATAGTGCCCTTGGAGAAGGAAGATCAAGGCACTTAAATCGAGGACAGACTATGCAGGGAAGCTTCAAATGTCCTAAAAAGAAATAAGGATTTGTTTGCATGGATGACTACAAATATTCCTGGCATCCACCCTAGCGTGATTTCACACAAATTGGCCATATGCGAAGAGACCCAACCCGTAACCCAAAAATGGAGGAGGCTAGGCAAAGTGATAAAAGACAATTGAAAGAAAAACTCGAAAGCAATTTGAGGTTGGTTTATCCGAGAAGTAATACAACATGGCTATCAAATGTGGTTCTTATCAAGAAAAGTAATGCAAAGGATGTGCACTAACTTCACAAACCTTAACAAGGTCTGTCCGATAGGCTGATAGAAGATGCTTTTAGACATAACATTCTAAGCTTCCTTGACACTTACTATGGTTACAATCATACATAACATTATAAGCTTCCTTGACACCTACTATGGATACAATCAGACATAATATGAATATATTTAAAAATGTTAATTTTAAAAACAAACTGTGCATTGCACATGTCTCAGATCGTTAAAAGAAAAAGGTAGTTTCACTCCACTCACTTTGTCATTTTCAATCCAATGTCAAATATTCTCTAACTGTGAGTGTTTATGAAATATGTAAAATTTATTCAGGTAGTGCTATATGTGTTTATGAAGGTAAATAATTGTTTTAAATTTTTTTAATACTATTTAAATTTCATAAAAACTATTTAAATTTATTAAATTTTAGATAAATTTAATAATTTTTTTATTAAATACTATTTAATAAGTAAAAAAAACTTTAATAATGTAAATGTATTATACTTTTAGTTAATATTTTTTAATATATATATATATATATATATATATATATATATAATAGATTTACTTTAATTATCAACTTACAAATTTTAATAATTTATTAATTTATGTTATAATACAAATATTTAAAAAATATAGATACATAACATGATTTTTTTACTAGATTATTATAAAGATGAATATTTAAATTGCATTTTGTGCTAGATTATTAATTATAAAGATGAAGATTTAAATTAATTAAGATATCATTCATAATTTTAGATATTTGTTTTATTCTAAAATCATATTAGTTTAAACAAAAAATAAGTTATTTTTATAATTATGGAAAGTATAATATAAGAGAAATATTATAGTTTTTTATATATTTATCTTCACAATGTAAATCTTATACGTAAAACATTTATGTATCAGAAAATTATTTATTTTATTATTTTATGAATTGTCAACCATATTAGATTTGACCAGGATATAAGAAATCAACAGGTTGATTATATTATAAAAATTGTCAATCATCCGACCTGGCTTGACCAGCCCACTACAAGTTAATTACTTAGTAAGTCAATCTAATCTAACTCATTTATTATCGAGGACAAAAAATTTGAACAGGCTCGACCCATCATGAATTGGTGAGTTAAACAAGTTGATTAACTTAATTATAAAAAAATTACAAATTTTCATTTTATCCTAAAAAATAAAAAAACCTAAATTATACAAAATATTTTGCAAGAATTGGTGAAAAGTGTTTTATACAAAATATTTTGCAAGAAATATTGGTAGCAATTTCTTGCAAATTTTTTTTCACAACAAAAAAATTGTAAGTATTTCCTACGAAAAAAATTTCAAAACAAAATTGGCAGGAAATATAAGTTTTTTTACCTTCAATTAAAAGCAAAAGTACTAAAAGTAAAAAAACAAAAACAAAAGTGGTATTAAGTTGATAATTGTGACTTCGGTGTGTTATTTTACTTTTTAAAATTTTTATTTTATATATTTTTACACAACTATATTTGTTCTAAATATCTACTTAAAGTTGTATTATTCATTTTATGCTAAAAATAATAAGTTACACTAATTTAGAAAAAAAAATATTTATGGGTGAATTTGTGAACCAACCTAACTCACCACAGATTCAATACGAGAGACGAATTCTTAGTGAACCAAATCCAATTTTGATGGTTGAGAATTTATATATTATTAATTTAGAGAGACTTTAGAATTACATAATATCCTAATATATATTCATAAGTTTTAGAATTGAAAAAATGTCATATCTAGTTAACTCATTTTTATTTTAGATATTATCATGCTGTATCTTAACTTAATTTTAATATTAAATATTTTATTTAAATTTAAATTTAAATTTAGAAAAAAATGACTAGGTTCTCAACATGTACGTTAAAGTAAAAATATTAAATTCAAACAAGTTTTTTTTAAATTTATATATAACAGAAGAGCATAACTTGATTGTAATGTTATTATTATTTAAAGCATCTACACTTTTATTTATTTTTTAAATAACATATTCTCACAATTTCCAACTTTAAGTTTAGAATTAAGAAGATATTACGTCTAACTAATTTTATCGATAATTTTTTATTATAAAAAGATTTTATTGTAACACTCAATAACAACAACAAGAAAATTATTATCAAAATATATATTAAAAACTGTAAAAAAAAGTATTTGTATCATTTTCGTTGTTTATTATGCGAATATTAAATTAATAATGAATACATGGAGATGGGCTGAGCCCATTCAATGCCAATACTAGACCAGACCCATTAAGTGGTAATAAAAATAAGGGACTTTTCTTTGCACCTCCATCTGCTTCTTCTGTATTTTTAAAGAATTTTGAAATTTCCATTTTGTCTATCGGTAACTATATTTTCACTTTATGTAATTCACCCACTCCAATTTTTTTTCTAAGAAATGTCGACATTTGGTACCTTATTCTACTTTACGGATATCAACATCCAGTATAATATTTTTAATTTTTTTTCCTATTATTGATGTCAACATTAGATATATAATTTTATTTATTTTTGTTTACGTATCGGATGTTGCCATCCGATTAACATACATTTAAAAAATTCTATATACCGGATGTTGATATACACACATACAAATTTTTGTTTTATTTTTGAATTTATTTTTATGTTTTGTTATAAAATATATAAATATTTTTAATTTATTAACTAATGAAAAAATTAAAATATAAATAAATTTTAAAAAAATTAATAGTATAAAATTATATATATATATATATATATATTTATTGTTCAAAAATTAATTTTTTAATTTAATTTATTTCAAAATATTATTTATGTTTTATATATAATATAAAAATAAATTAAACATATATATATATATATATATAAATATTTTATTTTATTCTTAAAATATATTGAAAAAATTAAAAATTAAAATAAAAGACAATTTTAAAAGATTAACAGTAAAAATAAAAAAAGTAAAAAAAAGAAGATGAATTAGAAGATGAAATAATAAAGTTAAAAAAAAGAAGAAAAACTATATATATATATATATATATCTGATGTCGACATCCGGTAACGAAGAAAAAATGAAATTCCGGATGTCAACATTCGTAGAATATAATTAAATATCTGATGTCGACATTCATAGATAAAAAAATTATAACACTGGATGTTGACATCCGTAACGGGTAAAAATTGAAAAAAATAAAGTTTCGAGTGTCGACATCTGTAGAACAAAATAAGGTATTGGATGTTGACATCCGTTGAAAAAACAATTTGAGGGTGAATCAGTGAGAGAGAGAAAAAGTAGTTACTTTTACTGAAGGGAAAAGTGAGAATTTAAAAAAAGAAATTGGGATGCAAAAGAAGTGTTTGGAGGTAAAGGGAGAAGCCCCTAAAATATACAATGAAATATAAATTTTGTATTTTAAAGTATAAAATTTGAAATAAATTTTTTGGTTTGTATTTTAAAATATACAATTTAAAATGTTATGTTTTATATTTCAAAATATACGATTTAAAATACAAATATTGTATTTTAAATTATATGATAAAAAATATATTTTGAAATGTACATTTTGAAATGCATTATTTATTTTGTATTTTGGAATATATAATTTAAAATATATATACTTAAAATAGAAAAATTAACAAGGAGGATGCATGTCAAAATTACAGAGGTGAGGAAGAAATGACACAAAAAAAAAGTAACAACATATTGTGTAAAAAAAAATTAGAAGGAAACCTTTTTTTTTCGATGTTTGTTCGTTTACATATAGCAATCAACCAAATATTTTCATGGGTCACCAATAGTGTTATCCCTAACTAAAGCAAATATTGTATCTAATCTAATATACAAATGAGAACCTAACAATCGGAAGGTTTTGAATATTGTATTTTTTTTGTCAACAAAAGTATTCAAATTTTGTTTGCCACAATGGGAAACCATGTACGTTTCATTTGGTGATTGATTTGGAGTTGAAACAAAACAACTCTGACCCTCTCTCTCTCTTTTCGACTCAGCCTCATTTTCTCTCATTTTACTCCTCATTTCAACCTTCTTCTTCTCTCTGACTTCATCACTCTCCGTGCTCCATGCTCTCAGATCTACCATTTTTTGTTTCATTATTGTGTTGGATTGATGTTTTGCTTTCAGATCTTCTTCTTTGTTGTCATTCTTTGTTGGATTGATGTTTTGCTCTTAGATATACTTTGTATTTGTTCTATTTTTGTTTTCGATTGTTGTTTTGCTCTCAGAATCATGAGCACCGTCAAAAACACCAAAAAGGAAAAAAAATTCTATGATTCTACGACCATATTTAACTAATCTTCTTTGTTTTATTTCTCTATTTTATGGATGTTTTGCTCTCAGATCTACTTTGTATTTGTTCTAATTTTGTTTTGGAGTTATGTTTTGCTCTCAGAATCATGAGCACCGTCAAGAACACAAAAAATATAACAAATTTTCTGCATTTTTTCCTTCTGTTGGATTGTTTTTATTTTTTTTGTACTTATCTTTGTTGTATTCCTTTGTTTGATCGTTATTTGCTCTTAGATATACTTTTCTTTGTTGTATTTCTCTGGTTGATGAATGTTTTTCTTTCAGATCTACTTATCTTTGTTGTATTTCTTTGTTTGATCAATGATTTCCTCTCAGATCTACTTTTCTGTGTTGTATTTCTCTGGTCGGTGAATGTTTTTCTTTCAGATCTACTTATCTTTATTGTATTTCTTTGTTTGATCGATGGTTTGTTATAAGATCTACTTTTCTTTGTTGTATTTCTCTGGTCGATGGATATTTTGAATATTGATCTACTTATCTTTGTTGCATTTCTTTGTTTGATCGATGATTTGCTCCCAGATCTTCTTTTCTTTGTTGTATTTCTCTAGTCGATGTATGTTTTTCTTTCAGATCTACTTATCTTTGTTGTATTTCTTTGTTGGATTGATGGCTTGCTTTCATATCTACATTTCTTTGTTGGATTTAATTTTTTGCTCTCATATCTAAGTTTCATCGTTGTATTCCTCTATTGGATTCTAAGATTGGTGGTATACTGCTTGTGTTTGTAACAAGGTTGTTTATCTAAATTCTAAGATGTTTTTTTTTGCGAGAAGTGTAATATGCATGTCATCAAAGTTTTTCCAAGGTAATATTAAATTGATGTCTTAATATTCATTTTATTTTACAAATACATCTCAGTAGTAACTATTAACTTTTAAATTATGTGTAATAATTTGTCAAAACATCGAGTTAAAATTCGAGTAATTGACTCATCATATTCAACAACATTTGTGTTGTTTGATAAAGATGCAATTGCCCTTCTGAACAAAGGTTGCGCAGATATGTTAGAAGGTCTTGCTAAGGTAGAATGTTGTTCCAAAGGTCTTCTCGTCTATGTTTATTCTTGGATATAAACTTTTCTGGACTTTTCAAAATGATATAAACTTTTCTTCTATATGTAGAATGTTGTTTCTGGACTTTTGCCAAAGAAATTTGTTGAATTGGTGGATAAAAGTCTATTATTTAAAGTCGAGAGTAGGAATGATCAAACCTTTAAACTTGAATAATCTTTCAGAGTTAAGAAAATATGTTTTGATGATGCTATAATTGATAAGTTTAATGATTCTTCCATGAAGTCAGTGGTGAGAAATATGTTTTACTAAATTCTGTTTATAATTTATAATTATATTATTTATTTATTTCTTTACAAACACAATTTATTTCATTAATTGTTATAAATGTAAATGTTTTTCAAGGATATATATGTTGGCAATGGAGAATTCAATAGGGAAAAGGAGCGTATAATTAAGGATTCGTGTGTAGATGTTGCAAAGGTATAGTTAATCTTGTAATACATTTTTTTAATTCATTTTAATATTTTTTCAATCTTAAATTGGTCTAATATTTTTTGTGTTTCATAAGATTTATTGAAGAAATTTACAAATGAATCAACTGATTATGATCCCTCAACTATTTAGGTACCCTAAGATAATCCAAGCATTGATGATTCGAATAATCCACTGAAAAAGGAATCAACAAAAAAAGTGCTATCACTGGACTCTATTGAAGAAGACAATATTTCGTTGAAGGTTCTCAAGCGAAATATTAAAAAGGAAAAGTAAACAAAAATATAGTATGAAGACGTATCTTTATTTAATTTATTTACTGTTCCCACTACAGACATATTTAACTTTTATTTAATTATTTTATTCGTTTTTCATTTCAAATAATCTTATTATTTTAATCAATTATTTATGACGTCTTACATCTTATACATTATTTTATTTAAATGACTGTTAAAATTTCTTTATTTGTTGGCTCACCAAAATATTATTGACAATAGAAATGGTTATTGTCTAAATAAAAATGGTTCTAGCTACAATAAAACTTTTTTCAAGTTATTTTTCCGTAACCTTTATAACTGGTTACCATTTAATGTACTTTTAAATTATATTTTTTTCGTGACCTTTTTTATCAAAATAATTCGTTAAATTTTAAATTTATACTTAATTTTAAAGAATTATTATATGTAATTCCATTGCTTTATATTTTAAATAATTCAAATATTTATAATTATTAGTATATTCTTTTATTTTTGTTTATGCAGATATTTTGGACTAAATTATTTTTAACGTATTAGTTATTATTTTTCATATCTTTCTCTCATTAAATGTAAGACGATGATTAATGTTTAATTGTAAAAAAATTATTTGCTAACATAAGTACGTTAATATCTGTTACTATGTTTTTAAAGTTGGAATTTGCAAAATCGTTTTCAATTATTCAATTCAAATTCTCATTTTGAACTTTGATAAATATTTTTATTCACGTATATTGGTTATTTAGATAATTTTAATAATTAATTTTTTCTATAATTTATTTATGTATTTTATTTAATATTTAATATATTATACATTATATCATATATATATATATAATATTAAATTATATATATATATATATATATGTTTTATATTATATTTTGGTTAAATATTATATATATAATTCAACATCTATTTTTATTTTATTTATTTTAAAAAAACTTTCCTTTTTCCTGAATAGGTAATAATGTCATCAATTTGACCATTCTGAACATATATCTTGGACAGTGTTTTCATGTGATATATCTTTTTCTATATAAATGTCATTCAAATTGATCAAATGACATAAGTTTATTTTGCACCCAAACCTTGACGGTTCCAACCCGCTTTCTTTATATTTGTGTTTCTTTGTTGTCAATCTTCATAAAGAATGGAGAGCAACTTCACTGATGTTGATAAACATTGTTACATCTGTAACACAATGACTAGGTATCAATTTTCCATTATTCATTTGAAAGATGAGGTAAGTTATTTCAAGTCTTTTTTTATTGTTTTATCTAAGTACATCTTTGTTAAAAAAAATATTATTTTGAACTAACTCTTGGTTCTTCAAGGCCGTTGGTTTTGTTGATTGTGCTTTTGCAATTCTTTATGATGAAAATCTTGAAAACCACTTGAGTCTAACTAATGTTGACGGCAACACGCATGTCGTCATTTACAAAAAAAAATTAGAGAAACCATTGTTAATTGAAGGATGGTATGATTTAAAGAGTTTTTACAAACTACAACATGATCATTGTATCTACTTTGGATATGTGGGAAATTCTTGCTTCCAGATCACTACTTTTCCAGGGAAGTGCGAACCTTTGTGTATTGGTAGGTTTTATAGCAGAATTATGACAGATGAACCTCTTTCTAGAGGTCCAAAGAGGCATTTTACCATAGGTCTAACCCCATTGCAAGTTCGCGCTAGCCATCTGGTGATTGTTATTAATTTTTGTTACATATTTATATTTACATATTGATATTTAATAAAGTATTTCAATTTGTAATTAATTTTTTTTAATATTTAATCTAAAATTTTTCAAATACTCATCTAACAAATTATTTTTTTTAGCATTTGCCTGCTGATATTGGCGATTATCTACGACAATGAAGATTCAAAAATATTTATTGGTCTTCATGGACCCCAAAAGATTTTCAAGTGAAAACTCATTTTGAGGAATACTTCAAAGAAGTTCAACAAAATTGGAAGTAGGTGGAAGCAATTTTGTACTTTTCATGGACTTGATGAAACTATGAACCTGACCTTTGAAGTTGACGAGATGAAGTGCAATCAGCATGTCAAAGTGTTGACTTATTCTAATTATTAATAAGATTTTAGTTTATGTTTTTGTTTTTTTAATTGCAAAATGTAGCAAAAATCATTTTTGAATTATATGCTACTCTATATGTACTTTTGGAACTTCTACTTATAATATTGGTACCAATGGCTATGTATATATATGCTGAATAATAATTGCTCGTGTCCATTTTGTTTTACTATTTTAACATACTTTGACTGCACTTCTTCAAATTCAAATGAATACATTACATTTTAATTTTTTTAAGTATTACACTTTTGATTACAACCATTGTTGTTGTTATATAATTGTTCATTGGTTTTAATTTTCTCTACTTCTCTGTAATTTGTAAATGTAAATTTCAATTTTAATGCTTGAATTGGGTTTGATTGAGGTAATTTTAGGAAAGAAAATTTGATATAAATATTGTTAAGAAGATATTGAAATTTGTTTCTTTTAGTAGATGACCATGTTATGAAATAAAGAAACAGGTCATATTTTGCATGTTTCAAAAATAGTTTACTACAATCCATAAACAAACAGGTCATATTTGCATATCCTATACAATATGTGTACTACTTGCATGAAAAAGAGTTCTGTTATTCTCTTGTTGCAAAAAGGAAAGAAGTATGAAACATTTTATATTTATGTTATTTTCTGACATATTACCCGTGTACAGTTTTTGTGCTTTCTATTTGTAGGATATAATTCTGAAAGAAACATTGTGCAGAAAATATCAGCTATACAATATACCTCTTTCCACAATAGGTCTTACTTGTACAATAAAGCATGTCAACACAAAAGGAAAATAAATACATTCATGGATATAGAAAGAATCAGTAACCACATGAGAGTAGTCAACTACTGATGTAAGTTTGAATGGAGGAAACCAAAAGACAAAGTCCAACAAAGATGCTTCTAGATATAAGTTTGAATGCAATGAACAACAAACATTCCGGTAAGATTACTTCAGTTTTGCATGTTTCATTAACATACATAATAGTTCAAGTATGAAGTTTTCATTTTTCACTTCCTCAAATATGAGTTTGCTTTCAGATAACCAATAAGAAAACATAATAAGAAAAAGGAAATATACAAACAATGATGGTCAATGTAGATACAGATCATGTTTGATATATGTATACATTGTTATTTCAATTTCAATAAACCCTAAGAGTGAATCTAAATATCCATATTAATATAGTTTTATCTTTTTTGGCAAAAAAAACCATTCACAACCACCTATTCATGAATAAGATTGTATAGAGGAAGCCATTAACTGAATTGGATTTGAGTAAGTTATTATTTTTCATAAACATTTTATTTTAGGTAAATGAAGTTATTTTATTTATTGTGATACTTTAAGGAAAATAATTTGCAGATGTGGATAATCAAGTCAACAACTTTGAGAATATAAATGGAATATGTGGAAGAAGTAATTGTAAGTGTTGTTTGTTTTCTTCATGAATACACATCAAATTTGATTTATAAAATGACCACTTGAGTTGAATGAAAATGTAGTTGTTAAAAATCACATACAAAGTTGTGCAAGTCCTATCACTAACAATGATAACACTAAATGAAACTTCTCACAAAGTTGAATTTTTAAATGCCCACCCGTTGTATGTTTATTTGCATATTTGAATTTCTGTAAGTTAACTTATTTTCAATTACTATCATTTTGTGTACTGAAATACAGTTGTCCATAGTACTATACTACAAACTAATTCAAGTTCTAATGACAATGGTAAGCGTAATGATACTAACCAAATAATAAAATATTATGCATGTTAGTCAAGTTTAACAAACATATATATATTTTTTCTGTTTATATCTATTATAAGATTCTACTAAAAACTACTTTGCAAGGTGAAAGTTCTGAATATGTAAATTCAGATTGTGTTGTCCCTAAGAAGAAGTCTGTTAAATATCCTTTTAAAGTGATTCAATCACTTCAAAACAAATTCAATTATGATGATGGAAGAAGAACAAATGGAAAAAGTTTAGAAACAATCAACCATTCAGGAGGAACAAAACCGAATGATGGTAATTCAAAACTTACTTACAAATAATAATTGATGTGGACTTGGTCCAAAATTAGAAACATTAATTTTATTATTTTGATTTCACTATTAATAGACTACACATTTACAACGAAAATTTATTGCAAAGCAGAGATCCAGAGTAAGTATATAACTTTATATGTTAATACATGGATCTGTTATGATTTCTCTAATAGCAATTTATTTGGTTCAAAAAATAGAGTACTTTGGTATGGTATGAAGAAAGAGTAGAAAAAACTAAAACATCAAACAAAACTGACTTCTCATTGTGTTGCCAAAAAGGAAAAGTTCAACTTCCACTCTTACAACAACCACCCACTCTGCTTCAAAATTTTCTAAATGGTTTTGACGATGGAAGCATAATTTTTTTACAAAATATAAGAATATACAATAGTATGTTCTCATTCACTTCAATTGGAGGTAAGATAGATATTTCGATGAATAATAGTTCTGCACCACCTCAATTCATTCTCAATGGACAAAACTACCACCGCATTGGAAGTTTGTTGCCACAAGATGGCTGGAAACCAAAGTTTGCACAACTTTACATTTACGATATTGAAAATGAAATCAACAACAAAATGAAGTATTTCAGGTTAGCTTTCATATGTTTTATGCTCTTATAAAAAGTCTTCGAAATTTTTTATTAACTTAAGTTTGTTTAAATAATTTTTAGGTCAAATTCGGATCAATCTTTTGTAGATCAATCATTGATTGCTGACTTGATGAAAATGATTGATGATCACAATGTTCTTGCAAAATCATTTAGAAGAGTTAGAGATTTGATAGTAGACAATTCTAAATCTGAATTCACACTAAGACTATTTAGAGGCAGATCAAAAGATCTAAGAGTATACAACACACCTTCATGTGATGAGATAGTTCAACTAATAGTTGGTGATTTTGGTAATATGGATGTAGGAAGAGATATCATTGTGAAAAAATATTCTGGTGAATTGACCAAATTGCATGAGACTCACATTGCCTTTATTATGTTGCAATATCCTCTAATGTTTCCATTTGGAGAAGATGATTATCAAGAAGATATTCCAATTAGAGAAACTCATTCCAAAAGTAAAGCGAGTGTAAGAATTTGTATTTCTTTGAGAGAATTTATAGTCTTTAGAATCAACAGAGGTCTTTAGAGTTTGGTAAAATTGTTAATGTGTGTCGATTGTTCCAACAATTCCCAGTCGATTGCTACACCATGATTGAAACACAACATTTTTGTCATATTCTTAACGGATTACAAGATGTTATTAATAGAGGAGAGACAAATCAATCTTTAATTGGAAGACATATAGTGTTGTCTGCTTCATTCACTTGTGGTACAAGGTATATGTTTAAAAATTGTCAAGATGCTATGGTAATTTGTAAGAAATTTGGATATCCTTATTTGTTCATAAATATAACATGCAATGTAAATTGGAGTAAAGTACGTGATTTTGTATCTCCAAGAGGTTTATCCACATCAGACATACCTAACATTGCGTGTAAAGTTTTCAAAATGAAACTTGATCAAATGATGACAAATTTAAAAAAAAATGATTTCTTCAAAAAGATTACTGCAGGTATGTTTTGTTTACAATGTTATATTATGTATTTATTTATTAAATTAAAGAAATTGTGTGTAACTATATTTTTTTTTACAATCAGGTATGTATATAGTAGAATTTCAAAAAAGATGATTACTACACACTCACATACTTTTATGGTTAGATGGAGAAAGAAAATTGAAGACTCCAACAGATATTGATAAGGTAATTTCAACTGAATTGCCTAATCAAGATTTATACCCCAAATTGCATAAAGTTGTTTCTAGTTACATGATACATGAGTTGTGTGGACCTGCACAATTTAATTCTCCTTACATGAAAGAAGGTAGATGTTCAAAATATTATCCAAAGAATTTTACAAGTTGTACTACCATTGATGAAGAAGGATATCCGTCATATAGAATACGTGTTGATGGCAGTTTTGTTGAAAAAAATGGAATTCAGCTGCAAAATTTTAGTGTGGTTCCTTATAGTCCACCTCTTTTAATGAGGTATCAAGCTCATGTCAATAAAGAGTATTGTAACAAAACAAATGCAATCAAGTATTTGTTCAAGTATATCAACAAAGGTGCGGACAAAATTATAGTTAAAATAACTAACATTGCTGCAAATTTGAACAGAGAAACAATTATTGATGAAATTAAGAGGTATTATGATTGTAGATACCTATTACCATGCGAAGCAGTTTGGAGAACATTTGCTTTTGATATTCATCACATGTGGCCTATTGTTATAAGATTAACATTCCCTCTTCTAGGCACGCAATCAACTTTGTTTAAAGATGATGATGATATTAATCTTGTCTTCAACAGATGCGAAAATAGTAACAATGTTTTTAGGTTGGTTTGAGGCTAATCATAATTATACAGAAAAAAAAAATTGACTTACAGGGAATTCCCAAGAAAATTTGTTTGGATGTCAAAAGAAAAAGAATTGAAACCAAGGAAGAAAGGCTACAACATTGGTAGGCTTACTTATATTCTGCCTGACTCTAGAGAACTCTATTATATGAGAATATTATTGACTATCCAAAAATGTTGTGTTGATTATGAGAGCATAAGGACAATTGAGGGACAAATGTTTGAGACATTCCAGGAGGCTTGCTATGCATTAGGATTATTGGCTTATTACAAAGAATTTGTTGATGCAATAAACGAAGCCAGTGAAATTGCTTCTGAATATCAACTTAGAAGATTGTTTGTTACATTGCTGGGTATGAATACAATATCCAAACCTGATGTAGTTATGTGATGGAATTTTATACCAAAAAAGAAAGGACTTGAACTTGCCAGGTAATGTACACTGTAATTCGTTATTTTGTTCTCTGTTTTTTTAAGTGTCATGTTGTTTTAGCTTATAATCCAATTTCATCCATAACTTTGTCCTAATTTGAGTACAAAATTAAGATGCATCTGTTTAGATATTTATGAAATTGTTTTAACAATTAAAGTTATTGTTTTGGTCAAATAATTTAAGGAATAAGTTGCTGAATAGAATTTATTGATATCATTTACCGTTTTGTGCATAACTTCAAATGGAAGAAACTGAATTACAGAAAGTTTGTCTTCTTGAAATCGAAAAATGTTGATGTCAAATGGAAGGTCTTTAAAATATTATCTTTTCTTACCTTAACTAGATAGTTTAGATTCATTTCCATTTGAAAACAGATTTATTATTGATAAGCTGCAATATAATAAAGAAGACATGACTAAAGAACATGAAATGCTCTTCAAGTTACTCACTGATGAATAAGTGTTAGAATTAATTGACGAATTAATTCTATTAGTGACTCATTTGAAATATTATGATGGGCCCAATTGTGATTTAATAAAATATAAAGACTTATTGGTTATTATTATGGGAAGTGATAATAAAATAAAATAAAGATAAAGATAAAATAAAACCAACTTGATGGACGTTGGTTTATAAAAGGAATTGGGGTTCTGTCTCTGGCCATAAGGTTCTTTTCACAGTAACCCATCAAGAACGTGTGAGAAGAGAAAGAAAGGCAAAGAGATAGATTGGGAAACGGTGATTGAAGAGCACACAAGATTACAAATTTGAAGAACGCATATTCATAGAATCTCCCATGGATCAAGGTTAGTGCTCTATTATGTTTTATCGAGTGAGAATCATAACTCTTAAAGATCCTTAATTAGTTTTACATGTGTTATCAGAGCAAGGTTGTAGGATTTATGATTCTCCTATTATGTGATGTTTCTCCTTTTATGATGTTTGTTTCCAATTTGTATGAATCCTGATTAAAGTTTGAAGGATTATTGAATATGAATGAACAGTACATGAATATATGCGTGAAATCTGAATCTGAATCAGTGAACAGGGCATGATGCGTGATTGTATTTTAATTGGCATTGAATGAAATTAAAAGCAATTACTGTTACCTTTGTGGTATGAATGTGAAGTGTGGGAATGGAATAATGTGTGAACGTGAATGTGTAATGTGTGAACGTGAATGGAATGAACTGCCAATGCGTGCATCATGCATCAGTTAAGTTGCAATAATATTTATTTTAATTATTTTATTTATATAAATAATATTAATTATTTTATTTATATAAATAATTAATAATTTTATTTTAATTTGCAATAATATTTATTTTTGTTATTGTTAAATTAAAATTAATAAAGATGCTATATAAAGTATATAGCAATTAAATGTGTATTTATTTATTTGAAATTAAATATGATAAATTTTGTTAGTCACCAAAGTGGCCAAAATTTTAAAGTTTATATGATTTCAAATTATTAATGTTTTTATTTTAATTACCCATAGTATGTATGCTAAATTATGAATAATTAAATTTATGGGTTAATTAAAATTCATTAATTATAAGGCATTTAAGGATCGCCCAAAGGTTGATTAATTGTTCTCATAATTAATGAACATGATTGTAGATAATTTTGT
>Ga0214544_1004943_pt1 | contig 26294 bp, 12 predicted proteins | sample CNSS3metaG_FD_160074 | JGI IMG/M metagenome (GOLD analysis project Ga0214544, IMG submission 160074) | Root nodule microbial communities from cowpea collected in UCLA plant growth center, Los Angeles, California, USA - CNSS3 | ecosystem: Host-associated > Plants > Roots > Nodule | place: USA... | reverse complement strand
AAAATTCAAAAAAAATTCAAAAAAAAAATTAAAAATTAAAAAAAAAAAATCAAAAAAATTAAAAAAAAAATTAAAAAAATTAAAAAATCCAGAGGTTGACACGTGGCAAGGTAGTTAACGCCGTTTGTGAAGACTTAACGGCGGGTACTATATTGATGCAATAATCAAAATTGGGTACTAAATTGAGGCAAAGTTCAAAGCGGGTACCATTTTGAAATTTTCGAACCAAAATAGGTATGATTCAAGTAATTAAACCTTCAATTAATTATATAAAAAAAAATTGTGTATCATTTTGTGATTTAAAATCACAAATTATAAAACATTATCCAACGAATCACTGTATAAGAATAACGAAATCATGACATGAGAAATAGAAGATAGAAATTGAAAATTCATATTAACAAAAGGAAAAAAAATTTCTAAAAGAGCTTCCTGCTTCAAGTTTCTCATTCCACTTAACCATTTTTTTTTACTTTTAAATATATAGGAATAACTAATTCCCTAATAGGTTGGATATAATGATTTTTTTTTACATATAGTATTTCTCCTGCAATATAATGTAATACATTATTCCTATTCTTTCTTAATGCTTCATTGCATGGTTTGATTATTATTTTTTTCTTGCATCTAAATATTGGAAAATGTTTTTTGAATTTGATTTTTATGATTGAACAACTTAAAGATATGATTTAGACATATCTTTAAGTTGATGACTCTTATTAATTTGTAATTTATATTACCAACAATTATTATCATTGGTAAATTTATCGATAAAATAACGACAAGTTTTTTATCAAGTCCAATGAGATTATTTTTTGTATATTAAGAACATATGAGTGAGAAGAAAAAGAGAAGGGAGAAAAAGAACAAGAAGGAAGAAGAGGAGGTGACAACAACGTCGTGACACAACGACGAGTCATCAATGGTGGTAATCAAACTTAGAGGAGGAATACGAGGAAGAACATGTAAAGGAAGAGGAAGAGACGACAGATAGGAGGAGGATGGGGAGAGGAGAAGGTGAATGGGGAGATAAGAGGAAAAAGAATAAGAGAAAAAAGAAAAGGATGAAAAAATGGAGAAGTTCTTTGACTTTGTGGCGCTCAATGCCATTTGTGTACCTCTCAATGCTAGTTTCTCTGATGGAGCACCTTGTTCTCTGATCTTTTGGCTCTGGGTTTGACTTTTTTAACGTTCAACGTTGTTGTTCCTCCATTATTTCACATTTTAGTTCTTCTTCTTGCTACGTAGGATTGCTCACTCATCTGGGTTTTGGAACAAAGCTTCCTATCATTAATTTAAACACAAAAATTTGGGATTAATGATATAATTAAATCAGTGTAACCCAAAATGTATTTCTCTACAAAAGCAAGATAAAATTGAAGATTAAGAAGCTTAAAAGTTAAAGAAAATTTGATTTTGTTAATAAAATATGAGTAAAATAATGGTAAAAATTAACATTATCAATAGACTAAGTCGACGCTAGTTATAGTTGACCTTAAAGGCAAACGATAATGAACTAGCGAATACGATTTTAGAGTCACATGCATGTGTGATGCAAATTTGATACTAACAATTTTTTAGGTATGACTATTGCTTATTAGTGTTGACTTTTGATGTAACACCAACTTTATTTTCTGCCCTTATTTTTAAAGGCACACCCTAATCAATTGGGCCTAAAGGCTGGCCCATAGGGTGCCAAGGCCCCTAAAGCAGCAAAGGTCCTTCATTTTGCACTCACTTGCCAAAATCAGTGCTCTCACTCTTACCTTTCCTCTCCATAGAAACTCTGCTAGGGCTCAGTACCACCATGGTCAAGCTAGTTGGAACTCATTCCTTCTTCACGTAAGTTATGCCCCATCTCGTACTTCCTTTTTTTTTCTAGCATTGTTGTCTTGGTTCCAGCAAGGGTCCCTCTTCGTAACCTTGTTTTCCTCTGTTCTACCATTTTTTCCAGCTTAGTAAGTTGTTCCCAGAGTTGTGGTGCTCACTGTTTGGGTATCCGAGTCTTTTGGCTAGCTCTTTTCAAGTAAGGGAAGCTAGAACCTTTTTTATGCTTTTATAAATAATGTGCTTGTTTTGGTTCTGTTGGGTGCTTTTGATGATTTGATGTGCTTTTGATGGTGTGAAAATAATCTGTGTATTGTTTATGGATGGATTTTTGGCTTGGCATGCGTGAGAGCAGGTGAGATCTGCTACGCTCGCCTAAGCGGGTTGTTTTTTGCCCAAACGAGAAGCTCTCGCCTAAGCGAGAATGGCAGTAACTCCCCCCCTTTGGTTTCGAGTGCTCGCCTGAGCGAAGGCCTCTCGTTTGGGCAAGATAGGCTAGCTTGAGCGAGAACTCGAAGTGCTCTCTATTTTCAATCTCGCTTAAGCAAAAGCTTTTCGCTTGAGCGAGAGACCCCTGTCGCTTGAGCAAGAGACCCCTTTCGCCTGAGCGAAAGCTCCTTAGCTTGAGCGAGATTGACAGCAGAGTTGTTTAAATACTTGTATGCTCCCATGATTGATTTGTTTACCCTTTTAAAGCATGAAAATATGATGCCAACGTTTTATGCAACGTGTTTGTGTTTTCTTTAATTTTTGTTGTTTGGGATTTTGTGTTCTTACATGTTGAAACCAGTGAAAAGCTGTCAGTTTAGCTTAAGCGAGAGATTTTAGCTTAAGCGAGATCAGTCTAGCTTAAGCGAGAATTTCTAACTTAAGCGAGACCAATCTAGCTTAAGCGAGATCAGTCTAGCTTAAGCGAGATCAGTCTAGCTTAAGCGAGAATTGTTGCAGAATTTAATTCCTTACTTTAACTTGAACTTATGGATTGATTCAATTACTTTTAAAAGCATGAATTGGGCAAATGGGTATGAGTATAATGGTTTATGGTCTGTGATTGATAAGTTTAACATGACATTGGCATGTGGCATGTATGAGATGGTTGGTAATTAAAGTGGCATGGTATTGGTATGAGATGAAATTCTATATTCATGGTTTGAGAAGGATGAGTTGGTATGGACTCCACATGTGATGGGAGTGAGGATTGGTTATAGAGGTTGACATGAGATTTATGTGCATGATAAATATTACTTGATTGATTGAGTATGATTGGTCTGTGGTCAGTACGTAATCCCATGAGCCTCTAGGTGAGACCCCATGGTAGTGCTTCAATGGTCGGGACGTAATTCCATGACCCCTGTTAGTGGAAGTCCATGGTGGTGCCTCATCTATATAACTTGGTAAGGATTCAAGGTAAGGATTGCATCCTGACACTCTAAGGAGTCAATTAGTCTCACTTAGAGCAGACTGACTCTTGTGGTGAGAGTAGCAGGAGGCCTTAAACTCATTAAGGGCTAACCTTGTGTGTGAGGGAATTGATTCATTGTAACACTTGTAACACATAGCTCGGGGGTGAGCAGAGGTATCCACCACAAGTGCAAGTATCCGCTGAATCCGACTAGGTTATATGTATCCGGATGAGTCGAGTCGAGTCTTAGTGTATTGATTGGAAGGTCATAACATGCTTGGATGATAAATGTATATTTGACTGTGAAAGTATGACGGACTTCATGATAAAACCACTTTTGGGCTCTAGCTTACTCTTATGTTGTTTGTTGTGTGTTTTGTATGTGTGGTTCTCTCTTTTGCGATGATCATCGACTTATTGATGTGAGCAGATGCGAGGAACACCTGTGGTCATCAGGGAGGTGATGGTTTCGCTGCCTAGTTCTCTAGATTTTTCTTCTCTAGGCTTTCTTGTTGGGTTGTGGCCCTTGTACCAGTTTAACTCTTACTTTACTATTTTGTTCTTGATGAACTTTGTATTAGTTTAGTTTTGGCATCGTGGTGTGCCTTGGATAACTGTAAGGAGTTAAGTTTAAACTCCGGGACTGCGCGGTTATATCTTTTGTGTGACGCTTTATTTTAATTATGTTTATTAATTAAATGTGGTGTTATATTTGACAGACACTAAATGTGTATTTTCTCATAATGATTATGTAGTGAGAAAAAATGGAGAAATCGAATCATTAAAGGGTGCGACGTTGATGGAGAATACAATGAAGTCATGCAACGTTTATGGAGAAACAAGGGTAGAAAATAAAAATTAGTTTTTTATTTGCTTTTTATTAAAGGAATATTGATATTTTAGTGCTTTTAGGGAGTTGCAAGCAAAAAAAAAAAGTGGAAGTACATGAAGAATTTGCCCAAGTTGGATCAAGTTGAGCAAGATCCGAATAAAGTTTAATCAATCTAGATAAGTTGGGTTAGGTTGACCCTAAGTCTCACTCTAGGTTGAGTTAAACCTCTAAGTCTCATTGGGTTAGGTTGAATCTAAGTCTAGCTTGTTGGATTAAACTTTCAAGTTTAATTGGTTTATGTTGTACATAGGTCAATCTAGATCAACCTTAGACAAACTTATGTCAAACTTGGTTTAGTTGAACAAAATTTAATTCAATTCAAATATAAATTTAACTTTAATATGAAAAGATTAATCCAATGCACTGAGAAAATCTATTCCAATTTAAATTAAAAAATCAATTTAAGTTAATTTTATCTAGTTAAAATAAATTTAATTTTTATATTCAATCTACTTTATTATCTAAATTATATTAAGTTGAATTATAAACATTACTAAAAATTCTCATATATGGGAATTTTCTTGCAAATTCGTTAATAAGATTTACAAGAAAAGACTTTTTCTCAGTATTGTTTTCTAAGAATTTTAATTGACAGATAATTCCTTCATGGGTAATTATTTCATACAAAATTATAAAATTCGCAAGTATTTTTTACAAAATTTGTTACGAAAAGTGTTTTATACAAAATATTTTACAAAAAAATTTACAGCAATTTCCTATGAATTTTTTTCATAACAATTTATAAATATTTTCTAAAAAAAATTAAAACAAAATTGATAAAAAATATGAATGTTTTTAGTAATAAGAAGTTTAATCGATAACTACCCTATATGTCCAATTTAATTCGTAATTCAAAATATTTGCATTCGATCATAAAAAATAAAAAAAACATTTTGTAAAGACTAATGTGGTATTGTGCTCATAAAATCAATCCTATTAATGTTAAGAGAATGTTTGGAGAAAAATAACGACTTTTCAATTTTTCTAATTACTAATAGAGAAAAGGTCAGTCTTGTAAATATATGTTAAATATATCTCACACTTATATAACTCTCGTCACTTTTATTGGTAAGAGAAAAAAAAAGTTGACCATAGACATGATCCGTATTTTGTTATACTACCCATAAATAGTATCTTTAGACGTTGAATAAAAGTTACAACAAACTTCAACAACAACAAATTCATTAATTTCGAGGTTTGGAGTTTCAGTAACACATCTCTAATTCATAACTTTAACAAATAGTATCTCTAATAAATTTAACAAATAATGTACTTAATTATATAAACTTTAATTCATAACTTTAATATTATATTATGAAAAAATCAAGTAAGATATTATATACGTTCAGTAATTTGTTCTAATAATAAAGTCAAAATTAATAATCAAAATATTAGGTTATTTTACGTCTTCACCAAAATTTCATAAAGACTAATCTTTCGCATATTTTTGTTTGTTTTAGGCCACAGAAAATAGAACATAAAAAAATATTAAATTAAGCACTACTTTGGTCAAATGAATAACTAAGATATATGTAATTGCATACCGATTGCAGACTCTATAAAAAAATTGCTTACCTCTACTCATACAATTATGCTTATAATAAAGTAAGTAGTTACTATCTACTAATTAACGGTGACTAATTTTATGGATACTCATCGACGCAAAAAAATTCGTATCTTTATGTTATTTATAATCAGTTATTGCTTAGGTGAAATGATTAATGAATTGACTCCCTGTGTTAATTATCAATTAGAATTAGTTACGAATCTATGTACTGGCCTAAGTAAGAGGAATTCATGTCTCCTAAGAAAATGATATTTTGTTCAATCCTAATACTTACGTGTACTAAAAAAAAAATCTACTTTCACATATTTCTACATTCTTCCCAAATTAGTCTCTTATGAATATTTGGGAATAAAGAGATACTTCTATCAATATATTTTTTTATTAAATTCCAATGCATAAATGCTTTGTTTGACTTAAATAAAATGTTTAGATTAGTCTAAGGTTTGAACTAGATTGTAAATAAATTATTATTATTTGATTAGATAAAACTAACAACTTTTTAATGTAAACATTTATGAATTAAAACTATAACAAAATGTCTTTTAACACCAAATTTTAGTGAAAAAGTTCTTAGTCACTACATACACAAATTTAGATATTAATTTATAAAATAAAAATTATTAATTACTAAAATAGTCACTGTTATAAATAAATAATTATAATTAATTTTTAAAATTTAGTTGTCTAAGTTTTAGCTACTAAAATTTTTGTTACCACACAATTTTGTTTCTAAATTAGTTTTTATTTAATTAGTAGTCAATTTAACAACTAATTATAATTTTTTAATTATAATAATAATTATTTTACTAACTAATAACTTTTTTTTATTTTATAAATTGATATATAAATTGATCATTACAGGGACTAACAATATTTTATCATTAAAATTGATTGTTAAAGAGTCATTTGCTTATTCTTAACGAATTTTATTTAAAAATAAAAATGATCTAACGTTTCTCCCTTTTCCCCTTTGTACGAGTTAAAAAAAATTATAAATTAAGCTTTTGTAGAAAAAAAATAACAAAATTAGAGAAGCTTAAATATTACAATAAGATTACTCTAAAATTGTAATTGTGACATGGTTTATTTAAGTGTTGAATCTATGTTCGTTTTTTGTCATACGAAACAAAATTGTTAACCACAGCAATACAAGTGTGAATAATGATTCATTACATTGGAAAACACAAAAGCGACAAAAAATACTATGATTATTTCACCTAGTGTTACATCAAATATAATTATGCAAATATTTTGAAGAATGTATATTTGAAAACATGTTTCAATGTTGAATTATTAGGAATCCTGTCATGCTGTTTGTTGTTGCATTTTGATGTGTTTTTATTCTAGGAGGGTGTTTATTTTTTTAATAGTATTTTATTATTTTGTTTTGCAACATATATAGATATTCTTCTAGGAATTTTTTGATGTGGACATGTATGATGGAAGTGAAATAGAATTGAGTGAAAATGGTAGGATTAATGACACGAGTACGAATGATGATAAAAATGAGGAAGAAAAGATTTATGGTACACTTGAAAAAAAACATTGTTCAAAATTGTCACCTTCAAAATTGAACCATTATATTTGGTGACAGGTTTGAAAATTTACACGTAACCTTCAAAATATGCATCAAGGATTAATGCAATAACAAATAATTCAACTTTGAAACATGATGGTTTAAATATTTATAATAACATCATCACACATTTATCAATCTTAATTTCAGAGAGAAGGAGATAATTATACTAGGATTCATAAGAAATAAAAGTTATAGCTTAATTCATTGCAAAGATTTTGTAGGAGAGATTTTTTTCTTCCGTCGCATCAGGTGAGTGGGATGGTAGTATTTTCAAATGGCAACGAGTACTTTTTTTCTCTTCGATGTAGAAAAATAGAAAATTTTAGTATTTAAAAATTATAACAAATTATTTATGATTTTTGATGATATTTAGTATTTATTTTGATGTGCTCTAAAATGTAGGATTTAGTAGGGTTGGGAAGAGTAAGAAGTATGAGAGAGAAATGTGAGGAGAATGGATGCATCGAGAACGAGGGGATGGAATAACTATGATGATCTTTCATCCTTCTAAATATGCGCTTCTCAATCTTTTGCTCCTGCACCTACGTCTTCTCCTTTTTCCTTTTCATTAATGCCATAACCCAAATTATTAATTATTATTATTATTATTATTTATTAAATAAATAAATAATTAATTAATTAATAAATTAATCTCTCTCTCTCTCTCTCGTCCATGCTCCATCACATCTTAAATAGCTGCCTCATCCAGGTCTGAAAGCATCACAATTCACATCCTCTTCTTCTTCTGAGAGTGTTTCTGCACAGATTTCATTCATGGCGTTCTCTTCATGCGGGATTCGCAAAGGGTTTCTAACAGAGTTTATTGGCATTCTGTCCACCTCCACTTTCTTCTCTTCTCTCTGTCTCTCTCAAACACACACGTTAACTATCCATCCATGCCGTTGGAGGTGGGCATACTGCCAACTCAGTTCTGTTAGTCACTCTTTGTAAATCCTTCATGATATTTATTACGCCGTTTACGATCTGCACTTTCTATCATTTCTTCACTCCACAAGGTAAGAGATCCAACCACCACAACACAACCACCAAACCCCCCTAAACCCTTATTCATTTTCTAATTGCAACTCTCCATACAATACCTTCATGGATCTAACTTATCCATATCACCACCCCCTTCTCCTTTCCCTAAACGCTTATTATTAACTTGTCGATTTTTCTTTTCATGTGTTTGCGCTATTTTTTACTTTCATCAACTTTGCTATGGAAATTCAATCGGATATAAAGGGAGTGGGGTAATCCCAACACGCCCTAATTTGCTTCTTTCTGTTAAGTTGTGCTGCGTCCTTTCTTTACTGAATATCCGTTGGTTGGGTTGGGAGATGGAAACCCTAATCGCTTTTTTTCTTACATTCGATCTGTTAATGGTGAAAGTTTTCATTTTTTTCTTTTTACCGTGGATCCATCATGTGCAGGGAGTTATGACATGTTCTTAGGTTTTGAGCAGAAGCGTTTTTACATTTAATTTCAGGGGGATATTTCATCTGCCAAGGTTATAATATAATTGGATTTGTTCATTTGGTGGTGTTAGATAGAATACAAGTAACTGCATATGAAAGAGATGTCTGGTTTGAGTTCCGTTCCATGCATGGGTGTGTTATTGGCATTTTGATTGAGAAAAAAGAAGGTAGTTTGGGTGATTGATGGTGTTTATTTGCAGATAATAGGCAGCATATGTAGTAAGCAGCATGAGAGGAGACAGATGGGTGTCAGGACTTGAAAAATGATGCGAAAGGGTTCCCTAACCTAGTGTCTGTCTAGTTGATTTGTTTCTAGGCTCCACGAGGTCTCTGAACGTTAAGTTAGGCTCATGATTGCATATTGACATTAAAACCCTCTCGCTCTTGTTTCAATGCAAAAGCTCATTCTCCCATGGCGCGTGACCTCCATCCAGAGTCAGTAGTAGTACCTCTTGTCTGTTTCCCATCAAAACAAAACCCTTTGTTGTTTGAAAATTTTGAAGTTCATGGGTGCGATTAATAGTGTAGTTGAAACACGGGACAGAGAGGGGATGGCCCCCCAGAGTTGGGAGGTGCGATGTGTAGATGAATGCATCTCAGAGAGTCGCAGCTTGAAAATGGTTCGAAGTGTGTACGATTGCACAGTGTGCTAGGAATTTATGTTAATTATGGGACCATTTCATTATTATGGCATGGATGATGGAGCTGGGGTTTCCACTACTCCCACAGCTATGCTATAATGAGAGGTAACAGTGGCAGAACGTAAGACCCCAAAGGATTTTGTTTTGGTTCTGAAATCTGGGGCTAGTAACTCACAGGACTTGGAGTTGGTGGACCAAGGATTGAGGAAGTTGGTGAAAAGTAAAATCAGATATCTTTATTACTGTTTACTCACTGAATTGCCTTTTTCTTCAACATGGATACGAGGCTTTCTTTCTTTGCCTTTGCATTTGCTTTGCTTTGCATTGCAGGCAATCATGCATCCTAAAGATCACACACCGCACCTTATTTTGCACAACCTTTTCATTCACACACTTTTATGAGCTACCAAATCAAATGATCATGGCTTTCGCATGCAACTATAATAAACGCGTGCCTTTTCTCTCATTATGCCAAAACAACGCTCCTTTTTCTCCCCTCTTCTACAAACATAATTTCTTATCATTCTATAATTATATTAATCACTTGTCTAATAATTTATAATTTAGTTTATTTTGTAAGATATTAAATAAATTTTCATTAATGAACTCATTAAAAGAACACATAAGGTCCCAGGGTGAATGTATTTAATAAATTACTTCATTTAAGTTTTTCTTTAACTTGTTTCTGTTTCTATTATTTATTTTATTTTCACTAATTTACCTCGTGACATGAAAGATAAAGATTATGGGGGTAATCTATGTCATTATAAACATTAAGATACCACAAAGTTTCATGATGACACAATCAAAGATATGCTAAACTTCTAAATAAGTTTTCGTTGACGTTAATGTAAGCAAACTACACACTCAAATTCCCTTGAGTTATTTATCTCACCTAAATTTAAAAACACTAACGTAATTTTGTCTTCAAATTATTATAACTAATTATATTTTTTAAAACGATACTTTTTGCATTTTATGATATTGTTGAAAATGTATAATTTTAGAACAACTATAATATATATTTTTATTTTGTTAAGAATATAAAGAAATATATTTTACAGAATATTTTTATTGAGTATAAAGACAAAATATTTTGAAATTTTATTTAAAAATAAATTATAAGATTTTATAAGAATTTGAAAACGATTTACACACACACACACACACACATATATATATATATATATATATATATATATATATATATTAAGAATATTTTATTCTATGAGCATACAATTTAATCAGTGTTTTAATTTCAAAGACATATTAATAAATGTTTTATAGTACTTTTATCTTTAAAATTCAAATTGTTTTATTTGTGTAGTTGAAAACTTCAGTCTCCAAAATCAAACCAATTTGAACATGTTGATTTTAACTGGTTTGGGTTTTTCCGCCCTTTAAAATCGAAGGATATTTATTGGTTTGTATTTATTTATTTTTAATTTTGCCATTGTTAGTTTATAGAAAATATATTTTGATTAAAAAGACAGACGGCATAAATTGTTTCTTGGTATTTAAAAAGAAACAAATTAAAGATCAACCATGCAAAGATAGGTAGGAAATAGCTTGAAAACATATTAAGCTTGTAAACGGTAAAATTGAAACGAATTGTTTTGTGAATCACAAGATTTGAGAAAAATTAGTTTGAAGAAAACAAGTTATGAAGGTTTTTAAATTAATTCCTCGTTAGTAAAGCAAATGAGGGAAGATCAAATGTTTGGATTAAAAGATAACAAAGTACATTGTGTTTCACATCATGTCCGTCTTAAGTTATTATCGAGATAATGGTAAACGAAAATATAATAGCATATATAATACAATGATATTATAGTAAGAGATTTAGTTTTTTTAAGTTATTTTTGTTTACTTTTTTTATATGATGTAATTTGGGTATTACAGTCCGTAGATTTTAAGAATAAAAGGTATTTCTTAATATAAATATATCTTCATAATATTATTATTATTAAAATAAGTTTTTAAGTTGTAGAAAATTAAAATGTACAGGAATATTTATAAAATTATGGTGTATATAAATCTCTTTATTAAGAAAACTTGGTAATAAATCTTTAAAAATGATATTTAATTTTTTTTTTTATAAAACTCTTTGCATGATAAATATTCTAAAGCATTTGCATTAGTTTCGTATTCATTTTCTTTCTTTCAAATTAATTATTTTTCTCTTTTAGTCAAAGCAATACAGTATTTATGAAAAAAAAGTGAGTCTGTTTAAGTAAAATTATTTTTTAAAATAAATTATGTTTTAACATCTGCATAATAGAGGAAACCTTTTCAGAAATATATTGTATTTAATGCACTTGGATCTCTAATTTAACTATACATTTATTCCATGTACATGACAGCTTTGAAAACTAGTGTTTCTTTTTCTTTTTTAATAATGAAAAGCCAGACAAATATTCTATTAGTTAGAATAGAAGAGGTGTAAGAAATTTGCAACTAATCACTAACTCTTCTCAATAAATTAAACTAGACTTGCATTGCACAACAAAAATGATAGAAATATAAGATTACCTTTATTCAAATATTGAAATAAGAAAAGACTAAAATTTCTTTATTTATTTATTTAGATATTATTTAGAAGATAGAAAGGAGCAGTAATGATAATGCATTGGTGTAAGGCAGAGTAGATGATTATCGCGTTTGGCAGTGACAGAATGAGTAATTGCTTCTCCATTAATGCGTTTGCCAATTCACTTATTCTCTTCGTTCAATCATTACTTTTTCTTTTTTTCATGCCAACCCTTTCTGGGAACTTACATCATCACATTCACACCATCATTTCTATATATTAAAACTTATTTCTTTTTCTTAATTAATAATTATCTTCTTATCAGAGAAAACAACGTCACCTTTCTACCAGATAGCATGAATTAAAAGAATACAAGAAGTAACTTAATATTAAAAAAAAATTGTTCAATATTGATTTATATTTAAAGACTTTAGAAGCTTAATAATAGAATTAAGTAAGAAAAATATATTTTCATATATTTACTTTTATGATCTTTTTTTTTTTATTTTTCTGGAAAAATCTTGTTTAAATATAATTAATATGAATGCAAGGAAACTTGCTTTTGTCAAAAAAAAAAAATACGTCAGTTTCAATTCTTTTGAAAATAATGGAGGTGAACTTATTAAAAGCGGAGGTGAGAATAACGACTCTAAGTTTTTGCATTTGTTTGTACAGCACAAAACCTGCAGCCCATCTGGCCCAATGTTCAATTCAATATTTAACCCATCAATTCACTAATCAAAGAGGCTATGACCAGTTCCCCCTACAGAAATCGAAGCATTTTGTTCCGTTTTTTATTATTTATTTATTTTTTTATGTATCAATATCAATGTTTCTTTAACTAATTAAATATTTAGATTTTGTCTTGATAAATTTAGAATAAAACATATAACATAAGAAATAAAACTATAAATAAAGTAAAATTATATTGTTAGTTAAAATCAATTCGATCCAATAAAAACATATAAAACTGAACATTTTTTTGTTGGATTAAAATTTTAAATTTAATTAAAAACAATCCTATTTTAACTAAATCAAACTAAAAAAAAGTATGAAATTTCATATATGAACTTATTACAGCACTCGTACTTATATTATATAAATGGATATTGATAAAATTACCATATTATTTTTGTTTTATTCCTAGTCCTATATCTAAAATCTGTTCATTATCTTAATGATTTGTATGTTTATTAATTCCAAATAAATTTTAAAAAGTTACGTTGGAAAAGGTTTTTATAGTAAAGGTATAAACATGAAAAAATATTAATTCTTTTACCGAAAAATAATAAGTATGATGAAATATATTTTTAGGGAATTAATAAGTAAATCACGACAATTAGTTGACTTTTATTTGAAAAACATTAACCGTTATAGTGACACAACTTTCCTTTCAGTAATTCCAAAATAATTAGCATTAATTTATTATAAGTAAGTTAGGAGAAGAGACATTTGATAGTTTAAAATAGATTCCTTGGTTTGAAAATTGTAAGGGTGAGTGAAATGGTTACATTATGTTATAGACAAAATGGCGTCATCCATGGAACAGAACCAATGACATGTCCAGAACTTGCGACTAAAGTGAAAAATTGAAATTATTTTATTTATTTAAAAATAAGAAATAGGTTAATTTGATAAGTTGAGAAGAAGGAGAATATGAGGGGAATTATCTTCCTTCCGTGTAAAAAGTGGCATAACGAAAAAATGTTGTCATTTAGTCGCCACATTCTAAATCCTTGTACACGACATTCAAATCTCGCCTCCTTAAATTGGAGGACAACAACCTTAACCTTCCTCAAATCTTGTTCGTTTCCTATTCTTCTATCTTCTTCAATTGCCAACACCAAAACAATGGGTTCTCTTTCCGCTCTGCACCAACCAATCCAATATCCCGCTGCTCGCAGAGACGACTCCGTCGTTGACCACTTCCACGGGGTCAAGATTGCCGATCCTTACCGATGGTACGCAAATGCAACCAACTTCAGCATTGTATTACGTTTTCATTTTCATTTTCATTTGGCTTTGTTAGGCTGGAGAATCCGGAGGCGGAGGAAGTGAAAGAGTTCGTGCAGAAACAGGTGGCGTTGACGGATTCGGTGCTGCAGAGGTGCGAGTGCAGGGAGAAGCTGTCGGAGAAGATAACGGAGCTCTTTGATAATCCTCGTTACAACGCTCCATTCCGTCGTGGGAATAAGTACTTTTACTTCCACAACACGGGTCTTCAGGCGCAGAGCGTGCTTTACTTGCAGCACAGTTTAGAGGCTGAGGCTGAGGTTTTGCTCGATCCCAATGCGCTCAGTGAAGATGGAACTGTCTCCCTCAACACATTCTCCGTCAGCAAAGATGCTGAGTTCTTGGCCTATGGACTTAGTTCCAGTGGTAGCGACTGGGTCACGATAAAAGTCATGCGTATTCAGGACAGGAGTGTTCAGCCTGATACTTTATCCTGGGTTAGCATTCATATCAGATTCGCAGAAACAATGTTGAAACTCTTGCTGAAAATAGTTCATATCAAGATCATGCTAATGATTGATGTTTCAGGTCAAGTTTTCCTCCATTAGTTGGACGCACGATAGCAAAGGTTTCTTTTACAGCCGCTATCCAGCTCCAAAGTATGTCATCTCTGTTCTCGTGTTCTTTCTAGGATTGAAATTTGAAATTGGTATTTGGTGTTATTAATGTTTACTTTTTGTAAATAACTTAAGCATAGTCATTCTCAGGGAGATGATGGTGGGGTTAGTTTCATATATCCTTGATTCGTAACTTGATTTGATTAGATTGGTTTGGTAAGTAGGGTTGGAGAAGTAGCAGATGCTGGGACTGAAACTAATTCGAACCTTCATCATGAACTCTGTTATCATTTTTTGGGTACTGATCAATCCGAAGACATTCTGTGTTGGAGAGATCCTGAGAATCCTAAATATATGTTTGGAGGAAGTGTTACCGAAGACGGGAAGGTACTCTTTCTGTCATTGCCTTGCAACTATTAAATATTATGTGTACATAAGATATGAAAATGTACTCCCTGTGTTATGTCGTTATTTTCCTCAAGGCTTTAGTAGTATTAATACCGAAGATGCGTCGTTGTTTATATCAAATGTATCATGTTAATGTGGACATATTTGTTTTTTTAATTGGTCTTTTTTAGTCATATCGTAACGTGAAGTCCTGGATCCTTAAACTTTGAAATGTTCTAATTATTGTCAGAAGAACGATTAAGCAATCCACTGTCATGTAATATCTACCTCCGGTAGAATGAACTACGTTTTTTTTTTCTTTTTTCTTTCGTATGTTTTTTGTAAGAGCTAATGTTAAATTCATAGCATTGCAAGTCAGACGTGGTAGTATTGGGCATAATATGATTTTCCTTTGTCAAGGGGCATTACTGTGACGATGTATGCATATGATACCAAATTTCCTAAAAACTGGCTTGTTTTTTTGTTGATTGTGCAGTATGTTCTTCTCTATATTGATGAAGGGTGTGATCCAGTTAACAAGCTTTACTATTATGACCTGTCTGAACTTCCAAACGGGCTGGAAAGTTTTCGGAATGAAAATTCCCTCCTTCCATTTGTCAAGCTTGTTGATAAATTCGATGGACAATATCATGCCATTGTAAATGACGACACTTTATTTACATTTTTAACTAATAAAGATGCTCCAAAATACAAAGTAGTTCGAGTAGATTTGAAAGAACCAAATGCTTGGACTGATGTTATCGAAGAGTCTGAAAAAGATGTGCTTGAGTCAGCACGTGCTGTAAATGGTAACCAACTTATTGTGAGCTACTTGAGTGATGTGAAATATGTTCTGCAAGTCAGAGACTTGGAAACAGGTTCCTTGCAACATCAATTACCAATTGACATTGGCACAGTCAGTGAAATTTCTGGGCGGCGTGAGGATTCCGAGGTTTTCATTGGTTTTACAAGTTTTTTGACTCCTGGAATCATATATCAGTGCGACCTGAGAACACAAGTTCCTGATATGAAGATATTTCGTGAGATTGTTGTCCCTGGGTTTGACCGCTCCGAGTTTCATGTCAATCAGGTAAAAGAAAAAGAAAGAAACATTCACTGAAGCTCAGATGAGTTCTCCTTTGTTTGTCTATTTCACATGTCATGGGTATGGGTGTTGACGTCTCTTAGAACCTGTGCTGTTTATTATGTTCTATTCTCTAATGTACCTTAAAAATTTCAGGTTTTTGTGCCTAGTAAAGACGGTACCAAGGTTCCGATGTTTATTGTTGGCAGAAAGGATATTGTTTTGGATGGTTCACACCCTTGTCTGCTATATGGATACGGTGGCTTTAACGTCAGTCTTACACCATATTTCAGCATCAGTCGTACTGTACTGGCGAGACATTTAGGCGTTGTTTTCTGCATAGCAAATATTCGTGGTGGTGGAGAATATGGAGAGGATTGGCACAAAGCTGGCTCCCTTGCCAACAAGCAAAACTGCTTTGATGACTTCATTGCAGCAGCCGAATACCTTGTATCTTCTGGTTACACCCAACCCAAAAAGTTATGTATCGAGGGTGGAAGCAATGGTGGACTTCTTGTTGGTGCTTGCATAAATCAAGTATGATTCATTTGCCATTTCTTGTGTTTGGTCCTCTGATATTTTGTTAGTGCATTTTTATTGAGTTTGCTGTATTTCTAACCTCTCCCAATTTGTGAGCAGAGACCTGATCTCTTTGGTTGTGCGCTGGCTCATGTTGGTGTTATGGACATGCTACGGTTTCACAAATTTACAATAGGTTTGTTTTGTTCTGTTTTCTCGACTATAGTGTTATTTTGTATCATACTGATATGTTTCTGTTATTCAGGTCATGCTTGGACCACAGATTATGGTTGTTCAGACAAGGAGGAAGAATTTCATTGGCTAATCAAGTGAGCATGGTTATACGTATCATGAAATATAACAATATTTTTATATTTTGAGTGCAAATATGATGTTTCTGTTAATAATATTTATTTATTTATTTTAGTGATGATTTGTATGGGGGCAGCGTGTAAGTAGTGTGGATACTGCGGGCAATATTAAACATTGAGTATCGTTATGATTTTCTACAATACCTTGTTTTAGGTACTCACCATTGCATAACGTCCAGAGACCTTGGGAAAAGCATCCTAATCAGTCAATTCAGTACCCATCAACAATGCTGTTGACTGCTGATCATGATGATCGTGTTGTGCCATTGCATTCATTAAAGCTATTGGCAGTAAGTCTGTTTTTCATAGCTCAATTATTTTTGGGTGGTGCTGCCCTCTTTGACTGGTATTTTTGAGTTATTTTCAGACCTTGCAGTATGTCCTCGTTACTAGTGTTGATAAAAGTCCCCAGACAAACCCTATAATTGGTCGCATTGAGTGCAAGGCTGGGCATGGTGCAGGGCGTCCTACAAAGAAAATGGTAATAGATACGGATCTGGTTATTTTTTAACTTCTATTCCCATTGTTTATTGCTGTACGTCGTTTTTAAGTTTTATTAGTTGGTAACCGCAGATAGATGAAGCTGCTGACCGGTACAGTTTCATGGCCAAAATGTTAGATGCACATTGGATTGAGTAGATATAGATAGAGGGTAGTGAAACACCTTGAAAACAAAGGAACTGCATTGGTGGACAGCAGGACAAATTCTTGTGATTTCACTTTTTGGGGTAGGCCAACCCACGTAAAGTGTCGTAGTAGTATCATTACAAAATGTTACCAACTATGTTGTATATGATCCTGTTTTATTCAAATGGAGGTAGGGACCTCTGTTGAAACACGTAAGAGCATTGCTTTTTTTTAAACATTAACATCGAACACGATTCCATTTACTAGTGGTTCATATTATTATTATTATGTGTAATTTCAGAGAATAAAACCAAACATGACTAACTTTACACAATCCTGATATTATGCGACATCCAATTAAATTGCACAGCAAGTTGTTTAAAATGTTACGTTCAAAAGTAATTATACTTTACAATCTACATAAAACCTTAACAAATAATTCTTTTCAAAAAATCAATTCTACACAAATTCAAACTAAACTAACCGTAAACCTACATCATAAAGTTGTAATAATTAGGACTCCTTTTTTCTACGTTGCTCAAGGGCACTAATGTAAGGGGAACGAAATAAGAGGGTAGTCTGTACGAAAAGATACACTACTGGAAGTAGCTCTACTTGAAGATGCACATGTGTCTATCTCTCATCATAGTACTGCCCACTCCAAAGTCTAGCAGCCATGATTTAAAATCGGATTTATGTCAGGAAACATTCCATTTTTATGTCTGTGACATCAAGTTGCAAAATTTCAGCTCTGCAACCCAAAATTGATCCAATGCTGCAAAACCACAGTAAATAAGGCACTTGACAACATGGTAACGTGTTCCAAATAAATTCCCATAAATTGAAAGTATCGTATCTCGTACCTAGGATGGGTGCGTCCAAGATCTCCATGAACAAATTCCTTGATATAGGTCCCAGCCTGTAAAAGTACAAACTTATTATGCACTCAGAAGACAGAAGTGGTAGTTACATGGCCTATGTAATAAATCCTTTATGTCCACCCATAAATTCTTTTGCATGGCCTCTGTAATATTTACTTGACAAATATTGTTCACCATTCATTTCCAATAAAATGTAAAAAGTATATAGACCATGGAGTTATAAAGTTTGAGGTGCTAAAACTTGAAACCATAACTTAAGCTCCGTTTAAAAAGTAGTTCAGTCACTGAAACTTCATTTATATAAGGGATAATATAAGATTACCTGTGTACATAGGTGCAGAAGAAAATATTGGGAACTTCCAGCAATTGCCTCTATTTTCATCCTAAGATTTGAGAAACAGTAAGGGGTGGTGAAATTTCAGATACGTATCTGAATGCAGCTTTTATATAGTAAACGTAGCATATAACTATCAATATATAGGAGATCCTACCAATGAATAATCTTTTCCCGTTCTAAAGGACTGCGACGATGTAGCACCCTTATTGGGGTCCGCTGCAAAACTTTCTGCTCAAATAAGAAAGAAATTCTGGTTACCACATTTACAAATTAAAACAAAAGCTATTATTAAATGCAAAAAATCCAGCGAGCATGATCCAAAGAGAGAAAAGGTGACAGGCCGTGGTTGACCCACCCAGGTCAATACAAGGAAAAAGTGAGGAACGAAGTTGATAAGGCAAGAGGGTAAACTGGAAGGTAAGGACAATGGAGGAGTCACAGCAATGGGAGGGGTGGTTAGGATAGGAGGGAGCATGGAGAGCAAACTGAATGACCAGGTTGCAAATTTAGGCTGGAAAGGGTAATTCTAGCCTGATTGGGAAGTGTATAGAGTAGACAAGGAGGGGAATATGAGAGAAGTGGGTTTGTATAGAGAAGATTTTAGAGGGTGAAGCTTAGGAAGGCTTCTACCTCAGGAGGAACTAAATTGACATCCATATAGAAGTACATAATGGATAAATCAAAGGCTTAAATGACATAAATACAATCAGATGCGTTACAAAAACAGACATGCATGTCGTAGAGCTACTCAGCGAAAGTCAAATGACGCAGATACAAAAAACAACACGGTTTATGCTTTTTTACGTTTAAGTTAAACATTTAATACAAAATGCATGTTTGATAACAAGTAATACACACAACATAAAGCTTACCAAATCCTTGTGTGAAGAAATACATTGAAAATCTTCATCCTTTAGAGGACGAGATATCCACACTAAAGCAGCATATTGTTTCTACATAGTTGTAAGATTGTAATTGTTAGGACGCATATATAGATAAAACAATGGATGAATGAAAGCTGTAAGAGATCAACAAAGAAATAAAAGTAACTAGTTATTAAGAATCTAGATGAAAGACCTGCTTCTCTGCTTCACCTTCACGCATAAGGTCCCAGCCTTCACTACCAACAAGTTTCAGATTTTTCACCCTAACCTACACAAACATATGATATTATGAATGTAGTAATCATGAAATAAAAAGATAGAGAAACATCACCAGTTCAGCCGCAGCATTACCAATTTATTCTCCATGTTATTTATCTTTCTCTCTACATCTTTTACAAACAGTTCAGATGGGATATGCCGTGCATTTTGCACCTCAACAAGAAAGGGCCTGCCTGGACCCAACATTCGGACCTAGAACAGTTCCATATCAGATAAGTTCATTCATTGATAAACTTTTTAAAAGGACACAACCATAAATTCAGTACATCGATATCTTCTCTGCCTGCAGCGTGAAACTTAAAACTATCACCTTGGCAGGCTTGGAGGATTTTTCCACCAATTATTTCCTACAATGATTTAAAGCATTGTTGTCACCTTTCACAATCAACATTAAAAGGAAACATAAAAGACAACAGCTATTGCCAGGAAGAATAGACAGTACTTCAACCGAGGCTTCTCCCATTCTTTCATCATCAATGATCCAGCATGTTTGACTCACATTCCGTGAATACTGCCATGAAAGTAAACACATAAATTTGAATTTGCACAAGAAATATTCACTCTTTGTCTATCATTGGTTTGGAAATTATAGTTATATGATTATATCTAGACCAAATAAAGGAAATTATATTCCATTACATAAAGAATCTATTTTTTGTGTGAGAATTGATCAATTAATTTATTTCACCTATACATGGGAAAGTGCATAAAGCGAACTTGCAGTTTACATTAAGTATCACATAAATACCTCCACATATTCAATATGTCTATCATGCCATATGACATATCAGAACATGTAAAACTGTAAGTGTGGCATTTGGATAAAGAAATGCAACATTTATGATGTCTTAAAACATTGCTGGAGTAAAAAACATGTATGCCATTGATACATGTAATGACTTCAGAATGCCAGTCCAAATGTCCAATTAGGAAGATTGGGGGAGGATAACAAATTCATTACCTTCAGGTATCTTCCACCAAAATAGAAAGGCGTCCTGTAGCAATAGAAAGTAAAATGGCAAGGCTCGTTTGCCTTAAAAGAAAGGAAAGCAAAGTTAGCGATAGAATCATAGAAAATCTAAATAGCAAAATAGACAATGAATTCAAATTGACCTTTTCTAGCAAGAATTCACAGCCGTCAGAGGAATCATTCTCAAGTGAATTGCCAACAGGTATTTCTGCAACAACATTGGACTCTCCTATAAAATATTAAAATAAAAATGAAATGGTTGATGTAAGAAACTGTAAAATCACAGGCAGTGTTTGTATACACCTCAGACCTATAGACAATCCAACCATATGTTAGAGCCAAAAACTAGTCAAATTTAAAGGAAATCAATCTTATGGCACTTTTTCTACCAGAAAAAGAAAAAGGCTGCAGTGTCCAAAAGGTCAATGAAAAGTGTAAAATCAAAGGCAATGTCTGTCTACACCTTAGACATATAGACAATCTAAGCATATGTTACAGCCAAAAACTAGTCAAAGGAAAACAAAATAAATCTAAGAATATGTTTCAGAGTCCAAAAGGTCAATCAATGAAAACTCATGGGAAAATGGGACCAGCTATATAATGGTTATTGGTTACATAATAAGATGTTAATTTTTAAAGTGCAGAAATTCTGAAGCTCAATGAATGGCAGTCCCTTTAATGTACAGGGAATACTCCTCACAGTAATCAGTCAATAGTAACCATTGGTTTATTGCAAAGCATGCTTCCAGAGGAAAACTAGCATAACTATAAAATAAACAATTCCTTTGTCTGGAATAGAATTTCATTATAGCGGTATTATACTTTGAAAAAGGTTATTCACCGGCACAAAAGGTAATATCAATGCAAGAGAAATCCATTTTATTAACATATCACAATACTCAAGAATTCGTTGGTTTTTACTTTGTCCTGAATTCTGAAACAGTCAGACTGAAAGGCACAATACTGTACGCAACCACAAAGTAACAGCTCAATTTCATGCGTCAATGTCAGATGTTCTCAGTTTCTTCATAAAAACAGCACACAGGATCAATAATAAACTTGGGCATGCCTATTTTTCTTCTCTTGCAAGTCTCGGCACTATCTGACCGGTTCTGATCCCCCTTCGATGCTTTTGTGTGAGTGTAGGTCAAACGAATGCGGAAAGGGCCCATACTCGATTTACATTCCTGCAAAAATAAATTTCTGTAAAGGGTCATTGGAAAACAAATGGACCAAAACATAAACCTCTTGACTGAAACGAAAAAATGACTGACCAGAAGATTTTCAAGAGGATATATTAGAGAAAATTTTAAGGCATCCTTTGTAGATATGCATCCAGTGTGCAAGTTTTCTTGGAACCAAGATTGAGACCCGAATTTGGTTTTCATATATGAGCTACAAAATTAAACAAATATAAGACACTCCTATGAATATTAAACGCGAAGGCAAACAATAGTAATAAGGAGGAATAGAAAGGCACAAGTACAAATACAAAAATAAAAAGTAAAGGAGCATGAAGTAGAATTGTAACCGAAGAGAGTTATCATTGCTGAGAATGATCGGTGGGATGGAAACTTCAAGGGAAAAGGTATGGAACTGATAGGCGTGTCGTTTAACGGTGTCAGCAATGAGAAGTGGGAGGTTCTGATTTTGAAGGAGGGTTTGGGTGTCGTCTGAATAATATGTGAACTGCAGAATACCGAAGCAAAGTGTGCAAAGTTGATGTGTGGTGGCGGAGAGTGAAGAGACAGAAGAAAGGGAAGGAGAAGAAGCGTAGACGCGGCCTTGGAGGCCGAAGAGGCGAAAGATGCAACGGGCGCATACCTGTGATGTGATGTGAAATAGCAGTTAGCAGAAGAGAAAGAAGAGAGAGAGAATGAAGATGAATTACAAAAACTGACCCCTTCGGACAGCAACTCCTTCACGGCGTCGGAGGGTAAATCCCGCACCGATTCTGATACCGATTCTTCTTCTCCTTCTTCTTCACCCAAATGCTTCATGCTTTCTTCCTGCTTATGCTCCTCCATTCTCAATAACCTACTTGCTTCACTGCACACTCCACACAAACACCTTCACTGCGCGGGTTTACCTATTTTTCGATTTTGTTACTTCAGATTTTTAAATTAACTTCCCTTTCTTATTGTGCTTCCTTTTATTTATATTTTCTCCTCAACACATTTTTCCTATGTTTTTATATTTGGTTTTCAATAAACAGTTAATTAATTTTATTTGTATTCAAATTCTAAAATCTATTTTTCAATATTCAAATTTATAAAGCGCATTAAACAAACCTAATGATTAGCAAATTAAAAGTTAAAACCTAGGAATAAACCACCAAATTAATAAAAGCTAAATTATATTTTTTTTTTCTTTTTAATTCTTATATCTAATTTTGGTCTTTCTATTTTAATTTTTTGTGAGTTCAATCTCCATCCAAATTTAAATATATATTTATTTCATGTATTTTAAACATTTAAATTAATTAAATGATTTCTCGATGGAGTGTAATTTCTGCCACTATCTATCAATATTGCCTTTGTAATCAGTGGCTACTTATGCTAATTTAGTTTCAGAAAATGCTTAATTTTCACAATGACAAATATATCATCCGTCTATACCTTCTCTGCCATGGTATCGATGATGGCTAATGACTTGGTTTGAAAGATTAATATTAAAGTTGTGTGTTTGGACACGTAAAATGTAAAGGAATACAAGTGCTCTCACTATTTTCAATCCATCTGAGAAGAAACTACCAATGCTGAATGAATTACACTTGCCACCACCTAAATGCCAATATTAATATGCAATAAAAACAGTAAATTCGGAAAATTACAAAGAGAATAGAATATTGTTTCTTTCTTCTTCTTTTTTCTGGGAAAGAATTAACGTGACCTCGAGCTGGGGTCACCTGTGGCTTAAATCATACATGTCCGTCGTAATCATACCATCAATAATAACATAAATTACCCAAACAAATAAATTCAAAAATCGGAAGCAGAAAAGTAAACTGCTTTTGATATTGGCAGCTCAAAGGGGTCGAGTGTGTCTCCCACTTGCTCTACCACAAAGCAGTGCATTCTTGGGAACAGGATATTCATCTCTGATTGAGGTTGATGTTGTATAAACGCGCATGTAAAACTGTTGACCAAGGTATTGCCGTGCCCAAAATTCAGATCTCAAGTTCCACATTCCCACATTGTCAAGAGCAATATAGATAGCAGTCCATGACTTGGGATATACCTGCATGCACCAATAACCACATTATCAAATATTTTGATCAGTAAATACTCTTTTGTTGAGACAGAATGCCTATTATTCGCACCTGAGTGGTGGACCGCGAAACTGCATCGCGAAGATTGTACTGGTTCCTGCTAGCAGCTGTCCACTGTCCTCCGTCCATACTACGCATAAACACACCACAAACGTTTCACAACTTATGGTGGCGAACAAGAAGTTGACCAAGTATATGAATGAATAATGGTAGATGAGCGATGATGACTCACCCAACCACAAAGAAAGAGTAGCCATCGAGATGATAGCTCTGAATGACGTCTTCGTCGTTTTGGATGACAATCTCCACAAATGTTCTGTAGTCGGTTTGCAAAACAGATGTGTCAAGGTAAATGCCACCACCAGTGGGCCTGTCAGAAATGCTTCCGACACGGAAAACACCTGAGATTTTGAAGTAGTCGGCGAGCTTAAGAGGAGTGTCTGGAGCAAGGTAAGAGACGCTGTTGATTCCGTATCTTTGTTTGCCGTTCACTATACCAGCTGAACTCGACAGTATGATGGTCCTCGTCGTGTTTATCAGACCGTAGTGGTACGATCCTTGCGGGTTCGGCCTTGGTCCACTTGCTGTCAGGTTCGTCCTGAAACAACCATTTAGGTTCCTCAGCTTCACTGCATAGCGCATAAACAAAAGTAACGAATTTGACAAAAAAAGAAGATACCTGATGGAGCGGGCCTGGTTGAGAGACCAATCAATCTGAATGGTAGGTCCACCAGGGGGTGGGCCTGATACTGGGCCTGCGGAGTTGCTGTAGCGAAGAATGGCAGTGGAGGTGAGAACTGTAGATGTAAATCGAGAAGAAACCACGATGTAATAGTCCTGAGCGGGTTGATCCGCAGTGACCAGAACAGAGTAAGACTGGCCCACGTGCACGTCAAGAGATGAGTAGGTTGTTTGAACCGTGTGCGTTCCTTCCACTTCTACCAGCTTTAATTTGTGGTTCTGTATGCGGAAATTCAGGGAATTTTCCAACCCCACATTTGATATTCTCAGCCTGTACGTTTTTCCTGCGTGTGCCCCGAAACATACGTTATTTATTTCTCTCATAAATTACTCTGGCCTAGGTTATGTACAACTTTGTTTTTACTTCAATAGTGGAAACAACGATGATCTTTATCGTGAATAAGACAAAAGAGCTCATGTAATGTAGACATGGGATGAGCAAAGCTAAACACATTTATATGAATCGTGTTTAACAAGTTGCAGGAGAAGGTTGTTCGATTTTAAGTGATCTGATTTACGCATGCATACCTTGTTCCACATTGAAAGATGCTCCGTTAGAGCCACGACCATTGATGAGGATTCCATCAGGGAAAGGCAGCTTGCTACCTCCATCAAGAATAGCCCGCAAATCCTGTGAAAAAAAAAAAAAAAAACACAAGGGTCACCATTTATCCAATCCCTGATTAATATTTCAAACAACAGAAAAGTTCAACATAATAGAAACACTTTTTTTATTTAACCAAGAAGTTGATTTGCTTAAGAGACACAAATGTCAAAAAGAAGTGTTTTTTTTTTTTTTAAGCGGCTATTCCCTTCCAACGACATTTGGCAGCTAGCAAGCACCTACCACCCAATAATAGTAAGATGAGTGAGAGAGTAATGCATGGAGAAAGTTAGTTGGGATTTGAATTGAGGCGCACATAGGGAGGTGCAAGAGAATTGACAGGTAGTGAGGAGATTAGTTGTGGGGTATTATTGCAAGCATGTGGAGGGCAGAGAGAGGAGAAAAAAATGATGTTACCGTGTGGTTCAACTTGTACCAATCTCCAATGAGGACAGTGTAATCACCGGCGGGATCGTCGAAAGGGACTGGAATTCTGGGTCTGCTCAAAATCCTAATACCTCCGAATCCACCCGCGGCTTTGTGGAATGCAAGAGATGGGAAATAGTAGAAGCTTCCAATCTGATCCTTCACCTGAAGTATGTATGTGAAGTTCCCTCCCGGTGGAATCGGACACGTTGTTCCCGAAACCCCGTCTTCGAAGGAGTTCCTCCTCTGCTGCACACCGTTCCTGTGTTTTCCAATCAACCACCATTACTATACATGTAACATATATATATATATATATATATATATTTCTTTTCTTTTAATTCTTCAAGCATGCCAGATATAACGTTTCTTTCATTAGATTACTTTATTTCGGAAGCGTGGATTTAATGCTTCTTAATGAATGGAT